>Ga0308004_10000164_pt1 | contig 32635 bp, 27 predicted proteins | sample Neamet38_FD_203156 | JGI IMG/M metagenome (GOLD analysis project Ga0308004, IMG submission 203156) | Marine microbial communities from water near the shore, Antarctic Ocean - #38 | ecosystem: Environmental > Aquatic > Marine > Unclassified | place: Southern Ocean | collected 2014-06-06 | reverse complement strand
ATTAATCCGTTTTTATTTAAATTGACTCATTATCATTTTATCAAAAACTTTATCCCCAAACCATTTACGAATTGCTATCGCTGGTTTTGCCATATAGCCTTTTACATATCTAGTTTTAGGTTTTTTATCAGTAGCTGCTTTTGCAATAACTTTTCCTAAAACATCAACATCTGTTAAACTGTTACTTGAGTACATTTTAGTCATTCCATTGGCTACCTTGTTTGCAAATTTAGAATAAATACCGGTACCTGATGTTTTTATCAAATTTTCTGCTGCTATAGATCCCCAAGCAGTTTTAATTCCACCTGGTTCAACAATTACAACGTCAATTCCAAATGGTTTAACTTCTAAACGTAATGCATCACTCCAACCTTCAAGTGCATGTTTTGTAGCATGATACCATGCGCCAAGTGGTGTGTATACTTTACCACCCATTGAAGAGATATTTACAATTCTACCAAATTTGTGTGCTCTCATTTTTGGTAATACCAATTGAGTAATACGTGCTAAACCAAATAGGTTAACTTCAAATTGTCTTTTAGCTTCTTCAATTGACACATCTTCTATAGCGCCATAAGAACCATATCCTGCATTATTAATTAAAATATCAATTCTTCCTTCTTTCTCTAAGATATGATTTACACATTTAACAATTGAGTCGTCTTTTGTTAAATCCAATGATACAATTGAAACACCTAGGTCTTTCAAGTCTTGCATGGCTTCTAAACGCCTTGCTGCACCATATACTTTATAGCCTTGACTTTGTAATGTTTTGGCAGTAGATTTCCCCATTCCTGAAGATGCCCCTGTAATTAATGCTATTTTGCTCATTTTATTATTTTTAGGATGAAATTAATTATGAGACAAAATTAGGCGAAAGTTAGCGTGCTACTGTATTCAAATTGCTGATAGTTGTATACTTTTCACTTAAGAACTAGTTTAATAGATAGGTCTCCATAAGGTTAGACTGTTAAGAGAGGATTGAATAATGAGGTCTTTGATTTTCAATATTCAACTCAATTAAATTCAGATAAGCCAAATAAAAACCGGTACCAAATTAAATTGATACCGGTAGATATATAATAGGTTGGTTAATGTTAAATTATTTCATTTCAATAGCTTTGAATGTATTCATTAAAAGTGATGCAATTGTCATTGGACCAACTCCACCAGGTACTGGCGTAATGAATGCTGCTTTTTTAGATACTTCTTCAAAATTCACATCTCCTAAAAGTCTGAATCCTGATTTTTTAGTTTCATCTACAACTCTTGTAATTCCTACGTCAATTACAGTTACACCTTCTTTTACCATGTCACCAGTAATGAATTCAGTTTTACCTAAAGCTACAATTAATATGTCTGCAGATCTTGTAATGTCTGCTAAGTTTTGTGTTCTTGAGTGTGTTAATGTTACGGTACAGTTTCCGTATTTATTATTTCGTGCCATTAAAATACTCATAGGTGAACCTACAATATGACTTCTACCTACGACTACACAATGTTTTCCTGATGTCTCTACATTATAGCGCTCTAATAATTGAACGATTCCATAAGGTGTTGCTGGTAAAAAACCAGGTAAGTCTAACATCATTTTCCCTAAACTTTCAGGGTGAAAACCATCTACATCTTTAGTAGGCGAAATGGCTTGTGTTACTTTTAATTCATTAATGTGTTTTGGTAATGGTAATTGAACGATATAACCATCAATATCATCATTGGCATTTAATTTTTCAATTTCAGCTAATAATTCATCTTCAGAAGTGTCAGTTGGTAATTTTATTAAACTTGAATCAAAGCCAACATACTCACATGCTTTTACTTTTGCATTTACATAAGTAATACTAGCACCGTCTCCACCAACTAAGATAGCTGCTAAATGGGGAACTTTTTTTCCATTTGCTTTTAATTTGTCAACTTTTACTTTAAGCTCTTCCTTAATGTCGTTTGACGTTTTTTTGCCATCTAATAATACCATACCTTCAATTTTGAGTTTGAAAAGCAAATATACTTATCTTAATGGAATATACAACTGCTAAATGTCAATTTTTGAAGGTTAAGAAAGGTCTTTTTTAAACAAATTATTGAAAAAGGAATCAACTAAAAAAGGAATTAACTACTTTAGTCGTATGGAATTTTTTAATCGTGAATTAAGTTGGTTATCATTTAATGAAAGAGTACTGCAAGAGGCATTAGATAAAAATGTTCCTATTGTTGAACGTATGCGATTTTTGGGTATTTATTCTAATAATTTAGATGAATTTTTTAGGGTAAGAGTAGCGACAATAAAACGTTTAATCGAATTAAAAAATAGAAAGGTTGAAGGTTTTAATGGTACGCCTAAACAATTACTTAAAGAAATAAAAAAAGTTGTTATTAAACAGCAACAACAATTTGAGCTTGCGTATCAAAAAAACTTAAATGAATTAAAGAATAAGCAAATTATTCAAACGACCGAAAAGCATTTGCGTTCTGAGGATAAAGTATTTGTGAAGCAATTTTTTCAAGACCATGTCAGACCATTAATTGTGCCGCTTATGTTATCGGACAAAAGAGAATTTCCACAATTAAAAAACAATAGCATTTACTTAGCCACAAAAATGACTGAGTTTGACAAAAACAAAGTCAGGTATGCGTTAATTGAAATTCCTAAGTCGTTAAATAGATTTGTAGTGCTACCTAATACAAATGAAAGTTTAAAAAAAGTAATACTCTTAGATGATATTATTAGATACAATTTAAAAGATATTTTTTATGTGTTTCAGTTTGATCAAATTGAAGCTTATGCTTTTAAAATTACACGAGATGCAGAATTGGATTTTGATTTAGATATTTCTAAAAGTTTTTATCAAAAAATGCAGAAAAGTGTTGAACAACGTAAAGAAGGAGATCCTGTACGTATGGTATATGATTCTGCTTTTCCGCTAGATATCTTAACGTATTTAATTGAGAAATTAGAATTAACAGCTGGTGAAAATATCATTCCTGGGGGTAGGTATCATAATTTTAAAGATTTTATGGGTTTCCCTGATTTAGGTCAAAAAGACTTAGTTTATAAAAAATTAAAACCATTAGATCATCCTTCGATTTCTACACCAAAAAAACCGATAATAAAATCAATATTTGAAAAAGATATTCTTTTAACTTATCCCTATCAAAAGTTTAACCACGTTGTAGATTTACTTCAAGAATCAGCTATTGACCCAAAGGTTATTAGTATTCATATTAATTTATACCGTGTTGCTTCCAATTCTCAGGTTATTAATGCATTGATTAATGCCGCTCAAAATGGAAAAAAAGTAGTCGTTATTATTGAGTTATTAGCACGATTTGATGAGGAGAATAACATCACATGGTCAAAGTATTTAGAAGACAATGGGGTGGTTGTTCTGTTTGGTGTTCCAAATTTGAAAGTACATTCTAAATTAATTTTAATAAAGCGTAAGTCTGGTAGTGCCATAAAATCTATTGCACATATTGGTACAGGTAATTTTCATGAAAAAACGGCTAAAGTTTACACTGATTTTTCATTGTTAACAGCAAATAAGTCAATTACAAATGAAGTGGACAAAGTATTTAAAATTTTCAAGAATAACATTGACCGCAGCTTGTTTAGAGAGTTAATTGTATCACCTTTTAACTCAAGACGAAAGTTTATGGGGTTAATTGATGTAGAGATAAAGAATGCAAAGCAAGACGAAAACGCGAGTATTTTAATTAAGATTAATAATTTAGTAGATGCTAAGTTGATTAAGAAACTATATGAAGCCTCTAACGCAGGTGTTAAAATTAAATGTATTGTTCGTGGGATGTGTGCTTTAGTGGCAGGTGTGAAAAATCAATCTGAAAACATTGAAGTCAAAAGTATTGTTGGTTTGTTTTTAGAACATACTCGATTTTTTATATTTGAAAATACCGGAGATGAAAAATATTACATCTCGTCTGGAGATTGGATGACTAGAAATTTGGATAAAAGGATTGAAGTTTCAACTCCAATTTATGACACTGATATTCAAAAAGATTTAAAACATATTTTTAATTTACAATGGAAAGACAATGTTAAATCGAGAATAATTGATGAAAATCAAAAGAATAAATATTATAAAAACAATCATTCTGTTTGTGATTCTCAAATTGAAATATATAAGTATTTCAAACAAAAACTAAAGGCATAATGAAATTTGGTGCAATTGACATAGGAACAAATGCTGCAAGACTTTTAATTGGTGAAATTTTAACTAATGACAAAGGCGCTCAATTTATCAAAAAAATATCTTACACTCGTATTCCATTGCGATTGGGGGTTGATGTTTTTGATAAAGGAAAAATTAAGGCTAAGAAACAGGTAGAGTTCACGAAAACTATTAAAGCATTTAAATTAATTTCAGAATTATTTGAAGTGACGAGTTTACGAGCCTGTGCTACTTCAGCCATGCGTGAAGCTGAAAATGGAATTGAAATACAAAAACATATCTTAAAAGAAACAGGTGTTACTATTGAAATTATTGATGGTGAAGAGGAGGCTAATTTAATTTTTTCTACTTTCTTTTTATTAGATTTTGATTATTCTAAACCACTAGTCGTTGTTGATGTTGGTGGCGGTAGTACTGAGATTACTATATTCAAAAACAGTAAAATTGTATCTGCAAAGTCTTTTAGAATAGGAACTATTAGGTTGTTAAAAGGTAAAGTAAAAGATAATATTTGGGATAAAATTAATGAATGGATAGCTAGTAATACGGATAAAAACACAGTATATCAAGTGTTTGGAACTGGTGGTAATATCAATAAAATTCACAAATTATTTGATAAATTATATATGAAACCTATTTGTTTAAATGAATTAAGTGAGTTGCTTAAACGTATTGAACCACTGTCGATTAAGCAACGTATAAAAAAGTATAATTTAAAACAAGATAGGGCAGATGTTATTGTGCCTGCCTTAACTATTTACACTAAAATATTAGCGCAATTACAAGCGAATGAAATCTATGCGCCTAAAATTGGTCTGTCAGATGGTATAATTTATGATTTGTATCAAAAAGAAAAACAAACTAAGACGCAATAAGATTAAGATGTGAATAAGTTTAACAACTTAAAATCTAAATACATTAATAAATGTATAAATTTGTGTAAAAACAAATTTAATGGAAACAATAGATTGGAAAACTGCCAAAGAATATAAAGACATTACTTATAAAAAATGTAATGGTGTGGCACGAATAGCCTTTAACAGGCCAGATGTAAGAAATGCATTTAGACCAAGCACAACTTCAGAATTGATTGATGCATTTTATGATGCGCAAGAAGATACAACTATTGGTTGTGTATTATTATCAGCTGAAGGGCCTTCATCAAAAGATGGTGTCTATTCGTTTTGTAGTGGAGGAGATCAAAAAGCAAGAGGAAAACAAGGGTATGTGGGGACAGATGGTCAACATAGATTAAATATATTAGAAGTACAACGTATGATTAGGTTTATGCCTAAAGTTGTTATTTGTGTTGTGCCAGGTTGGGCAGTTGGTGGTGGTCATAGTTTACATGTTGTGTGTGATATGACTTTAGCTAGTAAAGAACACGCTATTTTTAAGCAAACAGATGCTGATGTGACTAGTTTTGATGGTGGTTATGGTTCAGCTTATTTAGCAAAAATGGTTGGTCAGAAAAAAGCGAGAGAAATTTTCTTTTTAGGACGTAACTATTCAGCACAAGAAGCTTTTGATATGGGAATGGTGAATGCTGTTATCCCACACGCAGAATTAGAAAATACGGCTTACGATTGGGCACAAGAAGTACTTGGTAAATCACCAATGTCTATTAAAATGTTAAAATTTGCCATGAATTTAACAGATGACGGAATGGTTGGTCAACAAGTATTTGCTGGTGAAGCGACACGTTTAGCTTATATGACCGAAGAAGCAAAAGAGGGTAGAGATGCCTTTTTAGAAAAGCGTAAACCTAATTTTGAGAAACAATGGTTACCTTGATGGTAAACTAAATTTGGAATCCTATTAAAAAATTAATCAAGACTAATTTAACCTATACATGACGAATACGCTTTTAATTTCAATGCTAGTCGGCTATTTTGCTGTTTTATTACTTATTTCATACTTCACAGGTAGAAAAGCGGATAATGACACGTTTTATACTGGAAACAGAAATTCTAAATGGTATGTTGTTGCATTTGGTATGATTGGCGCAAGTTTGTCAGGGGTTACTTTTATTTCAATTCCAGGTACAATCGGACCAATTGACCCAAATGTAGGTGCTGAGTTTACGTATTTACAAATGGCATTAGGTTATATTGTAGGGTATGCTATTATTTCTTTTGTGTTGTTGCCGTTGTATTACAGAATGAATTTAACGTCTATTTATGAATATTTAGAAGGTAGATTTGGAACCTATACTTACAAAATGGGAGCAGGATTCTTTTTAGTCTCTCGTTTAATCGGTGCATCTTTAAGAATGTATTTAGTGGCAGATGTTTTACATGAATTTATATTCGCTCAAATGGGTGTTGATTTCTGGATGACTGTGACTTTAAGTATTCTATTAATCTGGATTTACACGTTTAAAGGTGGTATTAAAACCATTGTTTGGACAGACACCTTGCAAACCTTATTCATGTTAGTAGCAGTAGGGTTGAGTGTTTACTTTATCTCGACTGAGTTACATTTAGGGATTTCGGATATATATAATTCTATTTCTGAACATGATATGGGTCAAATGTGGCAAACTGAAGATGTTTATGCCAAAAACTTTTGGTTAAAAGGATTATTAGGTGGAATGTTTCTTACGTTAGGAATGACAGGTGTTGATCAGGATATGATGCAAAAAAACTTATCTGTGTCTTCTTTAAAGAAATCTCAGAAAAACATGATGGTGTTCTCTGTGGTGTTGTTCTTTGTGAATGTTGTATTTGTAGCCTTAGGTGGTTTATTATTTGTGTATGTTCAAGATAACCCAGAACTATTTGAAATCTGGGCAAGTCATGGTACAAAAGGAGATCGATTATTCCCTACCATTGCTTTAGAAGGCGGTTTACAATTATCAGTTGGTATATTTTTCTTTTTAGGATTAATTGCCGCTGCATACTCTTCAGCCGATTCAGCATTGACATCATTAACAACGTCATTAAGTATTGATTTTTTCAATTCTAAATCTAAACCATTAAAACAGCAAATTAAAATAAGAAAATACTCACATATTGCAATGTCAGTTATATTATTGATTGTGATATTAATATTTAACTCTATGGATAATGATGGTGTGGTTTGGAAGTTGTTTAGTGCAGCCAATTACACTTACGGGCCACTATTAGGTTTGTTTATGTTTGGTGTGCTTACAAAGCGATATGTTAAAGATGTATATGCTTTTGTTATCTCTATTATGGTAGCAATTGTACTTTACTTGTTTGTAAGCTACGCTTGGAGTGATTTAACTGCTTATCAATTCGGATCAGAACTGTTAGGAATAAATGCTGGATTAGTCTTTTTGACATTATGGATTTTCTCTACAAAGGCTGACAAGTTAGACACAAAACAATAGCGAATTATTTATTATACTGACAAAATTGAGGGGTAAGATGCCAATAATTCATAAAAATATTTTGGCATTTTATTTGATTAGTCCAAAATCGATATTACTTTAGTAAAAAAATTAAATACAAATAAAAAATTATATAAAATGGCAGTAGAATTTACAGATGCAAATTTTGAAGAATTAGCTTTAAAAACAGACAAAATTGTAATGGTTGACTTTTGGGCAGCTTGGTGTGGACCTTGTAAAATGGTTGGACCAATTGTTGAAGAATTAGCAGTTGACTTTGATGGTAAAGCAGTAATCGGTAAAGTTGATGTTGACAAATACGGATCGATTTCAGCAAATTACGGAGTAAGAAACATTCCTACAATTATTTTCTTGAAAAATGGAGAAGTTGTAGATAAATCAGTAGGTGCTGTACCTAAAGCAACATTAGTTGCAAAGTTAGAAGCATTAATGGCTTAATTTAAGCCTTTATAAACAGTACTAAAGCCATTCATTTTGAATGGCTTTTTTTATTTGTAATTGTTTAGTAAAATGAAACTTTACTTTTTTTAGGTATCTCTTTTAAATAGGGAGAAATATACAAATATTAATACTATTTTTGCACAAAAGTTTTAAGATATGAATTTAGAAAAATTATTAACAGAGAAAGTTAAGTTTGCCATTCAAACGTTATACGGAGTGGAAGCGAATGATAATTTAGTACAATTTCAAAAAACAAGGAAAGACTTTGAAGGAGATATTACTTTAGTGACTTTTCCTTTACTTAAAACATCTAAAAAATCACCAGAACAAACAGGGGAAGAAATAGGGCAATTTTTAAAAGAAAATGTAGCTGACGTTTCTGATTTTAATATTGTTAAAGGTTTTGTTAATTTAGTTGTGTCTAATTCGTTTTGGGTCAGTAAGTTAAATGATTCAGTTGAAACAAAAAGTTTTGGTTTTAATTTAGGTACAGCTGATACATTAATGGTTGAATATTCTTCACCCAATACAAACAAACCTTTACACTTAGGCCACTTAAGAAATAACTTCTTAGGCTATTCAGTTGCTGAAATATTAAAAGCGAATGGTAATGATGTTGTCAAAACTCAAATTATAAATGACCGTGGGATTCATATTTGTAAAAGTATGTTAGCATGGCAACAATTTGGAGGTGGAGAAACACCAGAGTCAACAGGCGTAAAAGGAGATAAATTAGTTGGTAAATATTACGTTGAATTTGATAAACACTTGAAAGTACAAGCTAACGCTGTTATTTCTGAGTGGAATAGTGGTGATTTTTCAAATGCAACGGATAAGCAAAAAGAAGACTATTTAAAATTTGAAACTACAAAAGCAGGTAAAGACGAAAAAGGAATTAAAGCTTTAGATTCAAAAATTTTAGAACTCGCTAAAAATGCAACAGTTATTATGGCTGGTGCTAAAGAGATGCTTTTAAAATGGGAAGCTAAAGACCCTGAAGTATATGCGTTATGGGAAAAAATGAATGCTTGGGTTTATAAGGGGTTTGAATCTACTTATAAAGCAATGGGCGTTAATTTTGACAAACTATATTATGAATCTACAACGTTTTTAACTGGTAAAGACTTAGTTGATGCAGGCTTAGAGAAAGGAATTTTCTTCAAAAAAGAAGATGGATCTGTATGGATTGATTTGACTGAAGATGGTTTAGATGAAAAATTAGTATTACGTGCTGATGGTACTGCGGTTTATATGACGCAAGATATGGGAACGGCTAATCTACGTTATGAAGACTTTCCTAAATTAAATGGAATGATTTATACTGTAGGTAACGAACAAGATTATCATTTTAAGGTATTATTTTTAATTCTTAAAAAAATGGGTTACTCTTGGGCCGAAAAATGTTTCCATTTATCTTATGGTATGGTTGATTTACCTTCAGGGAAAATGAAATCTAGAGAAGGGACAGTTGTTGATGCTGATGACTTAATGGCTGATGTTGTTCAGAAAGCTAAAGAAATGACACAAGAACGTGGTCATATCGAAGGGATGTCTGAGGAAGAGAAAGAAAACCTTTACAATATGATTGGAATGGGTGGTTTAAAATATTATCTATTAAAAGTTGATCCAAAGAAAAGAATGCTATTCAATCCTGAAGAATCTGTAGATTTAAATGGAAATACTGGACCTTTTATTCAATATGCTCACGCTAGAATCTCTTCTTTGTTAAGAAAAGGTGGTGATTTAACGCTAATTGATTCAAAAGTTGATTTACACGCTTCAGAGAAGGAGTTAATAAAACATTTAACAGAATACCCACAATTGATTCAAGAGGCTGGTAAAAACCACTCTCCGGCCTTAATTGCTAACTTTACGTATGAACTAGTTAAAATGTATAATTCATTTTATCAGTCTGTAAGTATTTTTAGAGAAGAAGATACTGCAAAAGTTAACTTAAGATTACAATTATCAAAAACGGTTGCTGGAATTATTAAGTCATCTATGAGCTTATTAGGAATTAATGTTCCTGAAAGAATGTAGTGAAAAGCGCGTTGCGCTTCTAGATGCTAGAATCTAGACTAAATTTGGTTGTAAAAATATAATAAACGTTATCCAATTTGGATGGCGTTTTTTTTGTTCTAATCGAAAAGAAAAAAGAAAAAAGGCACAAGACACAAGAACGCTTCGCTTCAAGACAAAAGACACGGCCTCTCCCTTTTTAAAGGGAGAAAGAGAGGGATTTAATCGTCTCACACAAAAATAACTAATTAAAAGACACAAATTTCCTCCTTGAATATCTATTACAAAGAAAATCAGATTACTATCGCTGGAAATTTTAAAGGTGATTGAGGCGCGTAGCAGGACTCTAAATTACTTTTAAAATGTATCGAGAACAGAATGGTTAAATAAAGTATTACAGAAATTATTTAATTCTTGTCCACGTTTCTGTCTCGTAAAACCAACCAATGTAACCACGTAATATAAATTTTCCGTCTTCAAACCAAATTGTACAATCGTATATTTTACCAACATTTGGATCATAAACTGTTCCACCGCTCCATTGATTGTCATTATAAACTAAGTCTTTTATAATCACTGAATTTAAGACTGGTTTAGTTATTAATTTGTCATTTGGATTTTTTATATCTTTAACAGGTTTTCCATCTTTATCTAATGGGTTTTTTATCCATATCACTTTACCATGATACTTGCCATTGTTTTTATAAATTTCAATTTTAGCATCTTGAACTTGATTTAACCATACGCCTAGTATAGCGTCTGAAGGGTTAGATGATGTAAAAGAGAAAATAAAAAATGAAAAAATGAATAGATAGCGCATAAAAACAAACTTACAGAATAAATAAGTATATATCAATTAAATTCGCTAATTATCTATTTATAACTGTTTTAAAAATTCAATATTTTCATCAGAATCTAGTTTTGATGCACCTTCAATTTTTTGAACTATATTAAAATCTGAGTCAATTATAAACGTAGTAGGGTAAGCTGAAAAATCAAACTGCTGTGAAAAATAGGTTGAAAAGTAAATAAAATCAGAATGCGAGTCATATTCGCCAGAGGCTTTTATGACATCATAACTTTCATTAGTTACGGATATGAAAATTACATCATCTTTAAACTTATCTTTTAAGGCTTTTATTTGTGGTAATTCGGCTCTACATCCAGGACACCAAGTAGCCCAGAAGTTAAGTACAATTGGTTTTCCTTTGAAGTCATTAAAAGAATAGGCGTTTTTATTAGAGTCAAATAAAACCCAATCCTCTTGTGAAAAATTTAATGGAATAGCAGTAGACTTTTTTAAATCGGTACGGCCCATAAATATTTTTTGCATGCCACTTGAAAAAGTTAATCGCCAAGAAGGTACAATCATGATAATAACTAAGGCTAATAATAGACTGTTTGTTATCCAATCTTTTTTCAATTTTACCCACACTTTACTTAGCTTTTCTTTTATCATGCTGTAAAAATAGATATAATCATGTCAATTTTATGTAAGAAAAATTACAAATGAAGATTTCAATTAAAATTTTTCATACACGCCTAAACCAAATAAAGCAAAGTCATATTTAACAGGGTCTATTGGATCCATTTTTCTTAATGGAATCATTAACTCTTCTAAAGCTTTCCAATCGTTTGCTTTTCGAGTGATAAAACCTAACTTTCTACCAACATTACCAGTGTGAACATCTAAAGGACAATAAAGCTCAGAAGCTTTAATGGAATTCCAAATTCCAAAATCAACTCCTTTTTTATCTGTTCTCACCATCCACCTTAAATACATATTTAATCGTTTTGTAGATGAGTTTTTTAATGGGTTAGAAATATGTTTTTCAGTTCGCTTTTCATTACCAAATGATAAAAATGAATCCCTGAAACCAGCAATCTTATGATTCATACCACCAGCAGTTTTAGAAAACTCAGCTTCTAAACTAGAGCCAGAGGTGTAAATAGCTTGTAAAGCTTTAATGAAATAAGTTAAATCAATAGCATTAAAAGTTCTGTGTACAAATTGTAAGTCTTTCAAATCATTAGCACTGGCATTCAATATGAAATCATGTGGTTGTCCTCCCATAATTTCAACTAACTTATTACCATTGTTGATAATCATTTGGCGCTTTCCCCATGAGATTGTTGCGACTAAAAAGCCAATAATTTCAATGTCGGACTTTGTAGAAAACTGATGAGGAATACAAATGGGGTCTTCTTCAATAAATGCAGACGTATTGAATTCTACAACTTTTTCATCTAAAAATAAGGTCAGTTCATTGAAATTCATGATTTTTTATTTCAAAAGTAATAAAAGTTAAGCGGATAATAACTATTCAACTAAATAACTCATAAACCAAATATCTTTTATATTTTTGAATTATGAAAATATTACTATCTCCAGCCAAATCTATAAATTTTGAAATAGAAGTAGAGAATCCTATACAGAGTCAGCCTATATTTTTAGATAAATCAGAAAAATTGATTAAAAAATTAAGAAAATTATCACAATCTGATATTTCTAAATTGATGAAGGTGAGTGCTGCGATTTCAGAATTAAATTATAATCGTTTTCAAAACTGGACGGTACCATTTACTAAAGACAATAGTAAATCTGCTGCAGATATTTTTACAGGTGCTGCTTATCAGGGCTTAGATTATCCAAGTTTTACATCAGAAGATAGAGTAGAGGGGCAAGATAGATTACGTATCTTATCTGGACTTTATGGTGTCTTAAAACCGTTAGATTTAATTCAACCTTATAGGTTAGAAATGGGAACACGCTTTCCAACTTCTGAAAAAGCAACAAATTTATATCATTTTTGGGATTCAAAAATAGTGGATGAACTAAATACTGAATTAGCAAAAGATACAAGTCAATTTTTAGTAAATGTAGCGTCTAATGAATATTTTAAAGCAGCAAAATTAGAAAATTTAAAATACCCTGTAGTAACGCCAATATTTAAAGACCGATCAAAAACGGGTGAGTATAAAGTCATTATGACATTTGCTAAAAAGGCAAGAGGCTTAATGACAAAATACATTATTCAGAATAGAATCGAATCAATAGAAGAGTTAAAAGGCTTTAATTATGAAGGCTATGAATTTCAACAAAACGAAAGTAACGCCACTGAATTTATGTTTTTCAGAGGATAATTCTAAAACTTTAACTTAAAAGAGTGTAGAATTATAAATTAATATCCCAATTAACAGCATTAAAAAATGTGTTCCAAAAGGAAGGCGTTTTTTTTGTGATTACTAACTCCTGATTTGTAAATGGGTGTGTAAAACTTAAAGAATGGGCATGTAAGAATAAATAATCAAGACCAAAATTAGATTCAAACATTTGGTTGTGATGACGATTTCCATATTTATGATCTCCAATAATGGGATGCGCAATTTTATTGGCATGTTTACGTAATTGGTGCATTCTACCAGTTTTAGGTTCAAATTCTAACACACTGTAACGAGAAGTTTCATAAGGTTGAACAGGAATATCAAGTGTAATATTGGATACAGTTTTGTAAACCGTTAAGGCGTCCTTATAAACACCAGTATCAGGGTTTTTAACAGGTGAATCAATGGTTCCAGTATCATCACAAAAACCACGTACTACGGCATAATATTTTTTTTGAATGGCATCAGACATAAATAAATCTTGAAATTTTGATACGTATGTTTTATCCTTAGCTAAGAGTATAATTCCAGACGTTTTTCTATCCAATCTATGAACAGGATAAAAATTAGAGCCTACAAATTGCTGTCGTAATAATTGTAGTAAAGAATCATCTGTAATGTTTCTAGAATAATAGGAATGGTGAACTAATACATTATTTGGTTTGTTGACTATTAGACAATACTCATCTTCAAAAAGTACTTCAATCATAAATCCATTATTTTTTTTAATGCTTATTTTTTTTGACACAGGTTCTGGAAATGTTATTCTAAATAATTTGAACAACAAATATACTTTAATTATTTCTGTTTATTTTTTTACCATAAACTAAACTTTGAAAATATTCAGTCTATTTATATGAGTATTGTAGTATAGTATATTTTTAATTCTCAGTTTTACTTTACATATACTGATGATGTATATGCATTATATTGTTCTAGATTCTATGAATAGGTATATTCTTTATTAATTCTATTTAACATAATATAAATTATAAGCTAAGATATGTGTTTTTCTGAAAATGAAAAAAGCATCTGTTTGTTATTACATACTAAAACAATTATTTAATAAATAGTATGATTAAACAATGTCCATTTTCTTTAATAAGAATGACGCATTCATATTTTGACAAATACCTTCTTTGTATTTATAATCAAAAAATAATTCATCATTAATTATTTCAGCATCAAAGTATTTATTTTTAACCTGTGGTAATTGTTCTTCAATTGTACATAAGCCTAGATCATGCGTAGCTATTATACCTGTAGATTTAGACCCTACTAGTTTTTGAACAAACTTCTTAGACCCCTCTTCTTTATCTTTTGAATTGGTTCCTTTTAAAATTTCATCTAAAATTATAAAGTACTTATCAGTTTTAATTTCGTCAACAATAAACTTTAAACGCTTTAATTCCGAAAAGAAATAGGATTCATCATCCAATAAGCTATCTGATGTTCGCATTGAGCTTATCAATTTTATAGGATTATAGTTAAAAGATTTGGCACAAATTGGTAAACCTATGTTTGCTGATACAATATTAAGGGCAACTGTTCTTAAGAAAGTTGATTTACCAGCCATATTTGCACCAGTAATAATAATAAAGTTATTTTCATCCACTAGTACATCATTTGAAACCCTAACAGATTTGTTAATCATGAAGTGTCCTAATTGTTCTGCTTTAATTACTGTAGTGTTAGAAAGTGTAGGGTAATTAAATTCAGGATGATTGTAAGCAAAATTTCCTAATGAATTATAAGCATCAAAAAATTCAATAACATCAAACCAATTTTTAACTTTTGATTTATAATCAGTAATCCACCTTTCAATGCGATACACTTGCTTAATGTCCCAAAGTAAATACCCATTACCTATTACACCAAACAACATATTGTTTCTTTGGTCTAATGCGTCAATATATTTAGATAATTCTTTTAGTATTGAGGATGCTTTTTCACTTTCACTTTTAATCTTATTCTGATTGACGCTCAATAATTCAGATTTGAAAGTTTGGTTCTCTATTTCAATTAATAAATTTGAATACTGACTCATTACCTCTTTAAATTCAGAAACATTATTGGATAATTTCGTGATTTTTTTTAGAAATATTGAAGTGATTCCTAAACCTACTAATAAGGTATATAAAATAAATGATTCTGGTATTAGGTTTATAAAGTATAAACCAAAAATAGACAAAGTAATAAAAGGGAAAGCCAGTCCTAAATAATACATTGGTTTACTGATAAATGATTTGTAGTCATTTAGCCAACTAAATATAGATTTTGAAGAGACTTCTGTTTCAATTAATTTAGTACTCACCGAATAGTTCTGTCTCCAATCTATTAAATTAGATAATTCAATTATAGCGTCTTGCTTGTTTTTAATGTTGTCAATTGAATTTGAACTTAACATGGAAGCTAATAAAGCTTGACTCTCATTTCTATTCGTTCTATTTAGGTGATGAAAAAATGAATTCGATCCAAATAAATCTATGTCATGACTAAAATGGTGCAATGGGTCTTTATAAGATTCGCCAGTATTAAAACTTGACAAATCTCCATTTAAACCATTAATCTCATCTTGATTCACTGCTATAATAGCTTCTAAATATTTTTTAGTTTTAACTAAATCTGTATGCTTTGAAATAAGTAATAAAAAAACTGTAATTCCTGAGAGTATTGAAACGATTACAATAGGTGTATTTCCAAAAAAAGTATAAGCTACAAAAGCTGTTATTAAAAAGATAGATAGCCTTACCATTGAAGATATAAAGAGCTTTCTTTTTAATGATTTTAATATTACAGAATGAGTTGAAATGTTTTCTGAATATATGTTAAGGTTGTCTTGCATTGTAAGGTTGTGTGTATTTTTTTAATTAAAAATAAAATGAGGTGTATTTAAGTCGCAGATTGTTTAGCGATAATTTTCCAAAATAAACTAGGAAAAAAACGTTTTAAATACACTGCTTTTATTTCTTTTTTACCAACTAATATTGATTTTTTATTTTTCAATTCAGCAGTTTGAATCACTTGGGCACATTTTTCAGCAGTCATTCCTGTAGATTGATTGTGATCCATGACACCATGCTTTTCACCTTTTGAATTTAAAGCCGAAACAGAAATATCTGTATTTATTTTACCAGGGTAAGCTAATGTAACATGGATATTATTTTTAGCTTCTTCTAATAATAAACTTTCGTAAAAACCTTGTAGGGCATGTTTGGAAGCTGAATAAGCAGAACGTAAATAAAAACCAAATTTACCTGCAATACTTGAAATTACAATGATATGACCAGATTTTTGAGATCTAAAATAAGGTAATACAGCTTTTGTGAGTGCAATGTTACCAAAATAATTGATTTCCATTATTTTTCTATCAATCTCTAGCGCTGTTTCGTGCACTTCACCCCTTTGACTTATTCCCCCATTGTTAATTAAGATGTCAATGCTATTAAATTTACTAATAATATCAGTTGTAATGGCTACGAAACTATCAGACTTTTCTAAATCTAAAATTTGAACATAAGAATTATCTGGATTAGACAATTGCTTTTGAACCGAAATAAGTGTGTCCTTCTTTCTTGCAGACAATATCACAAAAGCGCCTAGTTTGTTATATCGTAATGCCAATGCTTTTCCTATTCCAGAAGATGCTCCTGTTATCCAAACTACTTTTGATGTATACATTAAACTAATTTTAATAAATTCAAATACAAAACTAATCATAAATAAGTCAATTAATCGTCTTAATGAATGAAGCTTGAAAATAATAAGTATTCAAATAAATAATATCTTAACTGAAAATAGATGAATAACTAGTAAATTAGGCATTGAATTAGCCTGCTATTATAAAAATTGATACCTATATATAAGGGTTGATTATTAGGTTAACATTATAAGGTTAATGAAGTTTGATATTATTAAATCATATTTTCATCCACAAATAGCTGAATTTCTCATCAATAATTAATAAATTTGTTTTGTGAGAAAAATAACAATAGCAATAGACGGATATTCATCTTGTGGTAAAAGTACTTTAGCCAAAGAAATAGCTAAAAATCTTAATTATAGATATGTTGATAGTGGGGCTATGTATCGCGCAGTTACTTTATACTTAATAAATAACGGAATCTTAAAAGACGGTAATTATTTAAAGCAAGCTATTTTAGATGCATTATCTCTTATTACTATTGATTTTGTTTTTAATAAAGACAAAGGCGTTTCTGAAACATTCCTAAATTCAATTAATGTTGAAAAGGATATTAGAACTATGTTTGTCTCTAACCAAGTAAGTCCAATAAGTACTATTGAGGAAGTTAGAACAAAATTAGTTGACCTTCAACAGCAAATGGGTAAAAAAGGAGCTGTTGTAATGGATGGAAGAGATATTGGTACGGTGGTTTTTCCAAATGCTGAAATTAAACTATTTATGACGGCTGATTCTGATATTAGAACAGAGAGAAGATTGTTGGAATTGGAAGGAAATGGACAAAAAAGTACATTTGATGAAGTAAAAGACAACCTTACAAAAAGAGATTACATTGACATGAATAGAGATGTAAGTCCTTTAAGACAAGCAGAAGATGCAGTTGTACTTGACAACTCTGAAATTACAAGGGAAGAGCAATTAGAAATTGCACTGAACATTATAAAAGAAAAAATAAACAATTAAGGCACTCAATAAACGACAAAGTTTATTAGTTTTGCAAAAAAAATTAAACTCAAAAAAATGGCTATAAATAAAGTTATTGAATTATTAGGAAAAGAAGGAGAAGATTTATTAAATCATAAATGTACTACTATCCCTAAAGAAATGATTCATTTACCTGGATCTGATTTCGTAGACAGATGTTTTACACAAACAAACAGAAATCCTCAGGTGTTAAGAAATTTACAAGCTTTATATAATGCAGGTAATTTAGGTGGAACTGGTTATGTTTCATTTTTACCAGTAGATCAAGGAATAGAACATTCTGCAGGTGCTTCATTTTCGCCTAATCCAATGTACTTTGATCCAGAAAACATAGTAAAGTTAGCTATCGAAGCTGGTTGTAGTGGCGTTGCCTCTACTTTTGGTGTATTAGGTTCTGTAGCAAGAAAATATGCTCATAAGATACCATTCATTGTAAAATTAAATCACAATGAATTTTTATCATACCCTAATACCTTTAAACAAATTGAATTTGGTTCGGTTGAGGAAGCTTGGAATATGGGAGCAACTGCTGTTGGTGCCACTATTTATTTTGGTCACCCAGATTCAGAAAGACAAATTGTTGAAATTGCAAAAGCATTTGAACGTGCTCATGAATTAGGATTAGCTACAATTTTATGGTGTTATGTTAGAAATGACGCTTTCAAAAAAAATGGAATTGATTATCATACATCTACTGATATTACAGCACAAGCAAACCACATTGGTGTAACTATTCAAGCAGATATTATTAAGCAAAAAATGCCTACTTTAAACGGTGCATACCCTGCTATTGGATTTGGTAAATCTCATCCAAAAATGTATTCTGAATTATCTAGTGATAACCCTATTGATTTAACACGTTACCAAATAGCAAATTGTTATATGGGTAGAAATGGTTTAATTAATTCAGGTGGTGCTTCAACTGGAAATGATTCAAGTGATATGAAAGATGCTGTTTCTACTGCAATTATTAATAAAAGAGCCGGTGGACATGGTTTAATTTTAGGAAGAAAAGCATTCCAAAAACCTTTTAAAGAAGGTGTTGAAATTATTCAAGCTGTTCAAAATATTTATTTAGACGATTCAATTACAATCGCATAATTTAAAACTATAATATGGGTTGGTTTAAAAGAGAATCAGAAGGGATTAAAACCTCTACAAAAGATAAAAAAGAAACACCAGAAGGATTATGGTATAAATGCCCTACTTGTAAAACTGTAGTTTCTACTGAAGAACATAACTTAACATTAAATGTTTGTGTTAAATGTGATCATCATGAAAAGTTAACGTCTAATGGTTATTTTGATATCATTTTTGATAAATCTAAATATACAGAATTTTCTAAAGGAATTGTATCAGTAGATCCATTAGAGTTTGAAGATACTAAAAAATACCCAGACAGATTAAAAGCAACACAAGCTAAAACAGGTTTGAAAGATGCTATTAAAACTGTGTATGGAAAATTAGATGGTCAGCAATTTGTTGTAGCGGCAATGGATTTTAAATTTATTGGTGGTTCTTTAGGGTCAGTAATGGGAGAGAAAATTGCTAAAGCAATTGATAAAGCAATTGAAATGAAAGTGCCATTTATGATTATTTCAAAATCTGGTGGTGCTAGAATGATGGAAGCTGGTTTGTCTTTAATGCAAATGGCTAAAGTTTCAGCTAAATTATCATTATTGAGTGATGCTGGATTACCATATGTTTCTTTTTTATCAGATCCTACAACAGGTGGTGTAACGGCATCATTTGCAATGTTAGGAGATGTAAACATTTCAGAACCTAATGCACTAATCGCATTTGCAGGACCTAGAATTGTAAAAGAAACAATTGGTAGAGATTTACCTGAAGGTTTTCAAAGGTCTGAATTTGTATTAGAACATGGATTCTTAGATTACATTGTAGAAAGAAAAAATTTAAGAACGAAATTAAGTCAAACATTAAGAATGTTTAAAGGTTAATATCTTAAAAAAAATAAGTATAAAAAAAGCAGGAATTATAAATTCCTGCTTTTTTTATACTTAGTATTCTATAATTCAAAAGAAACTAGTCTTTCTTTCCTGCTTTTTTTAATTTCTTTTCAGCTCTTTTTTCTTTAAGTGTTTTTGTAACTTCTTTCTTAACAGCTTTTTTTGCATCTTGTCCTTTTCCCATGATATTTTGTTTTAATTATTTGAATTTTATTTATAACTGAAATTATAATGTAAGAATGAATGTGTTATTCGTTTTAAAACTTCTAACACTTACCCACTCTATTACAAAGTTAATAATTTTGATGTTTTATCCTATTAAAACTATTATTTTATACAATTTTGAGTTGTTTTTAGCTGATTTTCAATAAACTTAGACTAACACAATTCAAGATAAAGTATATCTAATTTGAAATAATAATTATAGAACTTTAAATAGTTACCTTAATTTCATTCTAAAATAGTATTAATTTTCACTAAATGAACTTGATTGTTTTCAATGTTAAGGTGAAAAAGTCCAATATCTAAAGGGAATGTATATGGACTAGTACGACCATTACATTCCGCTTTAATGAAATTCACTTTTTCAATACTAAATCGAATATGAGATGAATCTATTAGATTGTATTTTCCAAAAGAAGATATAAAACAATCATTTCCGCAAGGCGCTGTATACCAAGTTCTGAAACTTCCATCCTTATTTATAGAAATGTGATTACCATAATTTGAATACCTTTCACTACTTAAAGTATCTAACGTATAGTTTTTTACTAAAGTGTCTATCATTAAATGATCAATTCTCCACTCACCTTCAATGTTTTGACCATTTACATTAAACGTAAATATTAAAATTAATCCTGTTATTATGTTTCCAATTTTCATAAATCTAAGTTTTGTTTTTCCCGATACAAATTAAATCATTATTAGTTCAGTCTAAACTAGATAATTGTTCAAGTTCAGTCTTCTACTTTGTTTATATGGTAACTTGAAGTAATTATAACATCAGGATTCAATGATAGAATAGCAGAACAATATTTTGTTAAGGCAAGATCAATTGCCTTCTGTAGTTTAAGTGATGAAATTACGCCGTCAAGTATATAATGAAGGTTAACACTTTTAAAAGCTTTAGATTTGGTATCAGTTCTTTCAGCAGTAGCAACAATTTTAATGTTATCTACTATTTGTTTTTGCTTTTTTAAAATCAATAGTAAATCTATAGTTGAACAAGATGCCATTCCAGAAAGCATCAATTCCATAGGAGAAAATCCTTTGTTTTCACCACCAATACTAGATGATCCATCAATATTTAGTAGAAGGTTTGATTCATTTTCTGCAATAAAATAAAAATACTTGTTTTCTCTATTTAATGTAACTTTCATATGATAGTATTTCTTTTTCTATAAATATACTAAAGAAAGCACTATAATTGATGTGTTTTATTCAATAACTAGCAGTTACTTCAAATGTAGTTATTAATAAAATAAAAAGCCATATCCGAAATTATCAGATATGGCCTAAAATTAAGTGTACTATCACTTATGCTTTAATTGGTGTTTCTTTCAATACTTCTACTAAAAATTTCCAGAATTTTTGAACTGAAGCAATGTTCACTTTCTCATCTGGAGAATGTGGGTTTTTAATAGTTGGTCCAAATGAAATCATATCACAATCTAAAATATGCTCACTTAAAATACCACATTCTAAACCTGCGTGACACGCTTGAACTTTTGGTTGTTCATTAAACATTTCAATATATTTCTTTTCTAAAACTTTTAATATCTTAGAATTTGGATTAGGAGCCCAACCTGGATAATCTCCACCTTGAACTACTTCAGCTCCAATTAATTCGTAAGTCACTCTTAAAGCGTTAGCAATGTCATGCTTACCTGCTTCAACCATACTTCTTTGTAATGATTTTGTGATAAACTCTCCATTTCTAACAATTACTTTAGCAAATGATGAAGATGTTTCAACTAAACCTTCAATTTTCTCACTCATTTTCCACACACCATTTGGTGTTGTATAAATTACAGAAAGTATTTTTGCTTGATCTGCTTTAGCTACCATTTCTGATGGTAATTCAGTTGCTTTAAGGTTAATCTCCATTCCAGGCTCAGAGCTTGAGTTTTCGAATTTTAATAAAGTAGTGAATTCGTTAAAGAATGTAATAAATGTTTCTTTCTCATTAGTTGGTAAAACAACAGTTCCAAAACTTTCTCTTGGAATCGCATTTCTTAAACTTCCACCCTCTAATTCAGTTACTCTAATGTTTGTTTTTTGAGCCGCTTCATAAATTAATCTATTCATTAAAATATTTGCATTTCCTCTTCCTAAATGAATATCCATTCCAGAATGTCCACCTTTTAAACCTCTTAATTCAATTGTAAAAGCTGAATAGTCAGTAGGAACTGATTCTGTATTGTATTTATACAATGTGTTAGTATCAATACCACCAGCACAACCAACTGAAAACTCATCATCATCTTCAGTATCTAAATTCAATAGTACTTTACCTGTTAAGTGGCTACCGTCTAAATATTTTGCTCCAGTCATCCCAGTTTCTTCATCAATAGTAAATAAAGCTTCTAAAGCAGGATGTTCTAAATCAGTTGAAGATAGTAAACTCATTGCAGCAGCAACTCCCATACCATTATCAGCACCTAAAGTAGTTCCTTTTGCTTTTACCCATTCATCATCAATATATGATTGAATACCTTGCGTATCAAAATCAAATTCTGTATCACTGTTTTTTTGATGAACCATATCAATATGTCCTTGTAAAATAACAGTTTCTCTATTCTCCATTCCTGCCGTTGCAGATTTCTTGATAATTACGTTACCTACTTTATCAACAATAGTTTCTAGACCTAACTTGTGTCCAAAGTCTACCACAAATTGGCGAACTCTTTCTTCTTTTTTTGATGGTCTAGGTACTGCATTCAAATCTTCAAAATGATTCCAAATAATTTGAGGTTCAAGGTTTCTTACTGACATATTGTATATTTTAATTTACCGTTTGTATATTATTTTTCACTTATTGCTACAAATTTATTATTTTTACACTTAAATAACAATTTATATGAAACAGATTATTACACTTTTATCATTAATCATTGGATTTAATGGGATTTCTCAACAAACTTTTGAAAATATAGATATTTCAGGTTCAAATAGAGAATTCTATAAATATTTACCAACCAGTTTTGATTCTAATACTGAATCTTTACCATTGGTAATAATCATGCATGGAATTGGCGGAACAGCATTACAGTTAACAGGTGGTCAGTATAACCCAACTGCTGATACTGCTCGATTTATCCCCGTTTATTTACAAGGGGAATTAAATATATACAATCAAACGTCTTGGAATAATGGAACGTTATTAGCAAGTGCTTCAAATGATGTACTGTTTATTTCAGATGTTATTGATGAAATGAAAGTATTACATAATATTGATTTATCAAGAGTTTATGTTACAGGAATTTCAATGGGTTCTATTATGACTTATAAGGCCATGCGTCATTTAGATGATAGAATTGCTGCCGTGTCTTGTCATATTGGTACAATGTCAGTTGAAGAGATAACAGATTACGCGCCAACATATGCAATACCAGTACAACATATTCATGGGACTGCAGATGCTACTGTACCTTATGATGGGACAGCATTACCCTCATTGTCTTTAGTGCCTGAAACAATTTCAAAATTAAAAACAGTGAACGGATGGAATGGTGATTCAACGGTTACTGCTATTCCTGATGTTATGGCTGATAGTATTACAATTGATAAAATTGTTTATGATTGTACAACTCCGTTAGAGTTATGGAGGTTAAATAATGGTGAACATATATTTTTATTACCAGGTGTAAATGATGTGTCTGGGGTTCATGTATCGTGGGAATTCTTTTATAGATTCGCTCATCCAAATCCTTCTACTGCTAGTTTAAATGATAATTTATCAGACTTTAGTATTGCATTCTACCCTAACCCTGCTACCAATACTGTTTTTATTAAACAATTTCATAAATTAGAATCTATCTCAATATATGACGTGAATGGACAATTAGTTTTGTCAGAAAATAATGTATCAGAATTATTAGATGTTACTAATTTATCAAATGGTATCTACTCAATTAAAGCTCTAAATTTAGAAGGCATAACAACTACTAAAAAATTGGTTATTTCTAAATAGACTTTTAAGCTATAAAATACTTTAATCCATGTACTTAATTTGTACATGGATTTTTTTGTAGCATAGAATTTCTTATTATTTTTGTAACTTATATTAATTAGCCATGAAAGATACAACTGAAATTTACCCTTTAGAAGCAAGCTCAATTAAAAAATGTATTGAAATTGGAAACAGTCAATTTGGAAATGGATTTGTAACAGAATTAGAATTGTTAAATACAATTAAGTCAACTCACCGCTTTGGATTAATTAGTAAAACTAATGATGTAATTAGTGGTTTTGTTCTTGCTACTGTTTGTGAAACATTTGAGGATTTAGAACCAATTCTTATTTCTAACACTGACTGGTTTAAAAAGACTTATGAACATAAGTTTCCAATTGCAGTCATACAAACTATTAGTGTGAGTGAGCATCATACAGGATTAGGAATTGGTAAGCAACTTACTCATGCCATTTTAAATCAGGTTAATAGATTAAGTAAAATAACTTTATCTTTAGTTTGGGAACATCAAAATGGTACACCTTTAGCTCATATATTAGGTAAATGCGGTTTAAAAATGCAGATTAAAATGCCTAATTATTGGCACGTAGATAGTATTCAGAATAATTATGAATGTAAATATTGTGGTACGCCACCTTGTCATTGTACAATGATGGTATATTCTCATTGATTTTTAGACACTTTTAAGGCTCTTCTAATCTTCTAACTAAGTTAGTTTGAGTTAATAATAATAAATCAATTCGCTAGTATAGTATCTTGAGTACAACGACTATCATATAAATCCTTAAAACATTAAAAACGCCTAACAAATAAATTTGTTAGGCGTTTTAATTTTATAAATCTAAATCGTTTAGCGATTAAGCTTCAATAGCATTACCTAAAGAATTGTCAAAAACATCTTTCATTTCATTAATGAAACCATAATGCTCTTCATCAACACAAATTTTACCTTTCGTAACGTGTCCTAATAGAACATAAGGTACATTTTGTTTTGCCATTGCTGCCATAAATGCTTTGTCTTGGTTTTCAGTAACAGTAACTACAACTCTACTTTGTGCTTCTCCAAATAAGAAAGCATCTTCTCTAACTTCAGAATCAGTAAGTATATCAAACCCTAAACCGTTAGGCATAGACATTTCAGTTAATGCAATAAATAACCCACCATCAGCACAATCATGTGCAGCATTAATTTGTTGTTTTGCAATTAATGATTTAATTGTTTCTTGTAAAGCAAATTCTTTGTCTAAATCAAAGTGAGGTGCTGGAGATGCTTCAATACCATGATATGATACTAAATATTCAGAAGAAGCAATACAATCAACACTTTCACCAACTAAGAAAATTAAATCTCCTTTAGATTTAAAATCTAAAGTCATTAATTTATCAATATCTTCTACTACACCAATCATTCCAATTGTAGGTGTTGGTAATACAGTAATTTCTTTACCATCAATTAAAGATTGGTTATAAAAAGAAACATTACCACCAGTTACAGGTGTTTCAAACTTTAAACAAGCTTTAGACATTCCTTTAATAGCACCAACAAATTGCCAGTATACTTCAGGGTTGTATGGGTTTCCGAAATTTAAACAGTTAGTCACTGCAGAAGGAATACCACCAGAAACAACTATGTTTCTTGCCGCTTCAGATACAGCCATTTGAGTTCCTCTTTCAGGATCTGCATTTACGTATCTAGCATTACAATCAACAGTCATTGCTAATGCACGCTTAGTTCCTTTTAAAATAGAAATACCTGCATCAGTTGGACGGTTAGTTGACATTGTTTTAGTTCCTACCATTGAATCATACTGTTCGTATATCCATCTTTTAGATGCGATATTAGGATGAGACATTAAATGCATTGCTACTTCTTTTAAATCTTCAGGTTGTTCAACATCATCAATGTTGAATTTTTTGAATTCTTCAAAATAAGCTGGTTCAGTATATTCTCTATGGTAAACTGGAGCACCACCACCTAAAACTAAAGATTCAGCTGGTACAGACGCTACTTTTTCGCCACCCATAAAGTAATTTATTGTACCACCTTCTGTTACTACACCGATTTCAACAGCCAATAAATCCCACTTTTCAAATATATCTTCTACTATTTTTTCTTTTCCTTTTTCAATAACAACTAACATTCTTTCTTGAGATTCTGATAATAGAATTTCCCAATCTTTCATGTCTGATTGTCTTGTTGGTACTTTAGATAAATCAATATCCATACCTACTTCACCTGCAGCACTCATTTCACAAGTAGAACAAGTAATACCAGCAGCACCCATGTCTTGCATACCAACAACTGCGTCAGTTTTTGCTAATTCTAAAGTAGCTTCTAATAATAATTTTTCTTGAAATGGATCACCAACTTGTACAGAAGGTAAATCGTTTGCTGAATCTTCAGTAATATCTTTTGATGCAAAAGCTGCACCAGCAATACCATCTTTTCCTGTAGTAGACCCAACTATATAAACTGGATTACCTGGACCTGCAGCAGTTGCAGAAAGCATATCACCTTCTAAAATCCCTGCTGAAAAAGCATTTACTAATGGGTTTGTATTGTAAGACTTATCAAACATTACTTCTCCACCAATGATTGGAATTCCAAAAGAATTTCCATAATCACCAATTCCTTTAGTCACACCTTTAACTAACCACTTTGTTCTAGCTTCATTAAGGTCACCAAAACGTAAAGAGTTTAATTGCGCAACAGGTCTTGCACCCATTGTGAAAATATCTCTATTAATTCCACCAACTCCAGTAGCAGCACCTTGATAAGGTTCTAAAGCTGAAGGGTGATTGTGTGATTCAATTTTAAATACACATCCTACTCCGTCACCTATATCAACTAATCCTGCGTTCTCTTCACCTGCTTTTACAAGCATATGAGGTCCGTCTTTTGGTAAAGTTTTTAACCAAACAATTGAATTTTTATATGAACAATGTTCTGACCACATTACTGAATAAACAGACATCTCAGTAAAATTAGGCGTTCTTCCTAAAATCTCTTTGATTAAATCAAATTCATCAGCTCTTAATCCTAATTCAATAGCTTGTTCTACTGTTGCTAAATTTTGTGTACTTTTTTCCATTTGTTAAATGATATAAAATGTTTTTTGCAAAGCTAATTATTATATAATTATTTTTCTATTTTTTATGCCAAAAGTTATTAACGTTTTTTTGTTTTACATTCAGGTTATTTAAGAATAGTGACATTACCCATTTGTAAATGGGGTTTATCCGATTCATTTTCAAGAAATGAAATTTGCCAAACATAAGTTCCTGCTTTTACGATTACCCCTTTATAGTATGCATTCCACGCCGAATAAATATCATTCGTTTGGAATAACTGATTTCCCCAACGGTCAAATATTGTAAAAGAATAATCACTAGGAATAAAGCCTGGGATAAATATTGGCATAAAGGTTTCGTTCACACCAGTAGCATCAGGTGTAAATACATTTGGAATATAATAGATCTGTAACTCTTTTATGTGTACAATTTTAGTTATTGAATCTATACAATCAAATCCATTCATAACTTTTAATTCAACTTGCCAATTTTGAGCTCCATGTTCTGGGAATAAGTAAGTTGGACTGACAGCTGAAGAAGAATCATCTGTTCCAAAAGCCCATTGATAAGTTATTGCGCCAGTAGATTCATTTATAAAATCAACATCTAAGTTTAATAAATCTGGGTTTTCAGGTGAAAAAGAGAAGTTTGCATTAGGTGTTGGGTACACCTCTACAAATTCAGACAATAAAGTATCTATAACACAACCATTAACTGTTGTAATACTATAACTAACATCATATAGTCCTTCAGTTTCATATAATTGTGTAGATGAGCTGTCAGTTGATGTGTTTCCATTTCCAAAATCCCATAGTTGAGAATTTATTAAGTTTTGGTCCATTGCATTTCCAATTTCAATTTCAAAAGGCGGACAACCACTATTTGTGATAGTGGTTGGTGTAATAAGCATAGATGGATTACTATATATACTTATAATTACATTTTGTGATGCATCTGGTACTGTACATCCGTCTGAAACTGTTACTGTATAAGTTGTAGATTGAGTTGGGTAAACTGTTTGATTGGCACCAATTAAAACGGATGTGTTTTGATTATTTGTCCAAGTATAAGTATATGGTCCACCATTCCCTGATCCTAATGTTGCTTCAGAAAAAACTAAAGCTTGTTCATTTAAACAAATATTTTGAGTAGTAGTCGTTGCAGATAATTGTAACTGTCCTAAAGTTGTGACTAATTTATTAACAGGTATGTTATTATTTGAAACGCATCCATTTCCGTCAGTCACAATTACGGTATATTGAATTTGCCCTGGTGTTGTAGTTATAATAGGTAAACAATTATTAATCATTACAAAACCATTCCAATTATACGAATATAAACCATTACCACCAATAACAGTTGCACATACCTCTGCTACAGAACCAAAGCAAACCGTAGTATCGTCTAGTCCTAATGAAACAATTAATGGTGCAGATTCAGAAATACTTTCAGTTTGTACAACTACTGGACAATTATTAAAATCAGTGACTTGAATGTCATAACCACCAAAGCCTAAACCTGAAAATGTAGCATTATTTTGAAAAGTAGTACCAGCATCAATACTATATAGATAGGCAGGTGTTCCGCCATTAGCTGTAATTGTTAACGCGCCATCATTTAATCCATTACAAGTGACATCAGTTACAGCCACATTAAGTATTGTGATTATTGGTGGTTCAGTAATTGAAAAATCCCCATTTACTGACGTATTACAGTTTGGGCCCTCCATAAGTGTTATCAAATGATTTGATGCATCTAGTCCTGTTAAAATATTACTTGTTGTAGAGGTTAACCCACCATCAAGGCTATAAGTGTAATTGCCATTCCCTCCTGAACTTGTAATTGTTACCTGTCCGTCTAAGGAGTCTATACAAGTCGCATTAGTATTAACAATAATATTGTCAATACTTAAAGGTGTTGGTTCTCCAATTATAGCACCTCCATTAAGTATACAACCATTTCCATCCATAACCTGAACAATATAATTTGAAGCAGCAAGCCCTGTGAAAATTGCTGAGTTTTGGAATGTCGTACCACCATCATTACTATAGGTGATTATAGGGTTACCACCTGTAATAAAAATTTCAAAAGAACCATCAGACAAACTATTACAAGATGCATCAATCACAGTTATGTTATCAATTGTCATTGTAGTCACACTATTCACAATTATGCCATTTTGAACTACAGAACATAAATTGGCATCAAAAACTTCTATTGAATAGATATTAGCTGATAAATTATTAAATACATTTGAATTTTGAACAACACCACCATTTAAACTGTATGTATAACCTCCTACACCATTTGAAGCATTTACGGTGATTGTTCCATCAGGTAAACCACTACAAGACACATCAGAAGATACAGTATTGTCAATTACCAATAATGAGGGTTGTGTTAGTATTGTATTATTATTTACAACGCAGTTATTAGCATCTTTTACTTGAATTGAATAATTACCTGCTGCTAGATTATTAAAAACATTTGAATTCTGAAAAACACCACCATTAAGACTATAAGTGTAATTAGTAGACCCTCCAATTGTTGTCACAGTAATCACACCATTATCGGCTCCACATACTGGATCAGTTGTAGCTAAATTATCAATACTTAAAACTACAGGCTCAGTAATCACGCCTTGACCAATTCCAACACACCCTAGGTTGTCAGTTAATGTTAAAGTATATGTATTTGGTGCTAATCCATTTGGATTCGGAACATTTGAAGCTAAATCCCAAACATATGTATAAGGAGCTGTTCCGCTTAAAGGTATCGTTGTTAATGTGCCGTCATTCAAACCATTACAACTTACATCTTGTGTAGTAATAGCAACATCTAAACCTGGTGTTATAGTAACATTAATATTAGACACATCTGTACATCCAGAAATATCAGTAATAGTAAGTGTTACACTTTTAACACCAACCGTAGCCCAAGAATGAATTGGGTTTTGAAGATTAGAAATTAGACCATCACCAAAATCCCATAAATAATCTGTTATATTATTTAAATCGGAAGTAGAATTATCAGTAAAAGATATTGCTTCACCAACACATGCTGTTAATTTATCTTGTGTAAAAGCAGAATTTCTATGCATACAAACTTTTTGAAGATTACTTAATCCACCAGTAGCACCTGTGAAACCAAAATATACGTTTGGATCACCAGCAAAGACAGTGTTTATAATATCAGTATTATAAGCATTTACTATATTTCCATCAAGGTTTATTTGGAATATTTGAGTTATAGGATTCCAAGTAACATTGAATGTGTGAAATGCACCATCTTCAATATTTGGGATATTTATCACTGGTGATACAGGTGTTGTTACATCTCCATTTAAAAACACACTAATATGATCTGAACTAGGGTCGTTATAAGGTGCACTTGCATTAGGGTGAACATCAATTTCTACTCCAATAGAAGGGGTTAAACCTAACGAGCCAAAGGCTGGTGGGTTGTCATTAACAACAATTTGACCTTGTTGTAAAATAAATGCAATCCCATCTGCAGTCCAATTGTCTACATTTCCTAAATAGACGTCAAAAGAAAAATCAAAAGCTGAATTTAAGTCAATTGTATTTGGACTAAATATTCCGCCATAAATGTTATCCACGTCTGCTGTTAGTGTATAACAATCACAAGATTGTGAAGTGGCTTGTGCTGATAAAACCATTTGTGCAGTAGAATAGTTTACTAATGTCAAAAATGGTAATATTAATAATAGTTTTTTCATGATACTTGATATGACGCAAAAGTAATAAGTTAGTTGTTAATTTAAATAATTTTTTATCTAATTATTCAAACTATTGAAGTAATTCTTTAGAACAGTAGAATTATCAGTTTCACTCGTGTTGATTTCAATAAGTTTTACTTGATTTGATTCTTGATAAAACCCTGCTATTTTATCTTCTAGTTCAATAAAAGAATTTACACCAATATAATCTACATCATGTGCTTTACAAATATATTCAGCTTTTCCATGGTGAGGCGCAACAAATAATTCGTTTTGTTTAGATGTTTTTGGTCCCTCAATAATATTAAAAATCCCACCACCATTATTATTAATTAAAACAATTCTAAAGTTTGCAGGTAAATATGAATTCCAAAGTGCATTCGAATCATAAAAAAATGACACATCTCCGGTAATTAAAACATGAAGTTTCTTTGGATTTGCAACAGCCATTCCTAATGCAGTACTTGTGCTTCCATCAATTCCACTTACGCCACGGTTAGCAAAGTATTTTATAGATTGAATAGGGTTAAAAAGTTGACAATACCTCACAACTGAACTATTAGCCATTTGTAAGTTAATATCTTCTGGTAAGGTGTCTAAAATAAAATCAAACACTAATAAATCTGAAAATGGACAGGATTGAATAAACGCATCATGTTTATCTTGAGATATAAAATCTTTAGCCTTCCATTTGTTACCATAATTTGACTCTGGTAAATAATCAATTGAATTAATAAATTGAAAAAACAATTCAGGTTTAACCGTTATCGATTTTGATTTAGATTGATATGTATCTTCATCTATTACAAACTCACCTACTCTCCAATTATGATTTGGTGTCTGGTTTCTTAGGAATTTTTTAATCTTTTTTGAAATTATTGCGCCACCGATTGAGATTAATAAGTCAGGATTAAAGTCTCCTATTTCATCTTCTGAAATTAAGGCAAGTGTACGGTCTATTGAATGGCAAAACTTTGTAAACTTTTTAATGTTTGACGTGTTTTCAACTAAAACGGCAACTGATGAATCATTAGCTAAAGTGTCTAATAAAATCTGTAAGCGCTGATTAGGAATCATTTGACCAATAATCAATAATTTTTTTTCAGTTGTTTTCCAAACTTTAGTTATTAAATCCTTTTCGTCAACTGAAAGCACGTTTGTTTCATTTAACTCAACCTTATAATCAGTATCTGTAGTGAATTCTGAAACAGTATATAATGGTTCTTCTAAAGGGATATTCAAGTGAACAGGTCCTTTAGGTGATGATAGTAAACTTTTTATAGCAAATTTTAATTCTGAAATCGAATTAACAGCTTCAAATTGAATAGATTTTTTAATGAAATTTGAAAACACATTATTCTGTCTGATACATTGTCCATCTCCTTGATCAATTAAACGTTCAGGTCTATCTGCAGTTAAAACTAGCAAAGGTACTTGTCTGTAATATGCTTCTGCTACTGCTGGAGCATAATTTAAGGCTGCACTACCAGATGTACAGACAATTGCGACTCCCTCCCCTAATTCATCAGCTATACCTAAAGCAAAAAAAGCAGCACTTCTTTCATCATGCACAATATATGTTTCAATTAATGGATGAGAATCAAATGCAATAATTAGTGGTGCATTTCGAGACCCTGGAGAAATAACAACTTTAGAAATGTTGTTTTGTACGATTACTTCTGCTAATTCAGCAATATGTTTAAATGAGGTTGTTTGCATTATTTAATATGAATCGAGTTTTACGTTTCTTGTAAATTGTTTTGAGATAGTAGAATAATTGAAAA
>Ga0308004_10000160_pt1 | contig 33466 bp, 30 predicted proteins | sample Neamet38_FD_203156 | JGI IMG/M metagenome (GOLD analysis project Ga0308004, IMG submission 203156) | Marine microbial communities from water near the shore, Antarctic Ocean - #38 | ecosystem: Environmental > Aquatic > Marine > Unclassified | place: Southern Ocean | collected 2014-06-06 | reverse complement strand
AGATGGGATAATCACAGTTGGTATCTGTAGCATTGTATTAACAAAGAACCCATATGAAATAAATCCGATTACGATTATAATTAATTGTACTTTATCTTTTATCACGTTTTTTAGAATTGGCTATAACAACCGAATATGTGTACTGTTACATATACTCGCGTTATGTATTTATTTTTAATTATATTATAAACTCAATGTTGTAAACGTTTGTAAGCTATTTGAAAATAGCTGTTTTGTATCATAGGGTTTTACCAAATGTACCATTTAATTTAAAAACAGAACCATTATAAAGTACTAATTTTTAGCACAAATAATTATATAGGGGTTAGATTTTTATAGCAGACTAAATTTAAGGATATTAGGGGTTGTCATGGAGTGAATTATTTCAATAGTGTGCTTTGGTTAAACCTTTTTTTAGTTAGTCATTATCTAACGCTTCAGTTTCAGTACTATCAGGTAATTCTAATACTTCTTTTGATTCTAATGCCGTAAAGGTTTCAACATCTTTAAGTTTTCTTTCCATTACATTTGTTCTTGTTGTACGTAATGTTTCAAGTGTACCAGAGGCCGTATTTAGTTGTTTGTGCACTTTTGCTAAAACTCCTGAAAACTCACCAAATTCAAACTTTACAGCCTTTAAGATGTCCCAAACTTCACTACTTCTTTTTTGAACAGCAAGTGTTCTAAACCCCATTTGTAAACTGTTTAATAATGCAGATAAAGTGGTTGGTCCAGTCACCGTTATTTTATATTTTCTTTGGAGTATTTCAAATAACCCAGGATGCCTTAAAACTTCTGCATATAAACTTTCAACTGGTAAAAACATAATACCGAAATCGGTTGTGTGGGGTGGGTCAATATATTTTTCACTTATGCTTTTAGCGAAACTTTCAATTTTTTTGAGTAAAACTTTTTGAGCAGTTTCTATACCATCTTTCTCTCCTTTATCAAAAGCGTCAAGCAGTCTATCATAATCCTCAATTGGAAATTTTGAATCAATTGGTAACCAAACTTCTTTTCCTTCTTCTTTTCCTGGTAATTTTAAGGCAAATTCAACATTGGCTTGACTACCTTTTTTAGTTGCCACATTTTTTGAATATTGATCAGGCGTTAATATTTGTTCTAATATGTTTTCAAGTTGATATTCTCCAAGTACACCTCTTGTTTTAACATTAGATAAAACTTTCTTTAAATCACCAACTCCAGTTGCAATGTTTTGCATTTCACCTAATCCTTTATGTACCTGCTCTAATCTATCACTTACTTGTTTGAATGATTCGCCTAATCGTTTTTCTAAAGTAGTTTGAAGTTTTTCATCTACAGTTTTTCTCATCTCTGTGAGTTGAGTGGTATTGTCTTCTCTGATTGATTTAAGATTTTTTTCAATTGTTTTTTCTACACCCTTTATGTTTTCTGTTGCCTGTTTATTTGAATCCGTTTGCTGTTTATTAAAATCTCCAAAACTTTGTCTTAATAAGTCATTTAAATTTTTAATTCTATCCGAAAAGTTTTCTTCAAATGATTTTAGTGATTTTGCTAATTCTTCTCTATTTGTTTTTGATACTGCATTGGTTTCAGTTCTATTCCTTTGAAACTCATCTCTCATTAATTTTTCAGTACGTTCTAAGGTTGTATCAAATTTTAAAATTGAGTCTTCCACTTCTTTTAACTGTGGTTTAATGTCAAGTGAAACTTTCTTTTTTAATCCAATTACAATATTTACAATTGTAAGAATGATTACTGTTATTAATAATATTTCTATCATAGTCTGTTTGTTTTTCTGTATTGTGGGTAATAACCGAATATGTGTAACAGTTCACATATTTGCAATATAGGTTTAATCCAAATTTATTGTTTAATAATCTTTTTAACGATAGGAGCGTTATTTTCTTTGTAGATTACTAAGTTATAGAACCCTTTACTTAAGTAAGAAATATCAATAAATTCAAAGTTGTTTTTTATTTCTTTTTCAGTTATCAGTTGTCCTAAATTGTTATATAAGCTATACGTTAAAAATTCACTTGGATTATCTGTTTTAATAACTAATTGATTGGTTGAAGGGTTTGGAAAAACAATTAATTCATTGTTTTGTTCTTCTACCCCTGTATATTGGTCCCAAGATATCCAAATAGGATTGGTATACGAGTGAAAATAATCATAAGTAGTTCTATGTTCATTTGTCATTGAGGTGTAATCAACAAAAGTTTCAATTTCTGCACGAATATATAAGTATTGATTATTTGGTGTGTTTCTAATACCAAAAACGGAATCTAATAAATCCAATAAATTATAACTTTCAATATTATTTCCAGATGAAGACGCAAGTGTTAGTTCTTTTCTTAATTCACCAGTGGAAGTTCCTACTATAAAAGTGAATTTTTCAAACTCTCCAAATTCAGGAGTAGTAGTATAGTTGAAATTTACAAAAATGTTGGCCTTTGAGGCAAGATCAAGTACTGAATCTTCTCCCATTAATACCTCATTACTTGTGTTATCTCCATCAAGACTTATTCCCATTGTTATTACTGGCCCGTCAGACATACTAATGTGTCCGTTATACATTGCTTTTAAAACTTCAGAACCGTTTGTTCCCATTCCGTTAGGACAATAAGCTAGTGTATTTAACTTTCCAACTGCATTATTGTTGATGCTTCCTGTTCCAGCAAAATTATCTGTATTGCTATAGTTAAAAGAACCATGAGCATCAGACCCTGCAGAATAATACATTTTCCAGTTTTGTATTGAATTATTTTCATTTTTAGCTGCAAGTCCTACTTTATTAATGTGGTTTACAACTTCTTGTCCTTGCTTTAATCGTTTTTGATGGAAAGTAAACAATGAAGTATCAACTTGTGTCATTGGCCATCCAGAGTTGGTAACATCCCAAGGGTCGCTATCGCTTCCAAAAATGCCACTAACTTCAACATTGGGACGAACATTCCATATTTGGCTTCCTTTTATTGCATCTTTAATATGTTTGTTAGGGTCTGTATCTAAAATATCAGAAGGGAATGTAATATTGTTACAAACGATAACGCCACCAATTCCTGGAAATAGGTTTGTGTTCAATGGAAAATCACCGTGTCCTAAATTCCAAATACCTCCGTTTACAGGTAGTGTTGGGAGTATGTCGTTAGATGCAAAAGGATGAGAACAATAAGAAAACCCATCAACAGCAGTTAATTGACTTACTACATTATCTATTGATATAGTAGTAGACGTTAAATCACCAAAGCCATCACCAAGAAAAGGAAAGGTAGTTGGAGTGTTGTAGCTAGGATAAGCTAACATATGTACTAATTTATTTTCACTATTAGTTGCTGCAACTTCTTGTCCAGCAATATAAATTAAAGAGTTGTCTGCAGTATTAAGGGCAACAACTTCGTGTTGAAGTTCGGTCCAATTTGTATTAACGTTTGCTGTACCATAATTATCAAAATCAGAAGTATGATCGGTAGTTGTTATCCAATCTAAACCAATTTTTTTAGCAGCCTCTTTTGTTGCACTTAATGGTAACCCCATTTCGGCATCATTTTGAGTGTACATGGAGTGTAAATGGGTATCACCTCTATAATAATTAGCTTGGGTAGGAATATCATTATTAGATCTAAAAACGCGCATTCTTATAACATCATCAGTAGTAATAAAGAAGTTGGCATAATTAATAGTTACTTCAATATCTATTACATCATCTAAGCCAACTAAATCTGAAGCAGGAATATCAAAGTTAAAATACCAGTATGCATCAGGTACACTTACAAAATCATCAGGGAAAGAGTATTCACCATCAAAATCTATTGTGTTGGTTACTGTTGGGCTCAGTGCTGTTATATCAAACTCCTTAATTCCTAAACCAGGGTTATCGGGAGATAAACAAGAAAACATACTATTAAAAGTACTTGTTGGAATTGTGTTGTAAGTAAGGATACTTCCAAAAGTAGGGCTAGAGGCACTTTTGATTTTAATATTTACATAATCAACATTTAATGTGTAGGCAATAATCTGATCAGCATCATGTAGGAAAAAGTGTAATGGAATAGGTAAGTCATTTCCTGATTCATCAGTTTTTTTCATTCGCCAAGGGGCATCAACATAAAACTCAGAAGCCACAGTGTTTGTTTGTTTTAATATGTTTGGAGAATCCCAACCTCCCCAATCATTCGTTTCGTTAAATAGTTTAGTTATTTCAATTTGAATTAAATCTTTTTCTGGATTAATATCTTCTTGATTAAATGTAAAATGATCAGCCTTAAATTTTTCACTTCCAGATATTAGGTTATAAAAGTGTGTTTGAATAGACTTCCCATTTTTGATAAATTCAATTTGAACTCCTTCATAAGACGTGTTAGTAATATTTTCAATTTTAAAAGCGTAGGTAGTTTTTCCATTCTCAGTATTACTTATTTTAACTTGTTCAATACTTAAATAATCACCTCTGTGGGCAATAGCTGAGAAATTCAGTATCATTAAGGAAAATAAAAAAAAGAATCTCATAAGATTATGATAGGTTAATTAAGTTGTGAATTTAATCATATAAAATATAATATGCTATGTTTTCATAATAAATATAACTATGAAAGTAAAGTGATTGCATTTTGTTTTCACTCAAGAACTTATTTTAAAGTTATAGTAGCTATTGAAAACGTCTTTCTATTTCTGTAATCATAATTGAGCCGAAAAATTTGAGTAGGATTAGTACGGATTTACAAAAGAGAAACACTCTTATACTGATAGTAATCGGAATGGTTAAAAACTCTAAACTATGAGTTAAGTATCAAAACCAGTATTAACCATACTTAGTGTTAGTAAATCTTTAGTTCTTTAAATTTACTTTAATTCCTTTTATTTCTTGAAGTAAGTTTCTAAAATCCTGTTCGTGTTTCTTGTTTTGAAATCTATTTTTAGGTATGAACAAGGCATTGTTTTTACCTGTATATATTAAATACCAATCTTTAATTTCTTTTATACTTTTAATATTAATCCAATCCATTTCTAAATCAATGGTAGCACCTATAACATGGATTGATGTATTATTAAATTTATAGTTCATTTTTTGATTAATCCAATTGTTAGATTTAAAATTCTTATTCGTTTGAATATATGTTGAAATAGGTAAAATGATTAAACAAAAAATTCCAAAAGCAAATTGTATTATGGGAAATGATTCAATATTATAGGAGTTTGATGTTAAATAATTTATTACCACATAAATCATTCCTATTCCAATTAGAGTTATATATATGATGATACGATTTGTATAGGTAATTATAAAGTTTAGTTTTACCCATTCAGTTTTTTCCAATTCGACTTCAATTTCAATATGCTGTATTTCTGAATCTATGATATTGTTTTTATGTCTAGTTTTAGGTTCAATTTTATGTTTTCCTTGTGTATATGTTTTTCGGCCATAAAGGAATAGTAATATTGTAAATCCAATAAAAAAAAGTATTCCAATAAGAGAAGATTCTATTTCACCCTTAAAAATTGGATTTGTAAATAGCTGAAATATGGTAATAACATACAGCGTGAAAAGAAGTACTGATATTATAATTAAAAAAACTCCTATAATTTTTTTTAGATTCATTTATTATATGTTTTCTAACGATTAGACTATGGTTAGTACGGATTAAAAGAACCTAAACTTTCGTCACAGTAGATATCGGGATTGTTTTTAAATTATTCTTTTTTAAGCCTTCTTTAATTTTTTAAGTTGTCTGAATACTAAAAACAAACCAATAGCCATTAAAGGGATACTTAATTTTTGTCCAGTATTTAAAGCATCTAGTCCTAAGTCGGTTCCACCTTGCGGAATTTTTAAATATTCGATAAAGAACCTGGCCATAAATAGTAAAAAGAAAAAGACACCTACTAAAAATCCTAAAAGGTCTTTTGCATTGGTTTTCAAGTAAAAATATAACATCACGGCAAAAATCCCTAAATAACAAATGGCTTCAATTAATTGGGTAGGGTATCTTACCGGAATAGCTGCTAATAAGTCAGCAAATGCAGGGTTGTTAGCAATGGCATTATAAGCTTCATTTGGTGTGTTTTTACCTGTGCTGTTCATAGCTACAGATGGATAGACGTCATGCCTTAAAAACTTAAATCCAATAGCAGACGTTGTTTCTTTTCCAACAATTTCAGAGTTAAATAAGTTACCAAATCTAATTAAACTTGCTGCTAATGCAGTTGGCACAGCAATTCTGTCAATTATCCAAAGTATGTTCTTTTTAGTCACATTACGACTTAAAAAATAAGCTGCAATTAAAATACCAATTACACCACCATGACTTGCTAAACCACCTTCCCATATTTTTAAAATACTTAAGGGGTGACTTAAAAAACCTTCTCTAATTATATGTCCAGCTGCGTTTAATTGATCAAACCAAGGTTCGTAAAAGAATAAATGCCCTAATCTAGCACCTAAAATACCACCAATTAAAACATACAAAAATGTTTTGTCAGCCCAGTCTTTATTTACCTTTTCTAATTTAAACATACGTTCAAGTATTTTTAAACCGATTAAATAACCTAAAGCCCACATTATTCCGTACCAACGTGGCACATCAAATGAAGGGATAACAGAGGGACTAAAGTCCCATGTAATATATGCTAAGTTTAACATGATTTGATTTTTTGTGTAAATTTAAAAATAATTTAATGGTTTGTGTAATGTTAATAAAGTTTAAATAAAAATTAATGATTCTTAACAGTATAACCTATAATTATGCTCATCTTTGCTCACCGTAAAAGTTAATGTAAAATTAAACACAATACGGAATGTCAAAAAAACACAATTTTGGTGCAGGACCATGCATCTTACCTCAAGAAGTATTTGCTGAAGCAGCAAAAGCAGTACTAGATTTTAACGGATTATCTATTTTAGAAGTATCTCATAGAAGTCCTGATTTTATTGCTGTAATGGATGAAGCAAGAGACTTAGTAAAAGCGTCTTTAAATGTTCCTGAAGGTTATTCAGTATTATTTTTACAAGGTGGAGCAAGTTTAGGATTTTTAATTTCAGCTATGAATATGGCAGGAAAAAATAAAAGAGCTGCTTATGTAGATACTGGAGCTTGGTCGACTAAAGCAATCAAAGAAGCAAAAAATGCTGGTTTAACTGTTGATGTTGTTGCGACTTCAGAGGATAAAAACTTTAACTACATTCCTAAAACAATTAACGCTGGAAATGAATATGATTATATTCATTTCACGTCTAACAATACAATTTTTGGAACGCAATTTAAAACGTTACCTAAATTTGATATCCCTGTTGTTTGCGATATGTCATCTGATATTTTTTCGAGAGAAATTAATGTAGGTGATTTTGATATTATTTATGCAGGTGCACAAAAGAATTTAGGACCAGCCGGTGCTACTTTATTTATTGTAAAAGATTCTATTTTAGGACAGTCTACAATTGATATGCCTACTTACTTGAATTTAAAAACACACCAGTCTAAAGATTCTATGTTTAACACACCTCCTGTATTTTCAATATATGTGTCTATGTTAAATTTACGTCATTTAATTAAAAATGGTGGTGTTAAAGCAATTGCAACAAAAAATGATGCAAAAGCTGATTTATTATATAACGAAATAGATGCTAATCCTTTTTTCAAAGGAGCAACAGCTGTTGAAGATAGATCTAATATGAACGTTACTTTTGTTTTAACTGATGAGTCTAAGCAAGCTGCTTTTGATGAATTATGGAAGGCAGCAAACGTTGTTGGTTTAAAAGGTCACAGATCAGTTGGTGGATATAGAGCGTCAATGTACAATGCATTAAACATTGATTCGGTTGAAGTTTTAGTTAACTGTATGAAAGCAGTAAAGTAGAAACCACTAAAAATCAAATTTCGGCGTTATTCTGTTAATTTTAAATTATCATTTACTTGCGTAAACTCAAATTTAAAATTAACAGAAAGCCTTGAACTTTGAAGTTTATTGAATTCTAAAACTTACTAATTAGTAAAGATAAAATTAAAGAAAAATGAAAATATTAGCAAATGACGGTATTTCTCCTGAAGGAGTTGTTGCCTTAGAAAAAAGTGGTTTTACTGTTGTAACTGAAAATGTACCTCAAGATGAACTAGTAGAGGCTATTAATAAAGAAAATTATGTAGCTTTATTAGTGAGAAGTGCAACAACTGCAAGAAAAGATTTAATTGATGCTTGTCCTAATTTACAATTAATTGGACGTGGTGGTGTAGGAATGGATAATATTGATGTTGAGTATGCCCGTTCAATTGGACGTAAAGTAATTAACACGCCTGGTGCTTCATCTCAATCTGTTGCTGAAATGGTAATTGGTAGTTTATTTTCATTATCTCGTTCATTATTTCATTCGCATAGAATGATGCCTTTGAATGGTGCTAGTGAATTTAAAACATTGAAGAAAAAATATGGAAAAGGACAAGAACTAAGAGGTAAAACTATTGGTATTGTTGGTTTTGGTCGTATTGGTAGATCTTTAGCTTCTTATTGTTTAGGTGCAGGAATGAAAGTTGTTGCCATTGATAGAAAAGCAGAAGACATAATTATTCCTTTAACTATTAATGGAATTCAAGATGTTGAAGTGACTTTAACAACAACAACAAGTTTAAATGATGTAATTGGAGATTTAGATTACATTTCATTACACATTCCAAAACAAAAAGATGGTGCTGCAGTAATTGCAGAAGCTGAAATTAATAAAATGAAAGATGGTGTGATAATCGTTAATGCAGCACGTGGTGGTGTAATTGATGAAAGTGCATTGTTAAAAGGTTTAGATTCTGGTAAAATTAGAGCGTGTGCTTTAGATGTTTATGAAAATGAACCAAAACCAAGAGTAGACTTATTAGAGAATGAACAAATTGCTGCTACACCTCATATTGGTGCCGCAACTACTGAAGCTCAAACTAGAATTGGTTTAGAATTAGCAGAACAGATAATAAAGTTATTAAAGTAACTTTATTTAGATTCAAGAAGCAAGACTGTTAGAGACAAGACTGAAGAATTGATTTTGAGATTCAAGAAACAAGACTGTTAGAAGCAAGACTGAAGAATTGATTTTGAGATTCAAGAAACAAGACTGTTAGAAGCAAGACTGAAGGATTGGGTTTTTTAGAGATTCAAGAAACAAGACTGTTAGAGGCAAGACTGAAGAATTGATTTTGAGATTCAAGAAACAAGACTGTTAGAAGCAAGACTGAAGGATTGGGTTTTTTAGAGATTCAAGAAACAAGACTGTTAGAAGCAAGACTGAAGAATTGGGTTTTTTTGAGATTCAAGAGGCAAGACTGTTAGAAGTATTACTGAAGGATTGGGTTTTTTGAGATTCAAGACTTTAAAAATATAAATTGATATGAATACACATAATTTTTTAGAGTTAAAGGTTTGGCAAAAATCAATGACTTTATCTAAAGCTTTATTTATAATGACTAAATCTTTTCCAAAGGATGAAAAATTTGGATTAATTAGTCAAATTAATAGAGCAGGTGTTTCAATCCCTTCTAACATTGCAGAAGGAACGAGTAGAAATTCTAACAAAGACTTTTCTCGTTTTCTTCAAATTTCATTAGGGTCTTGTTTTGAAATTGAAACTCAATTAATATTAGCAAAAGACTTTGAATATATTTCAGTTGAGAAATCGCAAGAATTGATTAGTTTAGTGAAAGAAGTACAAAAAATGATTAAAGGATTTATGTTTACTTTACAATAAACCTTAAAATAATATAAACGTTTTGATTCTTAAAGATTCAAGACGCAAGACTGTTAGAAGCAAGATTGAAGAATTGGGTTTTTTTGAGATTCAAGAAACAAGACTGTTAGAAGCAAGATTGAAGAATTGGGTTTTTTAGAGATTCAAGAAAACAAGACTGTTAGAAGTAAGATTGAAGAGTTGATTAGTAAATGATTTATGTATACTTGTACAATAAGTTTTAAATAATAAAAATAAAAAAATAAAAAATATTGAGTCAAAAGCTATAGTGTAAAGACAACGAAGTGTCTTGAATCTTGTATCTTTTAGTCTTGAATCTAAAAAAAACGTCTTAAATCTAAAAGAATAATATGGCAATAATATCTCCCTCAGTGCTTGCTTGTGATTTTGCAAATATTCAATCAGAAGTTGAAATGATTAATAAATCTAATGCAGATTGGTTTCATATTGACATTATGGATGGTGTATTTGTACCAAATATTTCATTCGGATTTCCTGTAATGAAAGCTATTGCAAAGCACGCAACAAAACCGTTAGATGTACATTTAATGATTGTTAATCCAGATAATTATATTGAAGATTGTAAAAACGCTGGTGCGGAATGGGTAACGGTTCATTATGAAGCTTGTCCTCATTTACACAGAACAATTCAATTAATAAAATCGCATGGAATGAAAGCTGGTGTGGCATTAAACCCACATACTCCAGTTTCTGTTTTAGAAGAAGTTATTACTGATTTAGATTTAGTTTTAATAATGTCTGTTAATCCAGGTTTTGGTGGACAATCATTTATTGAAGGTGCTATTGATAAAACAGCCAAATTGAAAGCTTTGATTACTTCAAAAGGCGCAGCTACATTAATTGAAATTGATGGTGGTGTAAATGATAAAACAGGTAAGCAATTATTAGATGCTGGTGCAGATGCACTTGTGGCTGGTAGTTATGTGTTTAAATCAGATAACCCAACAGCAACAATTGATATCTTAAAGGCATTGTAACTAATTTTTATTCATAAAAAAAGCTACTAGTAAAATTTACTAGTAGCTTTTTTTGTTTAAAATAATTTCGCTAGTCTTGAATCTTGCGTTTCATTGAGCCTGCCAAAATGTGTTTTTTAAATTAGTAGTTTTGTGTTAACGTGTCGTATTTAATCCCTCTCTTTCTCCCTTTAAAAAGGGAGAGGCCGTGACTTATTTACTTGTTGCGGTGCACTGAGTTTTTATCGAAGTGTTTCTTTTTTGTTTAGTGTCTAGTAGCGCAGCGATCTAGCATCTAATAGCGCAGCGTTCTTGTCTCTTTTTTGTCTAATAGCGCAGCGTTCTAATATTTAGTATCTCAATATAGGATTAGTTGTTTTTTCATAACCTATAGTCGTTTCACCACCATGTCCAGTATACACAACTGTTTCATTAGGTAAATTAAACATTTTATTAACGATTGAATCTTTTAAAATATTAATATCTCCGCCTGGTAAATCAACTCTACCAAAACTACCTTGAAATAAAACATCACCATTAATTACAAAACCTTGCGCCTTATTGTAAAACACAACATGTCCTGGTGCGTGTCCTGGGCAAAAGAATACATCTAATTCAGAATTACCGAATTTAATAACATCACCTTCATCAATAAAATAAGCGGCATCTGGTGATAATTCATAATCATTAAACCCATACGCTTGACTGTAAGTTGAAATGGCTGCTAGAGTAGGTATATCTGCTTTGTGGATTCCTAGTTCTAAATTAAAAGTTTTGGCAACGAAATTATTACCCAACACATGATCAATATGACAATGAGTGTTAACTAATTTAACAGGGTTTAAATCATTCTCTTCTATAAATTGTAAGAGTTGATTTTTTTCACTCTGCTCGTAACAACCTGGGTCGATAATGACACATGCTTTAGTTTCGTCAAATAAAATGTAGGTGTTTTCTTGAAATGGATTAAAAGTAAATTTTTTAATTTGTATCATAATAGTGTTATGTTTTTAATGTGATTATGTCTAAAACAGTCAGTGGTATGGTCATTTATCATGCCAATAGCTTGCATGTAAGCGTAACAAATAGTTGTGCCAATAAATTTAAAACCTTTTTTCTTTAATGCTTTACTCATAGTGTCTGAAAGTTCAGTTCTAGAAGGGATATCTTTAGTAGAAGACCAATTGTTTTGAAGCGGTACTCCATTCGTAAAGCTCCAAATGTACTTTGAAAAACTCCCGTATTCTTTTTGAATGTCTAAAACGACCTTGGCGTTATTAATTGTCGCGTTTATTTTTAATTTATGACGTATTATTCCAGCATCTAAAAGTAATTTATTAATTTTAGTTTGATTGTATTTTGAAATTTTTAATACCTCAAAATTATCAAAGGCTTTTCTATAATTGTCACGTTTTTTCAAAACAGTATACCAACTAAGGCCGGCTTGTGCACTTTCAAGCGTTAAACTTTCAAACAATAAACGGTCATCAAAAACAGGAATGCCCCATTCTGAATCATGATAATCTTCCTCCAGCTTATGTTTAATTGCCCAAGCGCATTTTGTTTTCATAAATTTGCTTTTAATTTACCTACAAAAATATACATATCATGTAAAAGAAGCGTGTAATTTTTGATGGAATTATTAAAAATCTATAAAATTGTATAGGGAGTTTTAATATCACTTACTATTTTCGTATCTTTAGCACTTATATATTTTGAAATCCAAACTACAAATATTATCCTTTTGTTTTACAGTTCTATTCCTTTCAACTGTAAGTTATAGCCAATTTTATCAAGGCTCTAAACAAGAATATGGTAAAAATAGGGTGCAATACAATGGTTTTAGTTGGAAAAATCATAGTTATAAACGTTTTAAAATTCATTACAGTGGTAAAAATAAAGCACTAGCCGTTTATGTAGCCAGAACTTTACATCACTATTTGAATGATGCAGAAGATAAATTAGATTATACTTTTCCTGAAAAAATGGAAGTTATAGTTTATGAAAGTCAATCTAAATATAGACAATCAAATTTAGGGGTTTCAAATGATGAAACAACTGAATTGGGAGGGAATAGTAGAATTGTAGGTTCAAAAGTTTTCGTTTACTATCCTGGAGATCATCAAGCGTTTAATAAAATAATTAAAGGTGCTGTTTATGAAGTACTTTTAAAGCATATGTTTTATGGTGGAAATTGGAAGTCCATAATTAAGTCTAATTTGACTTCGAATATGCCCATTTGGCTAGAAAAAGGATTAGTTAATTACTTTGTAGAAGGTTGGGAGCCAACTATTGAAAGTAGATTAAAAGATTTAGTACTGACCAAAAAAATAAATAAGTTCAATGACTTATCAATTGAGGAAAAAACAATTGTTGGTCAAGGTATTTGGAATTTTATTGCTGAAAATTATAGTAAATCAGCAATCACTGGAATTTTAGGAATCACTAAAGTGACTCAAAATGTTGAACGCGCTTTTAGTGGTGCTTTAGGTTTGAATTATGTTGATTTAAATAGAAAATGTATTCGTTTTTATCAAAAACGATTTATTGAAGAATATAAAACACAGCAGGAGCCACAAGGTGAATTAATTAAAATTAAACATAAAAAAGAAAGTGTTTATTATTCAGTTAAACCAAATAGTGATGGTGACAAAATTGTATACATTGAAAATACAATTGGTAGGTATAGAATAAAAATTTATAATAAAACGACTCAAAAAACAATTAAGGTATTTGCAGCAGAATCAAAATTAGATAGAATTCAAGATTATTCTTATCCTGTTGTTGAATGGCATCCAAGCGGTAAAGCAATTGCTTTTTACACCGAACGAAAAGGGAAATTAGTCTTCTATTTTTATTCAATTGAAGATCAAGAGTTAACCGTAAAACAAATTAAAGGGTTTGATAAAGTATTAAGTTTTAGTTATTCTCCAAAAGGAGATAAAATTGTAGTGTCAGCAGTTATTAATGGCCAAACAGATTTACACATGTACAATACAACTGGCGGCGGTAAAATTCAGTTAACAAATGATTTGTATGACGATTTAAACCCAAGGTTTGTTGATAACGACCGTATTGTGTTCGCCTCAAATAGATTGTCTGATACGATTACGCCCAAAGACATAGAGATTGATTTTTTTTCCTCTAAGAATGATATTTTTGTGTATCCAATTATTCAATATAACCGCACATTTAAATACTTAACGCGTATTACAAATACTGAGGATATTAATGAAATACAACCGTTTTTAGTTGGTAATGATATGTTTCAATTTTTAAGTGATGAAAATGGTTTGTACAATAGATATGAATCTAACAAAGACAGTTCAATCGCTTTTATTGATACAACTACACATTATAAATACACACGTTACACAACACCGTTAACCAATTCTGTAACCTCAATAAATGAACATTATGTTAGCCGAAATAATACCCAATTAACGTACACACTGTTTCAAAACAATCAACATAAAATATTTGAGTTAGATAGAGCAAATGAAAAAATCAACCATTTTTCAAATACAACATACAAAAACATTCAAAAAGGTATTTCAGATAAAAGAAACGCATCTAAAAATTCAAATCATCAAAATGATACTACCTATTTGAATAATGTATATTATCAAAAAACAATTTTGAGTATTGGTAATCCAATTAAACCTCAAAACGAATTAAAAGATAATGTGATAAAAAAGAAGTTTAAATTTAAAGCGCCATCTTATACTATTTATAAAATTGATTTTGCAAGAGATTATATGTCAGTTCAATTAGATAATAACTTTTTATTTCCAAATTATCAAACGTATAATCCGGGGTCAGTTTATTTTAATTCAGGTGTAAATGCACTATTGAAAATAGGGATAAGTGATTTGTTTGACGATTACAAAGTAGTTGGTGGAATTAGAATGCCTGCAAATTTAAATAGTGGTGGAGAACAATTATTAATGATTCAAAACCTTAAAAATAGAGTAGACCATAGATTAATTTATCACAGACAAAAATATGTTAACTCATCTGTTTTTGTTAAAGACATTTTACATGATGTAAGGTATCGACTCAGTTACCCTATATCAGAACTGTTAACTTTTAGAGCAACAACTAATGTTAGACAAGATAAGCAAATAATAATACCTTACAATGATTACACTTTAAATGCAGAGCCAACCTTTAAGCACACTATTGGTGAAGTTTTAGAATTAGTTTTTGATAATACAATCCCAATCGAATTAAATATAAGAAGAGGTAGTAGATTAAAAATATTTGGTGAAACTTTATATGGTATTGAAAATAAAAAATCAACTTATAATTTAGGGATTGATTTTAGACATTACTTAAGAATTAAAAGGAATTTTATTTGGGTGAATAGATTAGCAGGTGCAACTTCATTAGGGTCGAGTAGGTTGCTCTATTATTTAGGAGGTGTAGACAATTGGATATTAAGATCTACGCCTGATTTTAATGAAACGATAGATATAGACCCTAATCAAAATTATGGTTACCAAACTATTGCAACGCCATTAAGAGGTTTTATTCAAAACACAAGAAACGGAAATAGCTTTTTATTATTTACGTCTGAATTAAGATTGCCTATTTTTACTTATTTTTCAACTTTTCCTTTGAAAAAAGATTTCTATAAATTTTTTCAAATTGTAACTTTTGCAGATATAGGTACAGCTTGGACTGGTGCACATCCGTTTGCTTCAGATAACTATTTTAATACTCAAATCATTTCAAATAATCCTTTAACTATTAGTATTAATAATGTAAGAGAACCAATTGTTGGTGATTTTGGATTTGGATTTAGATCAAAAATTTGGGGATACTTTATTCGTTTAGACTTTGGTTGGGGAGTTGAAAATTTAGAAATTCAACCCTATAAAACACAATTATCACTTTCATTAGATATTTAATAATATGACTATTCAAACTATTTTAATTTTAACCTTAATTGGTGTGTTCGCAGGTATGATGAGTGGATTTGTTGGTATAGGAGGTGGCGTTGTTATGGTACCTGCACTAGTCTATATTATGGGACTAACGCAACATGAAGCACAAGGGACAAGTTTAATATTAATGCTTCCGCCTATTGGTATTTTAGCAGTTATGAATTATTACAAAGCAGGAGAATTAAATATAGGCTATGGAATTGTTATAGCTATAGGATTTGTAGTTGGAGGCTATTTTGGTTCAAAAATCGCCTTAAAAATGTCACCAGCAAAAGTTAAACTTATTTTTGGAATACTCATGGTATATGTTTCTTTCAAAATGATTTACTCAGGAATTAAAGATTATAAAAATGATAAAAACGCACATACAGAGCAAGTCAAAGGAGATTCATAATGAAATAATCTCTATTAGAGAGCATTTACATCAGTATCCAGAGTTGTCTTTTCAAGAATTTGAAACGTCTAAATACGTTCAATCTATTCTAACGAGTTGGGGTATTGAATTTGATGTGGTTTGTAATACTGGAATTGTTGGTACTATTAGTCCGTCTATAAAAACCACAAAATGTATTGCATTGCGTGCCGATTTAGATGCTTTACCAATTACTGAAGAAAATGATGTCGCGTATTGTTCTAAAAATGAAGGGATAATGCATGCGTGTGGACATGATGTACATACGTCTATATTATTGGGCGCTTTAAAAATTATAAATGAGCATAAAGAAGATTTAAAGCATACCGTTAAATTCATTTTTCAACCAGGTGAAGAAAAATTACCAGGAGGAGCCAGTTTATTGTTAAAAGAAAATGTACTTGAAAATCCAAAAGTAGATGAAATATTTGCATTACATGTTTTTCCTGAACTAGAGGCAGGTAAAGTTGGCTTAAAAGGTGGAATGTACATGGCATCTTGTGATGAAATATATATGACAATCATAGGGAAAGGAGGGCATGGAGCAATGCCACATCAAACAATTGATCCTATTTTAACTTCAGCGCACATTCTAACAGCATTACAACAAGTGGTAAGTAGAAATTGCTCACCAATTATACCATCAGTTTTATCTTTTGGGAAAATTGAAGGGCTAGGCGCTACCAATGTTATTCCAAATGAAGTTAAATTGGAAGGTACGTTTAGAACTATGAATGAGGAATGGCGAGAAGAAGCACATCATTTAATTAAAAAACAAGCCACTTTTATTGCAAATGGTTTTGGTGCCAAAATAGAGGTTAACATTGTTAAAGGTTATCCATATTTAGAGAATAATATTGAATTAACAGCAAAAACAAAAGCTAAACTAGACTATTATTTTGACGCAGAAAATGTAGTAGATTTACCCATAAGAATGACTGGAGAAGATTTTGCGTTTTATGCTCAGAAAATACCGGCCACCTTTATTCGTGTAGGGGTTAAAAATGAAAAGAAAAACATCATATACCCAGTTCATAATTCAAAGTTTGATATTGATAATTTAGCTTTAAGAATAGGAATTGAAACATTATTATCTATAGTCTATTAAAAAAAAGTATTATATTTGATTTGAAAAATATTTGAAAATGAAAAAAATTATATCTATTGTAGCTTTGCTAAGTATTATTTTACTAGTATCATGTAAAAAAAACCATGTTTGTAGTTGTCAAAAAACAACAAATACAAATGGAGTGGTTGGTCAGTATCCAGTAGATGATAATGTAATATACGAGATGTCAACTAAAGATGCAATTGAAGCTTGTAATGTTGGTGATATGCAATACACACAAGGAAATGAAACAATTACAATTAATTGTGAAATTAAATAATAAATATGAAAAAAGTAATTTTAGTAGCAGCAGTAGTAATGTTAGCTTTAGTATCATGTAAAAAAGACCATACATGTTCTTGTACAGTAACATCTAATAGTATTTTTGGGAACTTTACAATAACAACAGATACTTTGTATACAAATATGAATAAGTCAAATGCGGAAGATTTATGCGCATCAAATAATTATAATGTTACATCAGCTGCTGCCTCAGGGTCTGCAGTATGTAATTTAAAATAAATTTTATTAAGTACATCTAATATTAGGGAAGTTTTTTAAACTTCCCTTTTTTATTTAGTATTTTTGCAGCATGTCAACAAAAAAAATAAACAGTATAAAAGGAATTGTTTTTCTAATCATTTCATTGTATCTCGCATTTACATTCAATGAAGCGTTAATAAATTTTGTAAGTAAAGTAACACTTGTTGGTTGGGTTACTGGATCTATAATACTAAGAATAGTAATTTCTTTAGCTTTTGCAAGAGGGATTCAATTAATTTATAAAGGTATTACAGCAAATGAAAAACCTATGCTCGTATTTTCAATTGCGACCTTAGTAGGGTTTACAATTGTATTTATAGCACAACCTATTTACACTATCGATTATGGTGATTTTGGAACTACAGATTTGTCGATTAATTTAGAGGAATTAGAGGAAGAAGTGAATACTGAATTTGATTTAAAATCAAAAGAAGCTTTAATTGTATTCTTTTCAACTAATTGTGGTACATGTATGGAGGTGTCAAATAAACTTGGAACACTTCAAGCAATGGGAAATACACCACAAATTATAGCATTATTTCCAGGAGATGAAGCTGATGCTATCCATTTTATGAATACCAATAAAGGAACAGGGTTTAGTTACTTTATGATTGAGAATAATACCTATTTTACAGAAGCTGCTGATTATGCATTCCCCTCTTTGTTTTTAGTAGATAAAAGCGGAAGTACAATTCAACATTGGGAAGGGAGCTTAATGAACTATACAGCTTTTGATTTAATTAATACTTACAAGTAGTGAATAAAGGTATTTTGTACATGCTAATATCATCTATTAGCTTTGCTTTTGTGAATTTATTAGTAAAAGTATTAACCAATTCAAGTGGCGTCTTTCCATCTATTCAAGATTATCCACCTTATGAAATAGTTTTTTTTAGGTCAATCATTTCTTTAACAATTTGCTTTTATATCATAAAACAAAAAAAAATTCCATTTTTTGGACATAACAAAAAATGGTTAACCATTAGAGGTGTTTTTGGTGCTACAGCATTAACTATCTTTTTTTACACCATAAAACACTTACCAATTGCCGTTGCAACTACTGTGCAGTATCTGTCGCCAATTTTCACAGTTTTATTTGCTATTTATTTATTAAATCAAAAGGTAAAACCAATTCAATGGTTATTCTTTATTATTTCTTTAATAGGTGTGGCTTTAATTGGATTTGGAAAAAACACAGGTTTAGCATCAGAAATTGACCCTTTTTGGGTCGTGATGGGCGTCATTTCAGCTGTGTTTTCAGGTGTAGCCTATAATGCCATTATGAAATGTAGAACAACAGATGATCCAATTACTGTTGTCATGTATTTTCCATTAATAGCAACACCAATCATGATTATCATAATGGTGATTAATGGTTTTGTAATGCCTATGGGGTTAGAATGGGGTGTATTGTTACTTATTGGTGTGTTTACACAGGTTGCTCAAATTTTCATGACCAAATCATTTCATGAAGAAGATGCTTCTAAAATAACACCTTTCAAATATTTAGGTGCAATTTATGCCGTTTGTATAGGTGTGTTTATATTTGATGAAAACTTAAGTTTAATCGTATACCTTGGTATAGCTTTAATTCTTACAGGTGTGCTCTTAAATACGTTTTTAAAGCGCATTGTTCAGCGTATTAAACAAAGTTAAGGTTATATGATTTTTTATATTGTCCGTTTTCAATATCTAATAATTCACTATGCGTACCAGATTCTATAACTTGTCCATCATCAATTACTAAAATTTTATCTGAATTCACAATTGTAGATAACCTATGTGCAATTACAATAGATGTTCTTCCTTTTTGAAGTTCAGTAGTTGCCTTTTGAATAAGTGCTTCTGATTCTGTATCCACACTTGCAGTAGCTTCATCTAAAATTAATATTTTTGGATTAAAGACATATGCCCTAATAAAAGAAATAAGTTGTTTTTGACCAACAGACAATACACCACCTCTTTCACGAACATTATAATTATATTCTCCCGGTAGCTTAGATATAAAATCATGTGCACCAACTTTTTTAGATGCTTTAATTACCTGTTCTAAAGTGATGGATTCATCACCCATGGTAATGTTGTTTAATATTGAATCGGAAAATAAAAAGACATCTTGTAAAACAACGGCAATGTTTTGTCTTAATACGGATACATGAATATCTTTAATTGAAACGTCTCCAATTTTTATATCTCCTTTTTGAAATTCATAAAAACGAGTTAATAGATTGATTATCGTTGATTTTCCAGCGCCAGTAGTACCAACTAAAGCAATTGATTCTGATTTTTCCACATCAATATTTATCCCCTTTAAAACCCAATCCTCATCTTTATAGGCAAACCAAATGTTTTCAAAGCTTAATTTTTCGTTAAAATTAACGTCTGTAATATTTCCAGAATTATCTAAATTTTCTGTGTGATCTAAAATATCAAATACACGTTCAGCTCTAACGACACCCCTTTGTAAAATATTAAATCGGTCAGCCATTTGACGAATAGGTCTATAAAGCATATTGACCCATAAAATATAGCCAAATATCATCCCAGCTAATCCCTTAACAAGTTCTGGGTTATAATCTAACTGTAGGAAAGACCAAAGTAATAAGAAGGCAATCGACAAAGAACTTAAAATTTCTACAATTGGAAAAAATAAAGAGGTTGCCCATACGGCTTGTAACATAGCACTTCTATGACCTTTGTTTAATGTTGTGAATTTTTCAAACTCAGGTTTTTGTTTGTTAAAAAGTTGAACGATACTCATACCTGAAATATGTTCTTGAACGAAAGTGTTTAACTTATTTACTTGTAAACGTTCTTTCTCAAAAGATTTCTTCATTGTTTTCGCGAAAATATTTGTAGCAAATAACAATAATGGAATAGGGATTAGAATTAAAATAGCAACTACCCAGTTGACATAAAACATTAAGCTAACAATGAACGTTAGTTTTAATAAATCGCCCATTATTGCAACTAGTCCCATTTCAAAAACTTCAGAAATAGCCTCTACATCAGAAATTAACCTTGTTACAATAGTACCATTTGGTGTATTGTCAAAATATTTTAATTTAAAAGATTGAATGTGTTCAAATAACTGAACTCTAACGTCTCTAATTACCGATTGTCCCATTAAAGCAGCTAAATAAGCAATTATAAACTGTAAAATGGCTTCAATAATCAATAAAACTAATAACAATAAAGTCCAAGTTAATAGTTGCGTACTTGGATTAGCGTCAGCAGAAATAAAAGTAACTAAAGTTTTAAAAGTAGATTCTATAAAACCAGAGTTTTCAGTTGAATTTGAAATGAAAACATTTATCATTTCAATAATAAGCATAGGCCTTACAGAGCTAATTACAGCAGCAAAGATAGTAAACAACAAACCTGCAATCAGTATCACTTTGTACGGAGATAAATAGGTAAGTAAACGCTTAAAGACTTTAAAACTATTCTGTTGCTTTTTCTGCATGTATACAAAAGTATAACAATCTAGATATATTCATTGTTTTTAACCCAAATCATTTGTAGTTATCTATTTATAATAAGGTTTTAGAACGTAGCGCTTTTAGATACAAGAAAAAATATCGCTACGCTGTTAGTACGCTACGCTTTTAGACAAAAAACAAAAAAAGAGACAAGAAACAAGAAATAAGATCGCTTCACTTTTAAATACTTTGAACAAATTATTAGAGCGATATGCTGAGTTTTATCGAAGAATAAACACACTGATTGAAGCGGAATTAAAAACCAATTGGGGAAAGTAGTGGATATGTAAAATAAATTAACTTTTAAATTAATTTTGATGTTGCAGTTATTTAAAATATAAATTATATTTGCACCGCTAAATAAGATTAATATGCCAATAATTTCTGTTAAAGGGATCAACATGCCCGAATCACCGATTAGAAAACTAGTTCCATTTGCTGATGAAGCAAAAAAAAATGGGAAAACAATTTTTCATTTGAATATTGGTCAGCCTGATATTGCAACCCCTCAAGTTGCATTAGACGCGATAAAGAATATTGACAGAGAAGTTATTGAATATAGTCACTCTGCAGGTTATCAGTCTTACAGAATGAAATTAGCAAGTTATTACCAAGGTATTGGTATAGACGTGACGGATGAAGAAATTATTGTAACAACTGGAGGGTCTGAAGCATTAACTTTTGGATTTATGTCTTGCTTTAATCCAGGAGATGAAGTAATTATTCCAGAACCTTTTTATGCTAATTATAATGGATTTGCTGAAACTGCAGGTATAAAAATAAAACCAGTTACTTCAACTATTGAAAATGGTTTTGCTTTACCTCCAATTATTGATTTTGAAAAACAAATTACGCCTAAAACAAAAGGTATTGTGATTTGTAATCCAGGAAATCCAACAGGTTATTTATATTCGAAAGCTGAATTAGAACAATTAGCTGAATTAGTAAAAAAACATGATTTGTTTTTATTTGCTGATGAAGTATATAGAGAGTTTTGCTATGATGGTGCAAAACCTTTTTCTACAATGAATTTAAAAGGAATTGAAGAACATACCATATTAATTGATTCTGTTTCTAAAAGATATTCAATGTGTGGCGCTAGAATTGGTGCCTTAATTACACATAACAAAGATGTACTTAAAGCGGTAATGAAATTTGCGCAAGCAAGATTGTCTCCACCTACATTGGCTCAAATTGCTAGTGAAGCTGCTTTAGATACCCCTCAATCATACTTTACAGATGTAATTGAAGAGTATGTAGAAAGAAGAGATATCATGGTGGATGGCTTAAATAGAATTGAAGGTGTTGTTTGCCCAAAACCAAAAGGTGCATTTTACTGTATTGCTAAATTACCTATTGATAATTCTGATAAGTTTTGCCAATGGTTATTAGAAGACTTTGAATACGGTAATCAAACTGTAATGATGGCACCTGCAAGTGGATTTTATGCTTCTAAAGGATTAGGTAAGAATGAAGTGAGAATTGCTTACGTGCTTAAGAAAGATAATTTACGTAAAGCTGTTAAGTGTATTGAAGAAGCTTTAAAAGTATATCCAGGTAGAGTTTAATACTTGTATCTGTGACAAATAGTACTGCCTCAAATGAAATTTTGGGGCATTTTTGTGAAAAATAGATAACTTTACAATTTTAAAGCACACTTTTATGGATTCTAGAAAAGAAGAATTTACGAATACAATTCAATTTTTAATTGGAGAAAGAATAGAAAATTTAGAAGCTAACAGTTATTCTACAATTGAAGAGTTAAGTCAACTTTTTCAAGCTAAAAGTGACAGTTTGAATTGGAAATCATTACACTTTTTAAATATATATTACACCCTTAAATCAAAAATTGAGGGCTTAACTTCAAAAGAAAATATTAGGTCTACAACAAATATTAACAAGGCGTTGACTAAAATTCAGAAAAGTGAATTTATCAATTATTTAAATGAAAATGAAATTAAACCACCTGAGTTTGAACGTCCAGCTACACTTGAAAAGTTAGTGTACTTATTCCCGGTCCCCGCAGTTTTAGGTACTATGCTAGTCTGCACTTATTACATTACAAAACATGATTATTCTGGTTGGATTTATTTATTAGGGCTGGTTGGTGTTACTGTAAGTGTACTTTTAATAGTACTAACAGCACCTTTAAAAAATAGATTCAAAACAGATAATTTATTGGATTACGCTAAGTTAACATACACAATTAAGCACAAGGTGTATTGTAAACAACCCAATACTAAAGCACAGCTTATTGAGTTTTTAACTGATGAATTAGAAGTGGAATACGGAAAACGATTCTCGCCAACTGAAACTATTCCAGAAAACTAAGGAATTAACCAATAATCACTAATTTTCTCCTAAATTTGACGTTATACTCAGGATGAAGAAATTATTAGTCATATTTAGTGTTTTATTTAGCTGTCAAGTTTTAGCTCAAAACATGACGTCTGTCTATATTCATGTGGATAAAAAATCAGAGAAGTTTAATAAATCTAACGACTCAATATCAGATCAAATCTTTATTTCAAAAGCGATTACTACCTTTAATTTATTAGGCTATGTTGGTTTATCTGTTTTGGATACAACTTATAAAAAAAAGCAAGTTCATTATTGGTTAACGTATCAAACTAAATTTAAAAAAGTAGTTTTAGTTAATGCTAATAGTTATTTAACAACTACTTTAGGTAATACCTATTTATCTATTAATAAACAATTAGTTAAGTTGGAAAATTCAGGCTTTCCTTTTGCTAAAATAAAGGTTGTAAATCAAAATATTGAAGGTAAAAAACTGATTTTAAATTACAAAATAGATTCTGGAGAAGTTGTTATAATTGATAAAATACACATTAAAAGTGAAGATCCTTTTAATGAAAAAACAATTTTGAATTTTATTAATTTAAAAGTCGGAATGCCTTATAACGAAAGTAAAATTAAAGCGATAACGTCCATACTGTCTGCATCAAATTTATATCAAACTATCCGTGAGCCCGAACTGATTTTCAAGAAAGGAAAAATTGAAGTATTCATTTATATTAAGAAGATGAAATCATCTACTGCAGATGGGTATGTAGGTTTGCAACAAGACAAAATAAGCCGTAAATTACAGCTAAATGGCTACTTAAACTTACAATTAAACAATGCTCTAAATAAGGGGGAGTTTCTTAATCTAAATTGGAAAAGTAATCCTGATAAAACTCAAAATTTGAAATTTAATTTTGACTATCCGTATGTATTTAATTCACCAGTTGGCATCACATCAAATGTGAATTTACAAAAGCAAGACACAAGCTTTTTTACAGCTAACCTTGGGTATGGGCTAGATTACATTCAGCCTTATTTTAAAATTGGATTGTATAATCAATTTATAAACTCTACTATTTTAGATAAAACAACAATTTTTAATATTGCTGAGTTTTCTAAAAATATTATCGGAATAAATGTAGTATTAAGACCTCAGTTTTATTCAAGCTTGTCATTCTATAAACCACGACTGTCATTGAAAGGTGGTTTTTATAGTTATAAGTCAGATTCTATTCAAACTAAGACGTCATCTTCAAATTATACTTATGCAATTAATTTAGAGCAAAAATTCAAATTCTTAAATTATTTTAGCTTCAATAATCAAATTGGATTTAACGGCTTAAATGCGTCTTATAATTTATCACGCAATGAATTAGTGTACTTTGGTGGTTTAAAGTCCGTTAGGGGCTTCTATGAGTTAGAATTAACAGGGAATGAAGTATTTACTGTGTTAAATGAATTAGAATATCAACCCGTATCAGTATTGTCATTCAAGTTAATTTATGATTATTCACAATTTCAATTTAATGGCAGTAACCAAACCCATAGTTTTGGTGTAGGTTTTGGTTTAATAAATGAGAGTAGTATTTTAGAAATTAGTATTGTAAATGGCGTCTTAAATGATAATGAAATAGATTTTAACACAACCAAAATTCACATTGGATTTAAAGCTAGTTTTTAAGAAAACCGCTACGGTTTAAGACAGGAGATCGCTCCAAACACCAAAATTAGTAACGCTTCCCATCAAAGCGAATAGAAATGTGTATCCAAAGGGAACGACCTAAACGTAACATAAGCGGGTAAAATAGTATAAAAGCGATTAACATACAACCAAAAGATAACCAAGGGTTAATGGTTTCAGACAATAAAGCCAATAATAAAAAGGGAACTTCAATTGCAATTAAAATAGGGTAGGATGTCCATAAGGCGCCAATCCAAAAACCAGGTTCAATTTCAAACTTTTGTTGACAAACCGAACAATGATCTGGCATTTTTAAAATGTTTTTAAACTGAAACAAACCGTTTTCAATAAATAAATTACCCTGCCTACATTTGGGGCACTTTAATTTTACGATTGAGGTTGTGAGTGAACGTTTAATCATTTTATGCAAATATAAACTTATTATTTTGAGCTTCACTTTAATTTTAAGGTCTATTCATTTTACTTTAAATAGGTTTGAATTCCTCAATTAAAGTGAATTAATTGATAAAACGAAAGCGATTGTTGAATTTTTACATGAAGGAATGCTTGGGTAGATGTCATGATAATATTTAATGAAACCAATGCTCATAAAGTCATTATTAGTGTTAAAAAATTAATAAAATTGCAAGGGTAGCGTAACTGAATACTGAAATATCTAAAAACAAACTTTAAAATAATTCAATATTAACCAACTTATAAAACAAAACTAAGTAGTTTTGTAGCACACAATTTAGTAAATTAAAGTCATTAGGCAAAAACAAGATGAAAGCAAAAGAACTTATAGCAAAATATCAAGAAATTTGGGACAAATACAGTACTACTTATGTTAATAAGCCAACAAAAGTAGAAGACTCTAATTTATTAGATAGAGGGTTTGAGTTTCAGTTTGATGAAGATATCACAACGCCTGATGTTTTATTTATAGGTATAAATCCATCTTATAAAAATGATAAGCCAGTTGTAAAAGGAACCTATACAAAACCTGCCAATGGACCTGGTTATTTTAGACCTTTTCATAAAGTAGAACAAGATTTAAAAGAAAACTATAAACGCGACATCACTTGGACGCATCTAGATTTATTAGCAGTAAGAGAGCCGCAACAATCTTATATAGAAAACTATTTATATAAGAAAAGGCTAGGAATTGAGTTTACTGTTGAATCATTAGCCGTTGCTAAATCACTAATAGAACACTTACAACCTAAAATTATTGTAGCGCCTAACACATTAGCGAGAGAACTAATGAGTAGAAACAGAAAAGAATTAGCTGACGGAAGAGTGGTTGGTGAATGGATGGACTGTAAATTTGAATTTGACAATGATTTAGGAACGGATAAAATAATTGATTCTGGTGTTTTAAATGGAACGCCTGTGTTTTTTACTTCTATGATGACTGGACAACGTGCATTAGACCGTGGAACTTTTCAACGTTTAGTTTGGCATATTGATACTGTATTGAATAAAACTAAATAAGCACATTTAATTCATTTTTCAATTCGAATAGATTATAATTTTCTTTGTCTATGACATCTTTCTGTTATGAAACAAGAAGATTGTATGACGTTGATAATAATTGAAATACGGGATTAAAAAACATAAAGTACAAATTACTAATTATTTCGTATGTCATATTTATCAAGTATTAGCGGGTTATTAAGAAGGAAATCCGTAAGCCCTAGTACAATACTAAAACCAATTGACTTTATCCAAGAACGTTTAATTACACTTGAGCATAAATTAGTTAAGTTAATAGAGGTATCTGAAGGTTCTGATTATGATTTTAACGAATTTGAAGCCCAAGTTTACAAATTAGAGCAAGACATAAATGATTCAACTGATGAAGCGAGTCACACAGATTTATTTTGGAAGATTGAAGAATTGACAGAAAACTTAAATACGCTAAAAAAGAAAACTAATTTTTTCGATAAAGAAGACGTACTAGATTTAATGTCTCCAAACATAGATGATGAACCTTTTGATGAGGAATCTATGTCATACGATAATACGTTTGATGAAGACTAACCGAACTAGATTTAAATGTATTTCGGATAAATTCTAATTATTAATGCACTTTTATAAGTCGTTTATTTATCTATGTCAGCTTGTAACATTTGTTTTTTATAAATACGATTATACGCCCCTTTTAAGTTTACTAAGTCTTGATGAGAACCTGCTTCAATAACTTGACCTTCATCAAGTACAATGATTTTGTCAGCATATTTTATACTAGATATTCTGTGACTAATAATGAAAGCAGTTTTATCATCCAAATCACTTTTAATTGCATTTAATATGATCTCTTCAGTTTCATTGTCAACTGCAGATAAACAATCATCAAAAACTAATAGCGTAGGTTTTTTAATTAAAGCCCTAGCAATAGAAATCCTTTGTTTTTGACCACCAGATAAATTGATTCCTCTTTCACCTAAAATTGTTTCGTAACCATCAGTAAAACCAACAATAGTATCATGAATCCCTGCAGATTTAGCTGCATTGTATATGGTTTCATCACTAACGGTTTCATCCTGTAACCCAAATAAAATATTTTGTTTAATTGAATCTGAAAATAAGAAATGTTCTTGTGGTACGTATGCTAAATTATTTCTCCAATCATTTAAATTTATTTTGTTTAGTGGTAAATCATCTATCAAGATTTCTCCAGAAGTAGGATCTAAAAGGCGCATTAATAAATAAGCTAAACTTGACTTTCCTGAGCCTGTTTTCCCAATAACGCCAATAGTTTCTCCTTTTTTAATGGTGAAGTTTGCTTTATTCAAAGCTGTTGTTCCCGAATTAGAGTAAGTTAAAGTTACGTCTTTAAATTCGATTGACTTATTAAAATGAAAAGGTTCATCAGACGGATTTGAAATGTCTGTTTTTTCTAATAAAAACTCGTTAATTCTTGATTGAGACGCAGCAGCTCTTTGGATAATAGAAGTCACCCAACCAACTGATGCAAATGGCCAAGTTAGCATATTAACATAGATGACAAACTCTGCAATTTCCCCTGGATTCACTTTACCAGCTTGAAAGTATAATATACCTAAGTAAATGGTTAAAATTGTACTGATACCAATCAATAAGATTATTGTAGGCATAAAAACAGCATTAGTTAAAGTCAATGAAATAGATAACTTTTTATAACCTTCAGTGGCAGTATTAAATTTTACCTGTGCTTCTTTTTCTTTATTATGAGATTTTATAATTCTAATACCTGAAAACGTTTCATGAACAATGGTTGTTAATTTTGATTGTTGCGCTTGAAGTGCTGTACTTTTTTTATTAATGATTGAACTCACCTTATAAATCATAACAGACATAAGAGGTAAGGGGAGTAGAACGTATAAAGTTAAAATAGGATTAACAGCAATCATTCTGTAAATAACCAATACAAATAATACAACTAAATTAATCGTATACATTATCCCTGGGCCTAAATACATTCTTACTTTAGAGACATCCTCACTAATTCTATTCATTAAATCACCAGTAGAATTTTCTTTGTAAAAATTAAATGATAAATTTTGATACTGACTATAGATTTCATTTTTTAAATCATATTCAATCAACCGAGACATTTTTATAACAGCTTGGCGTACTAAAAATAGGAAAGTACCTTTTAAAACAGAGAATAATATGTAAAACCCCGAGCTAATTAGGGCTAATTTTAAAATATCAGTGAAATTTAAACTTTCAATCTCTACATTAGCAAACGTAATAATATCATTTATTGATTCACGTACTACAGAAGGCATCATTACACCAAAAACATTTGATATTGTGATGAATACGACTCCTAAAATTAGGTGCCATTTATATTTTAACAAATATTTATTTAAATAGAATAAAGAAGACATTTAAAATGATTATTTTTGCACATTAGAATTACTACAAAGGTAGTATTAGATTTAAATAACTATACAAAAATATATTTTATGTTTGAAGTAAAAGATATAAAAGACTCGAATTTAGCTGACAATCCTGTAATAGAGAGAATGTCACAATTTGATCACGAGCAATTATTATTTTGTAACGACAATGCTACTGGTTTAAAAGCTATTATTGCAGTTCATAACACAACTCTAGGTCCTGCTTTAGGAGGAACAAGAATGTGGAATTACACTAATGAACAAGAAGCTTTAAATGATGTATTAAGATTATCTAGAGGGATGACTTATAAAAATTCAATCTCAGGATTGAATTTAGGTGGTGGTAAAGCTGTAATTATTGGTGATTCAAAAACTCAAAAAAATGAAGCCCTTTTTAGAAGATTTGGGAAATTTGTAGAATCTTTAGCTGGAAAATACATTACTGCAGAAGATGTTGGTATTTCTACAGAAGATATGGTTTGGGTAAATATGGAAACAAACAATGTTGTTGGTTTACCTGGTAGATCAGGTGATCCTTCTCCCGTAACTGCTTATGGTGTTTACATGGGAATGAAAGCTGCAGCAAAAGTTCAGTTTGGTTCAGATTCTTTAGCTGGAAAAAAAGTTGCTGTCCAAGGTGTTGGTCATGTTGGTGAATATTTAGTTGAGTACTTATCTAAAGAAGGTGCTGATATTTATATTACTGATATTTTTGAAGATACTTTAAAAAGAGTATCTAAGAAATATGGAGCAACAGTAGTTGGTTTAGACGAAATATATGATGTTGATTGTGATATATATGCACCTTGTGCATTAGGAGCAACAGTTAATGATGACACTTTAGATAGACTTAAATGTTCAATTATTGCTGGTGCAGCTAACAATCAATTAGCAAACGAATCTATTCATGGTGAAGCTGTAAAAGCTAAAGGAATGATTTATGTACCCGATTTTATGTTAAATGCTGGAGGTGTAATTAATTGTTATGCTGAAGTAAAAGGCTTAACGTCAGAATGGGCAATGGGTAAAGCTCAACAAATTTTTGATACTACTTTAAATATTTTAAATAGATCAAGTTCAGAAAACGTACCAACTTTCAAAATTGCTAACCAAATGGCGGAAGAAAGAATAGAAGCAATAGGAAAAGTAAACTTACACATGTAACCCAAACAATGTTAAACAGAAGACACCTTAGAATTAAAGCATTACAAATTTTGTATGCTTTTTATCAAACGCCAGAAGCAGAATACCATAAGTCTGAAAAAGAATTATTGAATTCTCTTGATAAAATGTATGATTTATATTTATACTTTTTATTGATTTTTGAAGAGTTACATGATTTTGCTTCTTATCAAATTGAAGAAAAGAAAACGAAAAAAAGAGCTTCTGAAGAAGATTTAAATCCAAACACTAAATTTATCGATAATAGAGTTTTGACTTTATTAAGAACAAATGAAGCGTTAAGAGGTAAATCAGAATCTAATAAAGTAGATTGGAGAACTGCTGAAAAGAATAATTTAATTAAAAAATTATTTAAAGCCGTTATTGAATCTGAAATTTATGAGAATTATATGGATTCAGAAGAAAATTCTTTTGAACATGATTTAGCTTTTATTAATGAAATATTTAAAGTTGAAATTGCTAACTTTGAATTGTTACATGATTTCTTTGAAGAAGATAATGTATATTGGATTGATGATATCGATTTAATATGTTCAATGGTATTAAAAACATTCAGGACATTTACCGAAGAGTCTGATCAATATGCACCAATTTTACCTTTGTTTAAGGATGAAATGGATGAGAAAACTTTTGTTAAAACTTTAGCTAGAACAGTAGTGGCAACAGATGATGAAACTACTGCGTTAATTAAAAGTTTAACAAAAAACTGGGACGTAGATAGAATTGCTAGAATGGATATTATTCTTTTAAAAATGGCGATTACTGAATTAATCGAATTCCCTTCTATTCCTAAAAAAGTTTCAATGAATGAGTATATTGAAATTTCAAAGTTTTATAGCTCAGCAGAATCTAAAGTGTTTATTAATGGTGTTTTAGATAAAGCGATAGGAATACTTGAAAAAGATGGTAAGATTAAAAAGACTGGAAGAGGTTTAATGGATTAATTAAGTATGAAAAAAATAATTTTAACATCAATAATTGGATTAGCAACTTTAGTATCATGTACTAATAATGCAGAACAAAACAATGCAGCAAGACAGTTAAACTTTGCTGAAATGATTGATGTGCCAACAACAATGGAGTTTGAAGATATGAACTTTGATTTTGGTGTGATAACTGATGGAGATAAAGTTTCTAAAGTATTTACGTTTGAAAATACTGGTGATGAAGACTTAATACTTTTAAATGTTAAAGCATCTTGTGGTTGTACAGTACCTGAAAATTGGCCAAAACATCCAATATCGCCAGGAGACACTGGAGAGATTGAAGTGTCTTTTAATTCAGCGAGTAAATTAGGTAAAACTAGAAAAACAGTTAGAATTGAAGCTAATACATTACCAACAGTAACTACGTTAACCATAACAGGTGTAGTTGAACCAGTAAAATAAATATAAACAATTAAAAACAAAAAACAATGAATACATTATTATTACAAGCAGCTGAAGGAGATTTTTTCTCACAAATACAACAATTCCTTCCAATGATTGCTATTGCAGTCGTATTTTATTTCTTTATGATTCGTCCACAAATGAAGAGAAGTAAAGAAGCAAAAGCTTTTAGAGAAAACTTAGCAATTGGAGATAAAGTAATTTCTTCAGGTGGAATTCACGGAAAGGTTTTAGAAATTACTGATACAAACGTATTAATTTCTACTGAATCTGGTAAATTAAGAATTGAAAAAAGTTCAGTTACAATGAACGAAAAAGATCAATTAGTAAACCAAAAGAAATAAGACGTAAGGTCTAATTATATTTAAAGCCACTTTCATTAATTTGAAAGTGGCTTTTTTAGTACTTTCAAATCCAATCTTAGAATGTTTTAAATCGAACAGTCCTATCCAATCATATTGGTCAGTTCGAGTGTGTTTAATAGTCTTCGCTAGAAGACTATTAAATATGTATCGAGAAAGAGTTTCATTAAAAATAACACGCTCTGTTCTCGATACATTTATATTAAAAGCTAAAGCGTTTAACATAAATACTCGAACTGACGCTTAGATTCATTTTTATTTCTTTTTACTTCTATTCAAATAGACCATCAAGGCTAATGATAGACTCCCGCATATAAAGAATCCTAAGAAGATAGGGTAGGCTGTATCTATTAAAAAGGAACCAATGAAAATTGCAATTGGAACAGACATTAAAGTAGATACAAATCCGTTTATAGCTGCACCAACACCAGCAATGTGACCAATTGGTTCCATTGCAAGAGATCTAATGTTTCCAAATATAAATCCTAATGACAAAAATTGGATGGCAAAAAATATCATTATTACGGGTAAGCTAGGATTAACGTCTCCAAAAAACAAGATACAATACAGCATTGAAGCGACAATAAAAATGATTAAAAAGTAGGTAGCCATTTTTTTCATACCAAATCTAATCACTAAAAAGCTATTTAAAAAACTAGACACTCCCATTGAAAAGGCTAATGCACCAAAGACATATACAAATGTGGTAGTTAAACCATATTGATCTTGAAATATCTGTTTAGAAGCGCTAAGGTACACAAAGAATGCCCCTCCAATTAACCCGGAAATTATAGTGTAAACTACAGTTTGTTTGATTTTCAAGAATTCTATCAATCCATTTTTGAATAAAGAAGTTGAAAATTTATTTTTATTGGCTTTAGTCAATGTTTCTTTTTGTCTAATTCCAAACCAAACTAAAACTAATAAAATAAAACCAATCTGAAACAAAATTATATAATGCCAAGTAAATGATTCTAGTACCAACTGTCCAGCCATTGGTGCAATCATTGGTACAATTATAAATAGAGTTGTAATAAAGGACATGATACGTGCCATATTGTCTCCACTATATGAATCTCTTATGATAGATATACTAATACTTCTAGGTGCAGATAAACCTATACCTTGAAGTACACGTCCAACAAGCATAACTTCAAGACTTTGAGCAGACACACAAATAAAACTGGCTAATATAAAAGTAAGTGCCCCAACATAAACCATAGGTTTACGTCCGAAACTATCTGATAATGTTCCAAATACTAACTGTCCAGCTCCTAAACCAACAAGGATCATAGTAATAATTAGCTGTAAATCATTACTTTCAGTAATATTTAAACTAATTGCCATACCATTTAAACCTGGCAAAATAGCATCTATTGACAAGGCAGCATTGGCCATTAAAAAAGCCATTAAAGCAATAAATTCAAACTCTGATTTTTCTTTTGTTTTGCTTTGCATCTGATAATTAAAATTGGTGCAAAG
>Ga0308004_10000159_pt1 | contig 33658 bp, 47 predicted proteins | sample Neamet38_FD_203156 | JGI IMG/M metagenome (GOLD analysis project Ga0308004, IMG submission 203156) | Marine microbial communities from water near the shore, Antarctic Ocean - #38 | ecosystem: Environmental > Aquatic > Marine > Unclassified | place: Southern Ocean | collected 2014-06-06 | reverse complement strand
GGCGATAACGTGAAAATGGTTGTAGAGCTATTGTCACCGATCGCTATGGAAGATGGTTTAAGATTCGCAATTAGAGAAGGTGGTCGTACTGTAGGTGCGGGCGTTGTTTCTAAGGTTACGGATTAATTAGTTAAGTAAAGACCAAAGATTTATTGTATAATCTCTGGTTTTTCGTTTGTAAATAAAGACACTACAAATAGATAGGACAAAACACATGAGCAACCAAAATATTAGAATTAAATTAAAAGCATTTGATCATCGTTTAATCGACAAATCAGCGCTTGAAATTGTAGAGACTGCTAAGCGCACTGGTGCTAGTGTAAGAGGACCGATTCCTCTTCCATCTAAGAAAGAGCGATTTACTGTATTGACTTCTCCGCACGTTAACAAAAAAGCGAGAGACCAGTATGAGTTAAGAACTTACATTAGATTAATGGACGTTATTAGCCCAACAGATAAGACAGTAGACGCTTTAATGAAGTTAGATTTAGCTGCTGGTGTTGATGTAGCAATCAAGCTTAACTAGACAGATATAAATAAATTAGGAATAAGATCATGGCAATTGGTTTAGTAGGACAAAAATTAGGTATGACACGCTTAGTAAACGACGATGGCTCAGTCACGCCGGTTAGTGTTATAAAAATTGAACCTAATCGTGTTGTTCAAACAAGAACACTTGAAGTTGACGGCTATAGTGCTGTTCAAGTTACAACAGGTGCAAAAGTGAACAAGAGAGGCGAAGCTAAAGTACGTAGAGTACCTGCTGCAATCAAAGGTCATTATGCGAAAGCATCTCAGGATATTGGTTTAGGATTATGGGAATTTAGAGCGGAAGCAGAAGAAATTGCAGATGCAACGAGTTTTGATATTTCTTTTTTTGGAACTGGACATTATATTGATGTAACAGGCCAATCTAAAGGTAAAGGTTTTCAAGGTGGTGTAAAGCGTCATAATTTCACCATGCAAGATGCAACTCACGGTAACTCAGTCTCTCACAGAGCGATCGGTTCTACAGGACAGTGTCAAGATCCTGGTCGTGTCTTCAAAGGTAAGAAGATGGCTGGCCACATGGGTGCTGAACAAGTAACACAAGAGTGTTTAGAAATTGTGAAAGTCGATAGTGATAAGAATGTAATCTTAGTTAAGGGTTCAATACCCGGTTCAACTAACGGCATTGTTAAAGTTTCGTTATCACCTAAGAAAGACAAAATTAACGTTGTAGTTACTAAAAACATTCAAGATAATGCAGCTTCTGAAGCTGTTGAATCTAAAGAAGCGTAAGGTTTTAAAATGAAATTAAAAGTATTAAACATAAGCACAAACAAGTCAACTACCGCTGAAGTAGATGATACTATTTTTGCAAGAGATTACAACCAGTCATTGGTGCATCAAGTCACTACAGCTTATATGGCTGGCGGTCGTCAGGGCTCTAAAGCCCAAAAGAACCGTGCTGCAGTAAGCGGTGGTGGTAAGAAGCCATGGAACCAAAAAGGTACTGGTCGTGCTCGTGCAGGTACATCACGTGGCCCAATCTGGCGTTCAGGTGGTGTTACATTTGCTGCACAACCTCGTAGTTATGCTCAAAAAGTTAACAAGAAAATGTACAAAGGTGCAATGTCAATAATATTTTCTGAACTAGCCCGTACTGAGCGTTTAAAAGTTGTTTCTGAATTTGATGTTAAAGATGCTAAGACTAAAAACGTAACGGCACTTCTTAAATCATTAAATATTAAAGATGCATTGTTAATGACAGATGAGTTAGATGAAAATTTATACTTATCTTCGCGTAACTTATACCATGTTGGTGTTTGTGATACACAAAGTATTGATCCAGTTAGTTTAATTGGTTATCAAAATGTAGTTGTTACAGAAGCTGCATTGAAAAGAATTGAGGCAATGTTATGAATCAAGAAAAAATATTAAAAACTATATTGTCACCGCTTGTTTCTGAAAAGACAGCAATGTTATCAGCTAGCAATCAGTACGCTTTTAAAGTTCGTGTTGATAGTAACAAGAAAGAAATTAAAACAGCCGTCGAATTATTGTTCGGTGTAACAGTTGAAAATGTTACAACTTCAGTTGTTAAAGGTAAACAGAAAGTATTTAAAGGCAGGATTGGTCGTCGTGTCAATTGGAAGAAGGCAATGGTAAAAGTGTCTGAAGGCCAAATGATTGACGTTAGCGCATCTTAAGAGAATATTATGGCAGAAGTAATTAGAAGAAAACCTACCTCACCCGGTAGAAGATTTGTAGTTAATATTGTAGATAAAGATCTACATAAAGGCGAACCTTATGCGCCGTTGACTGAAAGCAAAAATAGAATTAGTGGTCGTAATAACGCTGGTCGTATTACAACACGTCATAAAGGTGGTGGCCATAAGCGTCGTTACCGTATTATTGACTTTAAACGTAATAAAGATGATATTACAGCTCGCGTAGAGCGCCTGGAATATGATCCAAATCGTAGTGCAAACATCGCATTAGTTTTGTATGCAGATGGTGAGCGTCGTTATATTATCGCTCCTAGAGGCTTAAAAGCAGGTGATTCAGTTGTATCTGGTGCTACTGTTGCGATCCAAACTGGTAACGTCATGTCTTTGGCTAACATTCCTTTAGGTAGTGTTGTTCATTGTATTGAATTACAACCCAAGAAAGGCGCACAAATTGCTCGTAGTGCAGGTACTTCAGCTCAATTAATTGCTAAAGAAGGCAACTATGTAACATTAAGATTGCGTTCAGGTGAAGTTAGAAAAGTATTAGCTGAATGTCGTGCAACGATCGGTGAAGTTTCTAAGAAAGAACACAGTTTAAGAAAATTAGGTAAAGCGGGTGCAACTCGCTGGAGAGGTGTTAGACCAACCGTTCGTGGTGTAGTAATGAACCCAGTTGATCACCCACATGGTGGTGGTGAAGGTAAAACAAGTGGTGGTCGCCATCCAGTTTCTCCTTGGGGAACACCAACTAAAGGTTATAAGACACGTAGCAATAAACGTACTGATAAGTTTATCGTACGTCGCAGGAATAAGGGTTAATCATGGCTAGATCATTAAGAAAAGGACCATTTGTAGACGAGCATTTAATTAAGAAAGTATTAACAGCTCAAGAAAACAATGACAGAAAACCAATTAAAACTTGGTCACGTCGCTCAGTAATCGTACCTGAGATGATTGGTTTGACAATTGCAGTTCATAACGGCAGAGCTCATGTTCCTGTATCAGTTACAGAAGAAATGATTGGTCATAAGTTGGGTGAATTTGCTCAAACTAGGACTTTTAATGGTCACTCTGGCGACCGTTCGTAATATAGGTGAATGAAATGAAAGAAGTTAAAGCAATCCATAAATACGCAAAAGGCTCATCTTTTAAAGTGAGATTGGTAGCGGATCAAATCCGTAACAAGCCAGTAGAAGAGGCATTGAATATTTTGTCGTTTAGCAATAAGGGAGCGGCTAAATTAGTAAAGAAAGTGCTAAATTCAGCAATTTCTAATGCTGAGCATAATGATGGTCTTGATATTGATGAGTTGAAAGTGAGCAGCATCTTTATTGACGAAGGCTCAACAATGAAAAGAATCCGCCCTAGAGCAAAAGGTAGAGCGAATCGTATTTTAAAAAGAACAAGCCACATTACAGTTGGCGTAAGCGCAGGTTAATTATGGGTCAAAAAGTAAATCCAAAAGGTATTAGATTAGGTATCGTTAAAGATTGGGATTCAAAATGGTATGCCAATTCTCAAGATTACCCTAAATTCTTATTGTCTGATATTGCAGTTAGAGATTTTTTGTTCGAGAAATTGAGCACTGCCTCTGTGAGTCGTGTGCAAATTGAGCGTTTAGCTAATAATGCCAAAGTTACTATTCATACAGCTCGACCAGGTATTGTTATTGGTAAGAAGGGTGCAGACATTGAGCAGTTGAAAGCAACTGTTTCAAAGATGATGGGTATCCCTGTACATATTAATATTGAAGAAATTAAAAAACCAGAGCTTGATGCTCGCCTAGTTGCTGAGAATATCGCTCAACAACTTGAAAAGCGAGTTATGTACCGTCGTGCTGTTAAACGTGTATTAGGAAATGCAACACGTTTAGGTGCACAAGGTATCAAGATAATGGTAAGTGGTCGTTTGAACGGTGCTGAAATTGCACGTTCTGAATGGTACCGTGAAGGTCGTGTTCCATTACATACTTTCAGAGCGGATGTTGATTATTCTTCATACGGCGCTAACACGCAGTATGGTGTGATCGGTATTAAAGTTTGGATCTTTAAAGGTGAAATTCTAGACCATAAAAAAGGTACATTAGATGAGGTTGCTCGTCGTGGTGCTACAAATCAAATCGGTAAGAAGTAATAAGGACTGAGAAATGTTACAACCTAAACGTACAAAATTTAGAAAAATGATGAAAGGCCGTAACCGCGGTCTTGCAGCTGGCCATAAGGTTAGTTTTGGTGAAATCGGCCTTCAAGCTACTGGTAGATGTCGTATGACTGCTAGACAAATTGAAGCAGCACGTCGTGCAATGACTCGTCATGTTAAGCGTACTGGTAAAATTTGGATTAGAGTTTTCCCAGATAAGCCAATCACTAAAAAACCATTAGAAGTAAGAATGGGTAAAGGTAAAGGTAGTGTTGAATATTGGGTTGCGCAAATTAAACCTGGTCAGATGTTATTTGAAATGCAAGGTGTTGATGAAACAGTTGCATTAGAAGCGTTTGCATTGGCTGCTGCTAAATTACCAGTTAAAACAACGGTTATTAAAAGGACGGCAATGTAATGGATATTAAAGCATTAAGAGATCAAGATATCTCAACACTAAACGAAACGTTAATGACGCTTTTAAAAGAACATTTTGAATTGCGTATGAAGCACAGTAGTGCGCAATTAGATGATGCAACAAAATTAGGTAAAACTAAAAGATCTATTGCACAAGTTAAAACTATTATTAAAGAGAAACAAGCATGAGTGATAACAAAGTAGAACGCGTACTAACAGGTACGGTTGTAAGTGCTGGTCGTGATAAGACTATTGCTGTTCAAATCGAGCGCAAGGTTAGACACCCGATTTACAAAAAATACATCAAGCGTAGTACTAAAGTTCACGCTCATGATGAAAAGAATGAATGTTCAATGGGAGACACAGTTAGGGTAGTGGAATCAAAGCCATTTTCTAAAACTAAGTGTTGGGCATTACTTGAAGTGGTTGAGAAATCAGTTTCAGTTGATTAATATCAAAATTTAAAGAGAGTTTAGACATGATTCAAATGCAAACAAAACTTAGTATCGCCGATAACAGTGGTGGTGTTAAAGCTATGTGTATTAAAGTATTAGGCGGTTCTAAGCGTCGTTATGCTAATATTGGTGATGTCATCAAGGTTAGTATTAAAGAAGCTTCACCTCGTGGTAAAGTTAAAAAAGGTGACGTATATGACGCTGTTGTTGTTAGAACTGCGCAAGGTGTTCGACGTTCAGATGGATCTCGTATTCGTTTTGATAATAACGCTTGTGTTCTTCTAAATACAAAATTAGAGCCAGTTGGCACGCGTATCTTTGGCCCTGTGACTCGTGAATTGCGTAATGCAAAGTTTATGAAGATCGTTTCATTAGCTCCAGAGGTTCTATAATGCAAAAAATTAAAGTAAAAGATGAAGTGATCATTATTGCTGGAAAGGACAAAGGTTCTACTGGTACGATTACTAAAGTTATCGCTAATAAAGTAATTGTTGAAGGTAAGAATATTGCCAAGAAACATGTAAAAGCTAACCCTACTGCAGGTGTTACTGGTGGCATTATTGATACTGAAATGCCTTTAGCTATTTCAAATGTAGCTATTTTAAATGCAGAAACAAATAAAGCTGACAGAGTTGGTATACGTACTGACAAAGATGGCAAAAAGGAAAGATTTTTTAAATCAAACGGCAAAGCAATCGTTTGAGCAAGTTAAGGAAATAAACCGTGTCTAGATTACAAGAAGAATATACAAATGTTATTAAGCCTGCTTTACAAAAAGAGCTAGGTCTTACTAACCCAATGGCAGTGCCAAAAATTGAAAAGATTACTATTAATATGGGTCTTGGAAGTGCACTGGGTGATAAGAAAGTTTTGCAAAGTGCATTAGAAGAAATGGGTCTTATCTCAGGTCAGAAAGCACTAACGTGTAATGCGCGCAAATCAGTCGCAAGTTTTAAGATTAGAGAAGGCAATGCAATTGGTTGTAAAGTAACTTTGCGTAAAGAAAAGATGTATGAATTTCTTGATCGCCTAGTTAGTGTTGCAATTCCTCGTATCCGTGATTTTCGTGGTTTAAAGCCGACATCTTTTGATGGACGTGGTAACTACAATATGGGTATTACGGAACAAATTACCTTTGCTGAAATTGATTTTGAAAAAGTAACGCAAACTCGTGGCATGGATATTGCAATCACGACAACTGCTGCTTCTGATGATGACGCTAAGAAACTATTAGCAATGTTTAAATTCCCATTTAAAGGATAAGGAAAATGGCTAAAAAGTCTATGATAAATAGAGACATCAAACGTTTAAAGATTGCTGAAAAGTTTAAATCTAAACGTCTTGAGTTAAAGAAAATTATTAAGAGTGTGCACTCTTCAGATGAAGAGCGCTTCCAGGCAACGATTAAGTTGCAAGGTCTTCCACGTGATGCATCACCAACTCGTCAACGTAGTCGTTGTGGTTTGACTGGTCGCCCACATGGTTTTTACCGTAAGTTTGGTTTGGCAAGAACTAAGCTTAGAGAACGCACTATGAATGGTGAAGTTCCTGGTTTATCTAAAGCAAGCTGGTAAGGAGAAATAATATGAGTATGTCTGATCCTATCGCTGATATGTTAACGCGCATTCGCAACGCTCAAATGGTTGCAAAGAAAGAAGTTAATATTCCAGCATCAAATTTAAAATCTGCTATTGCTAGCGTAATGCAGCAAGAAGGTTATATTGAATCATTTTCTGTTGAAGGTGAAAAAGCCGCTAAAACATTAACTATTAAGCTTAAATATTTTGAAACTAAGCCAGTTATTGATACGTTACAACGTATCTCTAAGCCTAGTTTAAGAATTTATGCTGCTGGTACTGAAATGCCAAGTGTAATGAATGGCCTAGGTATTGTTATCGTTTCCACCCCTAAGGGTGTAATGACCGGACAATCTGCAACTGCCCAAAATGTTGGCGGTGAATTATTGTGCAGTGTTTACTAATATTGGAGATATCAAATGTCTAGAGTAGCAAAAGCAGCAATTACAATTGAAAAAGGCATTGAAGTATCTATGTCTGGTTCAACAGTTACTGCAAAAGGAAAATTAGGTCAATTATCAATGGATGTTAACTCAGCTGTTGTGGTTGCATTTAATGATGACCAGATTAGTTTCACAATTGCAAAAGTTGAGAAAAAAGCTGAAAAATTAGCATGGGCTCAGGCAGGCACTGCAAGAGCAAATACAGCAAACTTGATTCAAGGTGTTTCAGTTGGTTGGGAAAAGAAACTATCACTTATTGGTGTTGGTTACCGTGCAAAAGCTATGGGTAAATCATTAGATTTAACGCTCGGTTTTTCTCATCCAGTTGTTTATGCACTGCCTGAAGGGATTACTGTTGAAACGCCATCTCAAACTGAGATTGTCGTTAAAGGTATGGATAAGCAAAAAGTAGGCCAAGTGGCTGCAGAAATCAGAGCTTTCCGTCCACCTGAGCCATATAAAGGTAAAGGCGTACGTTACACTGACGAACATGTTGTTCGTAAAGAAGCTAAAAAGAAATAATTGATAAGGTATTCAAAATGAAACTTTCTAAAAAACAAGCTCGCTTAAGAAGAGCAACTAAGTTTAGAGCTCAGCATGCAAGTAGAAGCACTGCGCGTCTATGTGTTTTCAAAACTTCTGTTCATATATATGCACAGATCATCAGTAGCTGTGGCACGAAGACGCTTGCGTCTGCCTCTTCACTTACTGCCAAGTTAAAAAATGGTGGTAATGTTGATGCGGCAACACAAATTGGTACTGCAATTGCTGAGGCAGCTAAAAAAGCTAAAGTAACTAAAGTGGCGTTTGACCGTTCAGGATTTAAATATCATGGCCGTGTTAAGGCGTTAGCAGATGCAGCAAGAGACGGCGGATTAGAATTCTAATCAACGGTTCCAACTAAGACAAAATTAAAAGGCGACAAGAATGGCTGAATATAAGAAAAATAATAATAACGACGACAACGAATTCATTGAAAAATTAGTTAATATTCGTCGCGTTGTAAAAGTAGTTAAAGGTGGACGTATCTTTGGTTTCTCAGCACTAGTTGTAGTTGGTGATGGTAAGGGTAAAGTTGGATACGGAACGGGTAAAGCTCGTGAAGTACCTGCAGCCATTCAAAAAGCAATGGATAAAGCTAAAAAAGCAATGAAAGCTGTTCCTTTAGTTAACGGTACGCTTCATTACCCAATTACTTCTCATGTTGGTGCTGCAAAAGTTTACATGCAGCCTGCATCTGAAGGTACTGGTGTTATTGCTGGTGGCCCAATGCGTAGTGTTTTAGAAGCGGTTGGTGTTCATAATATCTTAGCTAAATGTAATGGTACTCGTAATCCAATTAGCGTTGTTCGTGCTACCGTTGAAGGTTTAACTTCAATGTCTTCACCTGCAATGGTTGCCGCTAAGCGTGGTAAAACTGTTGAACAAATTAACGGAGAAGCGTAATGGCCAGTAAAACTGTCACTGTAACATTATTAAAGAGTTTTTATGGTCGTTTACCATCTCACCGTGCTACGGTAACTGGTTTAGGCTTAAAAAGAATTAACCACACAGTAACCCTTCAAGATACGCCAGAAGTTAGAGGCATGATCAATAAGGTTGCTTACTTATTAAGAGTAGAGGATTAAGAAAATGTTTTTAAATACATTAGCACCTAGCGAAGGTGAAAAGAAAGATAGAAAACGTGTAGGACGTGGAATCGGTTGTGGCTGGGGTAAAACTTGTGGCCGTGGTCATAAAGGTCAAAAGTCTCGTTCTGGTGGTTTTAGTAAAGTAGGTTTTGAAGGTGGTCAGATGCCTTTACAACGTCGTCTTCCTAAGGTTGGTTTCTCATCAAGAGTTTCTATTATTACTTCACAAGTTACTTTATCTGAAATTGACAAGTTAGAAGAGTCAGATATTACGGTTGATGTATTAAAATTACACAACTTAGTAACTAAGAATATTAAAAGAGTTAAAGTAATGTTATCAGGCGAAATTAATCGTGCAGTAACATTGACTGGTATTAAAGCAACAAAAGGCGCAAAAGCGGCTATTGAAGCTGCTAAAGGTTCAGTGAACGAGTAAATTATGTCACAACCTTTAGGCCTTTCTCAAGACTTATCTAAACGCATCCTGTTTTTACTGGGTGCGTTAATCGTTTTTAGATTAGGCACACACATTACTATTCCATTTATTTCGAGCGCTGCGCTGGCTTCTTTAGTGCAAGATCAGCAAGGTACTATTCTGGATATGTTTAATATGTTTTCAGGTGGTGCGTTAGAGCGTTTGTCGATCTTTACGCTAGGCATCATGCCTTATATTTCAGCTTCGATTATTGTTACATTGATGACTTCAGTTATACCGAAGTTAGAGCAGCTTAAGAAAGAAGGCGAAACAGGTAAGCGTAAGATCACTCAATATACTCGTATGGGTACAGTGGTTTTAGCAGTGTTTCAGTCGTATGGTATTTCAATTGCTTTGCAGACTCAAAGTGCAGGCGGTGTTGCGTTAGTCACTCAAACTGGTTTTACATTTAGCATGGTAACCGTTATAACCTTGACAACAGGAACTTTATTCTTAATGTGGGTAGGTGAGCAGATTACTGAAAAAGGTATCGGCAATGGTATCTCAATGATTATTTTTGCTGGTATTGTTTCTGGTTTACCATCAGCATTTGGCTCAACTTTGTCATTAGTATCTACTGGTGAGTTAACCGTTATATTGGTGGTTATTTTGCTAGCAATGACATTGTTAGTTACTGCTTTTGTTGTATTTATGGAAAGAGGGCAGCGACGTATTACGGTTAATTATGCGAAGCGTCAACAAGGTCGTAAGATGGTTGGTGGACAAAGTTCATACCTACCTCTTAAGATTAATATGGCCGGTGTTATTCCACCGATCTTTGCCTCAAGTATTATTTTGTTCCCAGCAACCTTAGGTGGCTGGTTTTCACAAAGTGAAGGCATGGGTTGGTTAGCTGATATTACAGCGAGCATCTCACCAGGACAACCGTTATATGTATTGTTTTATGGTTTAGCGATTGCATTTTTTACATTTTTCTATACCGCTTTAATATTTGACGCTAAAGACACTGCAGATAATCTTCGTAAATCTGGTGGTTTCATCCCAGGTATTCGTCCAGGTAAGCATTCTGCCGATTATATTGATTCAGTTATGTCTCGACTAACTGCCTCAGGTGCACTTTATATTACCGCAGTATGTTTACTGCCAGAATTTTTAATTTTATATTGGAACGTGCCATTTTACTTTGGCGGCACCAGTTTATTGATCATCGTCGTTGTGGTGATGGATTTTATCGCGCAAGCCCAGTCTCATTTAATGTCTAATCAGTACGAGTCATTAATGAAGAAATCTGGCTTAAATTAACAAAAGGTAGCAATCATGAAAGTAAGAGCATCAGTTAAGAAAATTTGTATTAATTGTAAAATTATTAAGCGTCACGGCGTTGTCCGCGTGATTTGTAAAGAGCCTCGTCATAAACAAAGACAAGGCTAATTTCAATTGACAATGTCAAACGCGCAACGTATAATTGCCCGTTTTTCAAATTCAAATTTTGTAAGCATTGAAAGACGTAAATATTTGCAAAATTAAGACTAAGAAGTAAGGATATAAGGAAACTATGGCTAGAATAGCGGGAATTAACATTCCAACACACAAACACATTGTAATTGGCTTACAGTCAATTTTTGGCATCGGTGAAACAAGATCTAAAAAGATCTGTGAAACCCTTAATATTGACCCGGCAACCAAAGTTTCACAGATACCTGAAGATCAGGTTGAAATGATTCGTGCTGAAGTCGCTAAATTTGAGGTTGAAGGCGATCTTCGTCGTCAGGTTTCACTTGATATTAAACGCTTAAAAGATCTAGGTTGTTACCGTGGTGTTCGCCATAGGAAAGGATTGCCACTACGTGGTCAGAAAACTAAAACTAACGCTAGGACTCGTAAGGGCCCTCGTAAGTTAATTAAATAATAATAGGTAGATATTATGGCTAAGGCTCCAATTAAGAAGAAATCTAAAAAAGTAGTTACTGATGGTGTTGCGCATATTCATGCAACTTTTAACAATACCATCGTTATGATTACTGACCGTCATGGTAATGCTGTTTGTTGGGCAACTTCAGGCGGTTCAGGTTTTAGAGGTTCTAGAAAATCAACACCATTTGCTGCGCAGGTTGCTGCCGGTAACTGTGGTGATAAAGCCCTAGCTTTTGGTATGAAAAACCTAGAAGTTCGTGTTAAAGGTCCCGGTCCTGGTAGAGATTCTGCTATCCGTGGTTTAAACGCAAAAGGTTTAAAGATTCAATCAATTACAGATGTAACGCCAATCCCTCATAACGGTTGTCGTCCTTCTAAGAAACGTAGAGTTTAAGGATAAATTATGGCTAGATATACTGGACCAACTTGTAAATTAGCACGTCGCGAAGGCACGGACTTATTTCTAAAGAGCGGCATTAGATCATTAGATTCTAAATGTAAAATTACTCAACTACCTGGCGTTCACGGTGCAAATGCCCGTCGTCAAAAAGGTACTGAATACGGATTACAACTTCGTGAAAAGCAAAAAGTTAGACGTATTTATGGTGTTTTAGAAAAGCAATTCCGTCTTTACTATCAGAAAGCTTCTCAAAAGAAGGGTTCAACAGGTGAAAACTTGTTATCACTTCTTGAGTGTCGTCTTGATAATGTTGTATATCGTATGGGTTTTGGCTCTACACGTGCAGAATCTAGACAGTTAGTTTCTCATAAATCAATCTTAGTAAATGGTTCTATTGTTAACATTCCTTCTTACCAAGTGAGTGCAAACGATGAAATTTCTATTAGAGAAAAAGCTAAAAAGCAAAGTCGCATTCAATTAGCGGTAGAGCTTTCAGAGCAAGGTGATCAACCAGATTGGATAGATGTTGACTCTAAAGCTTTAAAAGGCTTATTCAAAAATGTTCCTGCACGTGATGATCTTTCTTCAGACATCCAAGAACATTTAATTGTCGAATTGTATTCTAAATAAGGAATTAATTATGCAAGGTAACGCAAAAGATTTTTTAAAGCCAAAATTAGTTGAGTCTTCACAGACTGCTACTAATGAGTTTAAAGTTGTTCTAGAGCCATTAGAAAGAGGTTTTGGTCATACTTTGGGTAACGCCCTTAGAAGAACCCTATTGTCTTCAATGACAGGTTCTGCTGTGACTGAAGTTGCTATTGATGGTGTGATGCACGAATTTTCTACGATTGAAGGTGTTCAAGAGGATGTTTTAGATATCCTTCTTAACCTGAAAGAAGTATCTGTTGCTTTAAATACTTCAGAAACTGCTGAAGTTGTTATTGAGAAAAAAGGCCCTTGTGAAATTACAGTTGCTGATATCCAAGCTAATGGCAACGACATCTCTGCTCACAACCCTGAATTTGTTATCGCTACCATTAACGAAGGTGGTCATATGCGTATGACCCTTAAGATCGGTACTGGTATTGGTTATGATACGGCTGCTTCTCGTTCAGACGAAGCAACTTCTATCGGTGGTATCCAGCTAGATGCAAGCTTCTCGCCAATTAAGCGTGTTAGCTTCACAGTTGACGCTGCTAGAGTTGAGCAAAAAGTAAATCTTGACAAGCTTAACATGGTGATTGAAACTAATGGTTCTGTTAATGCTGAAGCGGCGATTAAACGCGCTGCTTCTATTCTTCGTGATCAACTTTCTTCATTCGTTGAATTAGAATTAGTTGAAGAAGAAGAGGCATTGCCAACATCTCAGGATTTCGATCCTCAGTTATTAGCAGCAGTTGATGAATTAGAATTAACCGTACGTAGTGCAAACTGTCTTAAAGCAGAGCAAATCTACTACATTGGTGATTTAATTCAAAAGTCTGAGCAAGATTTATTGAGAACACCTAACTTAGGTCGTAAATCATTAAACGAAATTAAAGAAGTATTAACTGACAAAGGTCTAGATTTAGGAACAGATATTCCTAACTGGCCACCAGTTGATCTAATGAGTGAATAAGGAAATAGCATGAGACATAGAAAGTCAGGTAGACAACTAAATCGTAACTCTTCTCACCGTAAGGCGATGTTTAAAAACATGGCAAACTCATTGTTTGACCATGAAACAATCAGAACTACTTTGCCAAAAGCAAAAGAGCTTCGTCGTGTTGTTGAGCCATTAATTACTAAAGCTGGAATAGATAGCGTTGCTAATCGTCGTAATGCTTTTGCAAAGCTACGTGATGATGCAATGGTTGCTAAATTATTCACCCAACTAGGTCCGTTCTACAAAGAACGCCCTGGTGGTTACATCCGTATTTTAAAAGCTGGTTACCGTACTGGCGATAAAGCACCAATGGCGATTGTTCAATTGGTTGATTTTGACAGCAAGACTGCTGTTTCTACTGATTCATAAGGAAAATAAAACATGCCTTCAATTAAATTAAGAGAGAACGAACCATTTGATATAGCCCTTAGACGTTTTCGTCGTTCATGCGATAGAGCGGGTGTTATTACCGATGTTCGTAAGAAAGAATTTTTCGAAAAGCAGACTTGGGTTAACAAGCGTATGAAAGCAGCAGCTGTTAAGCGTACTCATAAAGAGATGGCTAAAAACCGCGTTCATAGAAAGAGAATGTACTAAGAGAAGTTTAACGCCTTACAGCGTTATCCAATTTTCTTTAAATGCCGATCTTTGTATCGGCATTTTTTTTAATTTAATTAAGTGATCATCAAAATTATGTCAGCATTAAAAGCACGCGTTACCAACGATATGAAGTTAGCCATGAAGGCAAAAGACAAAGCAGCCCTAAAAGCCGTTCGAATGATTTTAGGCGCTATCAAGCAACGAGAGGTTGATGAACGTATTGAGCTAGATGATGCACAGGTGTTAAGCGTTATTCAAAAAATGGTTAAACAGCGTAAAGACTCTATTTCACAATTTAAAGATGCGGGACGTACTGACTTAGTTGATGTTGAAGAAGCGGAATTAGTTATTATTAATAATTACATGCCTGCGCAACTCTCTGAAGAAGAGGTTTCTGTTGCTGTCGACAAAGCTATTGCCGATTCTGGCGCTTCTTCTATGCAAGACATGGGCAAGCTAATGGGACTGTTAAAAGCTCAATTAGATGGAAAAGCTGACATGGGTGCTGTCTCAGGCTTAATCAGATCCAAACTGTCTTAGATAGTTCTACTAATGCTACCAATCAATATCTTTGATTATTAGACTCTTTCTTTAAGCAAACTCGTCGTTAAAAAGATACTTTCAAAGGTATCTTAAAATCCAAAAAATTCTAAAAGTCCCTGTATTATCAGCTTAATTGCAAAAAAATGAGGTATACCGCTATATAAATTATAGATCCTTTTGATTATAATTTAAATTCCTAGTGAGATTTTGTTATGAAAAAATACTACTATCTCCTTAAATATAGAGTACATCCCACTAGGAACTAATTTAATTTTACTAAAGGTATAACCATGAACAAATCAGAACTTATTGATGCAATTGCATCAGCATCAGAGCTTTCTATAGCAGACTCAACAAACGCTTTAAATGCAACAATAGCAGCTATTACTACTACTTTAGCTAAAGGTGATTCAATTCAGTTAACTGGTTTTGGTAGCTTCGTTGTTAGAGATCGTGCTGCACGCACAGGCCGTAACCCACAAACAGGTGCTGCAATTCAAATTAAAGCTTCTAAAGTAGCAGCCTTTAAAGCCGGTAAAGCATTAAAAGATTCCGTTAATAAATAGTCGCCTTGGTCATGTAAATGATCATTTCGAGGAGAATAAAAAAACACCTTTTTAGGTGTTTTTTAGTTGTAAATTTGGCTCGATAATTAATGTGGAATTCCGCTATATTTTTTTCTATTTATTAATATTATAATATCGTTATGTAGTTATTGAGAAAGATATCTCAGTACTAGGATTTATAAGTTTAATAAAAGGATAAATAACAATGGAAATTTTTTTACAAATCATGATTGCCTCAATATTTATAGCAGGACTAGTTTTTGCATACACTTGCGGAAAGTCTGAACAATGCTCTTTATCAGGGAGTTATCACTCAAAATGATTAAGAAGTTATTACTATTTATTGTCAGTTTTTCTTTTGTATTATCTGTTAACGCTGATCAATACACTCTAACTTTGCATATGAACGACAACATGGGCTCTAGTGGTACTTTTAATTGTAATGATTACTCACATTGCAAGGTGCTTATTAAAGAGTTCGAATATCGTCGATCGCCAGGTGATTGTAACTTTGTTGAAATTAAAGTGGGTAAAAGGCCAACTTATCGTAAATTCTATAGAGATTAAATACTAAATCACTGCCTTAATTAACTTTATACTTAAGCCTATGTTATTAGACAAATCCATACTAGATAATACAATTTTCATTATTGATGATGATGAAAGTATTCTTAATTCCCTGGTTATTTTTTTTGATTTATTAGGCTTTAAAACGCAATCATTTTCATTAGCAGTTGATTATCTTCGACAGCTTGATGACACACAAGGCTGTTTGATTTGTGACATCTCCATGCCAAGCATGACCGGGATGGAACTTTTAACAGAATTAAATAAAGGTACACACCTTAGGCCTACTTTGTTTATCACGGGTGTTTCCACGGTACAAATGGCCGTAGAAGCTATACAACTGGGTGCGCTGGACTATATAGAAAAACCCATTTCAACTGATGCTTTATTAAACAAGGTGCTTGATGCTATTGAGCAATTCAAACCAAGTCTAATGGCTGTTAATGATTATAAAACACTAACGCCAAAAGAGCGCCAAGTGTTTGATTTAATCATTGAAGGTGTTGTTAATAATGATATTGCCGAGCAGCTATATATGTCTGTTTCTACGGTTGAGAAACATCGATCTTCAGTCATGAGAAAAATGCAAGTTGACTCCCTGGCTCTGCTCATTGCAAAATTACCAAAATTAAAGCCATTAGGTTTAGCGCTAGCATGCAACAAAACTTAGTACAGCGCATGCTCAGTCGTGCACTATTGATCTTTGCATCATGCGTATCTCTGAATTCATGGGCCAACCATTCTGACTATGTTGATCATGTAGATTTAGCTTTACAGTGGAAGCATCAATTTCAGTTTGCGGGCTATTATATGGCCAAAGAAAAAGGCTATTATGCAGCGCAACATCTTGATGTTGACATTAAAGAGGTTAATCTTAATTATTCCTCTACAAGCTTACTACTTGATGGACGAGTTAATTTTGCTACAGCGGGTGTTGACGCTTTAAAAGATAGATCAGATGGCAAGCCTTTAATTGCGTTGTACGCCGTTAGTAGAAACTCTCCTTTGGTTTTATTAGTTAAAAAAGATTCAGGCATAAAAACAGCTGCAGACCTACGTAATAAAAGAATATCGATGGCTGATGCGGATGAATTTATCATTTCATCCATGTTAAATGCGGCAGGTTTATCTGAGAAAGACTATATCAAGAAAAAACCTGATTTTAATATGGAAGATTTAATTAATAATCGTACTGACGCCGTTGCTGCATATAAGTCCAATGAAGGCTTTTGGCTCAATAAAAAAGGTATTAAATATCGTGAAATATCACCAGATGATTACGATCTTGGTATTTACAGTGATCTTTTGATCACTAGTGAAAATGAGTTAAACAATCACCCTATTCGAGTTAATAAATTTCGCAAGGCCAGTTTAGAAGGCTGGAAATATGCTTTCTCGCATGTTGAAGAAACCATCGATGTCATCTTAAAAAAATACAATACACAGAATAAAACCCGCGAACACTTACGATTTGAGGCCCGTGAACTGGCTAAGTTAGTGCAACCTTTAAAGGTTGAATTAGGCAGTATGCGTTTAGAATTTTGGCAGAAAATTGTTCGAAATTTTACCCAATCTGGTTACTTTACAAAATCCATTAACCTGAATGATTTTATCTACACAGACTTGTCTACTGATAGGCAATTAATATTAAAGCCAAGTTTACAAGCGTGGCTAGCAAAACATCCGAACATACGACTAGGCGTTGATCCTGGTTTCTACCCTATGGAGTATAGAGGCAACAATGGTGAATATCTAGGAATTGCAGCTGATATTGTTAGATTGCTAAGCCAACACATGAAAGTCAACATGGAGCCAGTAGCAGGACTAACCTGGGATGAGGTCATTTCTCGGGCGAAAAACAAATCCTTAGATGTTTTACCAGCGGTGAGTATCACCAAATCCAGAGATGAGTACCTACTCTTTTCAAAGCCTTATATTCAAAATAATATGGTGATTGTAACTAACAGGGGTAATCCCACCATTAGAACAAAATCTCCAAGCCGTGGTCGAATGATTTATTCCCTGGAAGCGCTCCATGGAAAGAAAGTGTCAGTTACCAAGGATTACCCTGCCTATCAGAAACTCATCAATCAAAAAGAGCCAATAAATATAGTGGTTAGACCAACCACATTAGCTTCATTAGAGGCTGTCATTAAAGGCGAAGCCTATGCGGCCATTGTTTTTTTAGATGCAGCTACTACCTTGTTAAACACACATCAAATGACACAACTTAGAATTGATGAGAATGCATTTGAAAATCCAGGCTACATGCACTTTGCGGTGAGAAAAGATTGGCCAGAATTGGTTGAAATTATCAACACCACACTTGAATTTATCGGCACTGCTGAAATTAACAGAATCCAAAGAAAATGGCGTTCGGCACCGATTACTCTTGGTATTCAAAAAGAACAAGTAGTCCTGTATTTAATTATCTTACTCTTGATAATTACTATTATTACACTCTGGTTATTTGCCTTAAAAAGGGCTAAAAATAAAATTGAATTACAGAATAAAGCTAATATTAATCGATTAATTGGCCAATCTCGCCATGTAGTCATGGGGGAGATGATCGCTATTTTGACCCATCAATGGAAGCAGCCTTTAACCGCTATGATGCTCAGTGTTGGTACGGTAAAAACTAAGCTTAAAACTATGGAAGTGGATAATGCTGATGCGCAATTCTTAGACACTCAAATTGAAACCATTGAAACCATGATGGTTAATCAAAATCAGTTATTGGTAGATTTTAGAGATTTTTTCCATCCTGACAAACAAAAGGAGCTGTTTAATATTAACGATAATATTGCCAGTGTATTAGAGATTCTCCAGGGCCTTATTGTGAGGCATAATATTTCTATTAAGACTCATATTCCCAAACAGCTAGAGGTTGTGGGTTATGCAAGAGAATTACGCCATGTGATGATCAATCTGATTCAAAATTCTATTGATCAAATAGTCGAAGCATCAATTGCAAATCCTCATATTATTCTTCGTTCTGTTATTAAAGAAAATTACCTAAATATTACCCTTGAAGACAATGCAGGTGGTATTGATAAATCAATCATTGAAACTATTTTTGAGCCTTATGTTTCTACAAAATCTCTAAATGGAACTGGACTGGGTCTTTATATGAGTAAGAAAATTATTCAAGATAACTTTCAAGGCAGTATTGAAGTGGCTAATACTGTACAGGGTGCAATGTTCACTATTAAAATTCCTTTAGGTGGAGGAAATCAAGGTACATGGTGACTCTATTCTTACCTTAAAGAAATGTGGAATACCGCTATATTAATAATTAATTAAATTTTGTATAATAGATCTGTATTAACTATATTAATTCTTCTCCTCGAGAATATATGTAGTTAATGTACTTGTTGCAGTATTTAATTTTCTCGGAAATTTCATCAATGTAGCTAAGTTTTGAGTGATATTCGCACATAAAGTTTTTTTTCATACTCTTCTCCAGCGAATATTGCTCTTTTTTTTGCTTTTTTTCAAGTAAAAATCTTAAAAAATAGCCTATTTATCCTATATTGTTATAAAAAACAGTCAAAAACCCCTATTTTTATCTATTAATTCGTTATTTCCCATATTATTTCTAAAGTTTGGTCATTTGCATTATTTCCTAAATTTTTGTCTTATAATTATTACGGATATATAATTTTTTGAGCAAAAAAAGCTTGCTATAATTTAAATTTGCTTGCTAAGTTAGAAGCGTATTTTTATTTTAATTGTAATAAGGAAAATATAATGAAATTACTAGCAGTGTTATTATTAATGATTGGTACAGCCAATGCTCAGATTACACCTGATTATGCCAAAGAAACCCGTTGGGCTGAGCAGGTAGAAGACGGATTAATGGATGGTGATTCAGTTTGGATTACTGCCAGTGATCATGAATTTATGGCTATTTACACACCCAGTGAAACTGACACTACAAGAACTGCTGTGGTTGTCCATGGTTTAGGTGTTCATCCTGATTGGGTACAAGTGATTCAACCATTACGTGTCGCTTTAACCACTCAAGGATTTAATACATTGTCTATTCAAATGCCAGTTTTGGCAAATGATGCGCATTCGGGCGAGTATAAACAGGTGCTTGGTCATGCAGATTTGCGTATTAAAGCGGCTGTAGAATACTTAGAGAAAGAAGGTTTAGTGAGTGATGTTTTGGTTGCACACAGTTTGGGTAGTGTGATGTCAACGCATTATTTGGCTAATTTTAAGCATCCATTTAAGCGATTTGTGGGTATTGGTATGGGTCCAGCAACTGCTGATTATTTGAAAAAAATTGACGTACCTGTCTTTGACTTGTATGGTGATGAGGATCTTGAATCAGTTCTAAAGAGCGTGAAAGATCGAGCTCATGCATCAAAAAACAACTCAAACTATTTGCAGATGAAGGTTAGCGCTGATCATTTCTTTAATGATAAAGACAGCTTGTTAATTGAATCAGTAGGTACTTGGCTGAAGTAGCTTCACTCTTATTACTCGGCGCATTTTCAGGCTTTATTGCTGGTCTGTTAGGTGTCGGCGGCGGGCTGATTATGGTGCCCGTGTTGTTGTATTTATTGGCTGGACAAATTGATCAAGCCATACTCATGCATACAGCAGTTGGTACGGCGTTAGCTGCAATTGTCTTTACCTCACTTTCAAGTGTTAGAGCACATCATCAACAGGGCGCCATTCATTGGCATTATTTTAAAAAACTGACGCCGACTATTTTGTTAGGTGCCTTTTGTGGCGCTTTGCTGACTCAGTTGATGAGTTTTGATTTCATGAGACTGTTCTTTGCTATATTTGAGTTGATAGCAGCGGCCATACTATTTTTTGGTTTGAGTAGTAGCCGGCATATTGATCATTTGGCCAATTGGGTGTGGCGATTAACAGGCTACATCATTGGCTTGATTTCAGCGATTGTGGGAATTGGTGGTGGCACCATGACCACCCCATTTTTAACCTATAACAATGTAAATATCAAAAATGCCATTGCCACTTCAGCGGCTGTCGGCTTACCGATTGCTATTGCTGGTGCGCTAGGTTTTGTTGTCGCTGGTTGGAATATTGAGTCTAGCACAAGTAGCTTGGGGTTTATCCATACTCAAGCATTGGTTAGTATTGTTGTGATGAGTGTGGCTTTTGCCCCATTGGGTGCTAAAGTTGCTCATCGTACTGATGGCAAAAAACTCAAAAAATTCTTTGCTTTATTTTTAGCTTTTTTAGGAATAAGCGTTCTAGTTTTCTAGCCTTGCCAAGGGGGCAGTAAGTTATGTTCTACATCTAAGTGATCTAAAATTCGTGCCACAACAAAATCAACCATATCTTGGATAGAGGTTGGATTTTGGTAAAACGCAGGGTTGGCATCCATAATGACCACCCCTAATCGCGATAGCTTTAGCATATTCTCCAAATGAATGGCAGAATAAGGGGTCTCCCTAGGAACTAAAATAAGTTTTTTCTGTTCCTTGATAACCACATCAGCAGCCCGATGCATAAGATTATCTCCATGGCCATTGGCCATTGGCAATTGCAGACAGCGTATTCATGGTGCAAGGGCAAACAACCATAGCGCGAGGTGGATTTGAACCCGAGGCAACCGGCGCAGCCCATTGGTTTTTGTAAAATACTTCAATTTGTCCTTCTTTAGCACCTAAATATTGGCTAAGATTTTTTTTCAATAGATGGCGTGTCAGCACCTAAGTTCAGATCAGTTTCCATGGTGATGACAATGCTTGCTGCTTGTGAAATCATCACATAGATCTTATCTTGGGTTTTGACTAGCTCTTTTAACAAAGTGATGGCGTAGGGCATGCCAGATGCGCCAGTTAATGCAATTGCAATAGGTCTTATAAGTTTTTAATTAGCTTGTTAAAAATATCATCAAAACCACCATTCGACATCACCACAAAATGGCCTTTTGGAATATGGCTTAATGCGTTAACGATTTCATCAACCGAATTAAATAATGCATGCTTGTTAAATAAAGCATCGATATTCCAGTCAGTATTTGAAGGCCGAAGAATAAGGACTTGATCAGCTTGAGTTAGCGCATCAACCAGACTTTGCTGATGAATACCTGATTTCATGGTGTTGGATCTAAGCTCTAAAATGGCAACAATGGTTTCGCCTCCAACTTTATCACGCAGGCCAGATAGTGTAGTTTGGATGGCACTAGGGTGATGGGCGAAATCATCATAAAGAGTAATTTCTTGAGTTCGGTGCTTAACTTCTAAACGGCGCTTAACCCCTTTAAAATGATTAAGTGCCTCACAGGCTACATCAAAAGGCACACCAACATGATGAGCCGCATAAATCGCACTCAAACCATTTTGCATGTTGTGCTCACCTAACAGGTGCCAATCAACCATATTACCTTCAACGCTAAATTCTGTTCCATGATTGGTGGTTGCGAGTTTCGGAGCAGGCAAGGCCTGCTCAGTAGACCAAAGACCTTGTTCAAGCACCTCATCAATCGCTTGATTATTTTCTGGACGGATGATTAGTCCATCATTTGGCACGGTACGAATGAGATGATGAAATTGTTTTTGAATATCTTTGAGTGAATCAAAAATATCAGCATGATCAAATTCAAGGTTGTTAATGACTAAGGTTTTTGGATGATAATGTACAAATTTTGAACGTTTGTCAAAAAAAGCAGTGTCGTACTCATCAGCTTCAATGACAAAAAAGTTTGAGTCAGTGAGTCTTGATGAAACACCAAAATCCTCAACCACGCCGCCAATTAAAAAACTTGGATTGTATCCAGCATAATCAAGTATCCAAGCAAGCATGCTGGCCGTGGTAGTTTTGCCGTGAGTGCCTGAAATAGCCAATACCCATTTGTCACGTAAAACGTGCTCACTCAACCATTGGGCGCCTGAGGCATAAGCATATTGTTTTTTAAGAATCTCTTCCACGCAAGCGTTACCGCGCGACAAGGCGTTACCAATAATATAGATATCAGCCTCAGGCATATCAGCGATTTCATAGCCTTGTGCGTAGTTAATATTTTGCTGATCAAGCTGGGTGCTCATGGGTGGGTACACTCCTTGGTCTTGGCCGCTGACTTGATGCCCAAGTTGTTTGGCAATCAATGCCAGTGAACCCATGAACGTACCAGCAATGCCTAATATATGTAGATGCATGGTTATTTCGCTTGAAAGTTTAATGAGGCAGAGTTAATACAATACCTTTGACCAGTGGGTGCAGGACCGTCTTCAAATACATGACCTAGATGTGCATCGCAGTTTCTACACCTAACTTCAACGCGCGTCATGCCGTGTGTGCTGTCTTTAATGAGGGTGACACTCTCAGCTTGGGCGATATCGTAAAAACTTGGCCAGCCAGTGCCTGATTCAAATTTAGTAGCAGATGAGAATAAAACCTGATCACAGCAAATGCAGGTGTAATTGCCATCTTCATGATGATCAACAAACTTCCCTGTAAAGGGTGACTCAGTGCCACATTGCTGGGTAACTTTAAACTGTTGGGGTGTTAATTTTGATAAATCCATTCGTGTATTATATGAGAATTAATAAAATTCTTCTTATAAGTATGAAAGTTTATTTAGTTGGCGGCGCAGTTCGCGATCGTTTATTGGGTCTTGCAGATGACAATACCGAGAAAGATTGGGTGGTAGTTGGCACCTCACCTGAGGAAATGCTGGATCTGGGTTATCGTCAAGTGGGCAAAGAGTTTCCTGTTTTTTTACACCCAGGTACACAAGAAGAATATGCACTTGCTAGGCTTGAGCGTAAAGTCGGTGCTGGCTATAAAGGCTTTGAATTTGACACCTCGCGTGAAGTGACACTGGAGCAAGATTTATCTCGCCGAGATCTAACCATTAACGCCATGGCAGAAAAAAACGGGGAATTGGTTGATCCTTTTAATGGCCAACAAGATTTAGATAGTGGCCTATTGAGGCATGTCTCCACAGCTTTTAGTGAAGACCCGGTGCGAATTTTGCGCGTTGCACGCTTTGCTGCACGTTTTAAAAAGTTTGGATTTAAAGTGGCGCATTCGACCCATAAACTGATGAAAGGTATGGTGGCTTCAGGAGAAGTGGACGCACTGACGCCAGAACGTGTGTTTAAAGAATTAGAAAAGTCTTTGTCATATAAAACACCTTCTGCTTTTTTTAAGGTACTGTCAGCATGCGGTGCTTATGAGCGTGTTTTTGCACCTTTGTCTGTTCAAGCACATCAAAACCATGACAATACCTTTGAATTCTTAGACGCTTTAAACACAGACCAGCCATCGCTTAAATTTTGCGTATGGCTGGTGAATGAACCTATGGTATCGATTGATCAGCTATGTAAGCGTTTGAAATGCCCAAAAAACTATGAGCAACTGGCCAAACTTAGCGCACAGTTTTATTCATTTGTTCAATCTTTTGATAGTCAAACAGTTGATTCAATTGTTGATTTTTTTGCCAAGACAGACGCGCTTAGACGCAAGGATAGGTTTGTAGAGTTGTTGACAGTGTATCAATTATTAGCGATTAATGTAGATGCTATTGAAGAGTTAACAAAACAACTTAGCTCAATTGATATCGCCGCACTCGATAAGACTAATATTGCACAAGCAATTGTTAGTGAAAAGAAAGTAATTATTCAGTTATTTTTGAATTCTGCAAAGTAGATCGAACTCACAATAATCACAGGCGGTTTTGTTAGGCAAAACTTGTGCTTGACCTGATTGAAAATCTTGGCTGGCCTGGTCTAGTCTTTTTGACCAAGTTTTTATTTGCTCATCCCATTCTTGGCAACTGCCTTTTCGTGAGGATTGTTTAGGTAGAGAATCAGGATCTTTAGACAAACCTTTAAAACTAACTGCACTCGAATTAAGTTCAATAAAAGCAGCACCTTGGGTGTTATTGGTTACACTATAGATAGGTAATTGTGGCTCGACAATATCGGTTGAGCACCATTTAGCAGTAGATGTATCGCCCGTTTTGTAGTCAAAAACAATGCGATCTCCATTATCCATTTGATCAAGACGGTCAAGACGCGTATTAAAGCTTAATCCAGAGATTTCAACACGAACACTTTGCTCGGTAGCCAATATGCGAAAATTTCCCCTAGCTTTATCAGTTTCGATAAATTTATGCAGTAGTTGCGTTAACCTAGTTTTTTCAATAGCTTTGAAGCCAGAGTTAGGGTGGCGCTTGAGTGCGGCGTAAACTTTTTGATCAATCAGTGTTTCAAGCTCAGCTGAACCTAACTTTAAAAGGGCTTCTTTAGAATCTATTTCTTGATAAATATAATGCAAGGCGTTATGAATAGCGTTGCCCTGTTCGCGTCTGTCTAGGCCGATATGTGGCTCGTCATAGCGCGTTAAATTAAGTCGATGAGCAAAACCTTTAAAGTCGCAGGCCATTTGATCTTTGAGTAAACTCACCCCAGATTTAACCTCACTCTGAGTAAATTGACTCACACTGGCATCATTAATCAATTCTGTTTCGCGAGTGGTTGGCTTGATATCAGGTTGCACGATACTGTCAGAGTTAAAATCAATCAGAGGAGAGGGGAGTTGTTCTATTTCAAGATGTGATTTCGCATAGGAGAAGATCACATGATTTGATAATGAGCATAAGTTGTTTAATGTGTTTTGTGCATCCGCTTGAATTAACTCATAGCTACTATGAGGAATTTGATGATGAATGGCAATATCAGTAGCGATAAACCGTGGCGAATTTAGCTTGGCGGGTAAAAAATCGTGAGTCATACCCATCACCCAAGCTTTATCAAAGTGTAAGCCTTCAGCCTCTAAAGAGCCAATAATTTGAACGTTAGTTTTGCTTGATTGTGCCTGGAAAACAATTTGATTGCTAATCTCTTTAAGTAAGTAAAGTGCTGTTTTTACAAGGCATTTTTTTTGATGAAGTGCCAGTTGATTAAGCTTAAGTGAACTGGTTAAATATTTATTAAATAGTTGATATTCACTACTACTAAGGGGTCGATCTGTTGCAAATCCCCAATTAGAGAGTGTTGTATTAAAGTTAAGTAAATGCTCATCTAATCGCTGATTTTTTGTATCATTTAGTTTAGCAGCTTGTATTAGTTTTGATAATACTGGGCATTGAGTAAGTGCTTCTGCCAATTGCTCTAATTGAAAATACTCAAGTGATAAAGCCAAAGCTTGGTTGACAAGTATATGTCGTGAACTTCGCTCAAGATGATAGCCTTGAATATAGACACTCGTAACTACTTGAGTAAAAAGAGCAGTTTGAATATTGTCAGTTTTTATTTGCTCATTCAACTCAAGTAGGTTGAGCAGGTCTTGAACAAGCGTGTAACGAGACAAGGGTAAACCTAGGGATATGTTGTAAGACTTTTGCCCTGTTTGGGTTAATAGATCATCAAACGTTTGATCAAAGATTGAACTAAGCTGATATTGAAGCTCACTTAGTTGTGGGCAAACAATAGCAATTGAGCAATCAGAATTTTTATCTTGTTGCTGTTTTGCCCAAATAGCAGCCGCTTGAATTTCAGAAAGGCTGTTTTCAAAGCATTTTTGCTCGGTTTTATTGGTGTATTGAGTACTAATAACTTGGTGACCAAGTTTATCAAATACTTTTCGCTGAATTGGCGTAAGTGTTTTAAAGCCGTAAATATAAGGCGCCTGAAGATTGTTTTCAATTTGTAATATAAGGCCAGGTAGATCGTTTGCGTCTACTAGGTTTAAGTCATTCTTGGTTTTTTGATAGAGCTTGATCCAACTAGCAAAGACTTCGCAAATTTGAATTTTAGATTGAGCGAGTGTCTCTAGAGGTATTAAATGATTAATACAATAATCGTAGTTTTTAATGACTTCGTTGGTGAGTTGAGCGTGGTTATTTTGTTCGAACTGTTGAAGTGCAGACTCTATTAAGTAGCGTTGCTCAGTAGGATCAATGAGACGCAAAGTGCTATTAAGATACTGTGACTGCCAAGTATGTTTTAAGTATTGTTGCCAGGATAATATGCTTGGCAGTTGTGTTAGCGGATGTTGCTTAGAGAATGTGCGTTTAAAGGCTAAAACTTGACGATTATTGGCAACAACAATTATGTCTGTTGCGACAATTTGAGTCAGGTCAGCATTTAGATGCATTTATTCACTATAGCCAAAGAAAGTATCAAGACGAGACCAAAGCTCTTCTAAGCCTTGTTTTTTAAGACTAGAGAATAGTTGTACATCGACATAAGGATAATCTTTAATAATTTTTTCCACTTGCAAGCGAGTATTTGCTGCTGCACCCTTTTTAAGTTTATCCGCTTTAGTTAGAATAATTTGTGTTGGCAGGTTAATACTCACACACCAATCTAGCATCATTTTATCAAAGGGCTTTAGTGGGTGACGAACGTCCATCACTAAAACGGCACCTCTTAGACAGTTACGCTTGTCAAAATATTCGCTCATATCTGTATGCCATTGTTTTTTAACATGTTCAGGTACTTTGGCATAGCCGTATCCAGGCAAGTCTACTAAGCGTCTATTTTCATCCAGCTCAAAAAATACAAGATGCTGAGTACGGCCTGGCGTTCGTGAAACTTTGGCTAATTTATTTTGTAAGGTGAGTGTATTAATCGAGCTTGATTTTCCCGAATTAGATCTTCCGGAAAAAATTACTTCAAAACCTTCATCAGGAGGACACCCTTTTAAAGAGGGGCAAGAAAGTAAGAATTTAGCTTGTTGGTAGTGTTTGCGCATTTTTTGAAATTATGTATAATATTAGGCTGTAGTAGAATTTTAACTAGTTAGTATATTTTATATTATTAATAAATAAGGAGAGAGTAATGAAAAAGGTTTTATTAGCAGCATCAGTTGTTTTATCAATGGGCTCAGTTCAGGCGAATTCTTTTGACGCTTTAGGTTGTTCAGGTTGTCATGGTGCGGGCGGTAAGTCAGCAATTCCATCATACCCATCATTAGCTAAATCAGTTAGACCTAATCTTGATGTTGTAAAAGCATTAAAAGATTACCAATCTGGTGCACGTAAAAATGCAACTATGAATGCAATGGCGCCAATGGCTGCTGGTCAAGAGCAAGCGATTGCAGACTACCTAGCAGGACAATAAATTACTTAGCGTCTTTGAGACGCATTACGTAAATTTAATAAGCCGATATTAACGTATAATATCGGCTTATTTTTTTATAAAAAGAGATATCTTATGAATAAGTTAGTACTGATCTTTTCGATGGCTTTGGCCTTTATTTCCACTAACACTTTAGCTGCGGCTGATGCAGCCAAAGGAAAAACTAAGTCTGCAACCTGCATAGCATGCCACGGCGCTAATGGTAATTCAATGGTGCCAATTTTTCCTAAGCTAGCGGGGCAAGGTGAAAATTACTCTCTTAAGCAGCTTGAAGAGTTTAAATCAGGAAAACGTCAAAATGGTTTAATGGCAGGAATTGCTGCTGGGTTAAGTGAGCAAGATATGTCTGATCTAGCAGCGTATTTCTCCCAACAAACTATTTCTCAAAACGTTGCCAATAAGTCTGCGAATATAGCTCTAGGTGAAAAACTTTATCGAGGTGGTGATAGAGAAAGAGGCATTGCTGCTTGTATGGCATGTCATGGCCCTAAAGGTGATGGCATTCCATCGGCTGGCTTTCCGGCGCTCGCTTCTCAACATGCTGCTTACACAGCAAAGCAGCTGAAAGAATTCCGTCAAGTGTCTATCAATACTCAGATAGATGCAAAATCACCTGCTAGAGACAACGATGATCGCAAAATGATGACAGTATTTACTAAAGACTTAAACAACATAGAAATTGAAGCATTGTCTCAGTACATTGCTGGCTTGAATTAAAGGCGATTTCTAAACCCATAATAAGGCAGTTTTTACTGCCTTTTTTATTGTCTGCAATTTAGGTATAATTATGCGTTTTATATAAGCAAAGAGACGGACTTAATTCGCATGAAAACTTCACTAGAAACATTAGAAGGTCTAAAAAGATCATTAACAGTAGATGTACCAATCGATACTTTCAATCAAAAAGTTGATAAAATTATAAAGACAATGGCCTCTCAAGTGAGTATTGATGGCTTTAGAAAAGGCAAAGTTCCTGTCTCAATGGTAAAGAAACGTTTTGGTGATAATGCTAATTCTGATGCGATTAATGAAATTGTTAATGAAACTTTAGTTGAAGCATTGACTGATGCAAAAGTAACGCCTGCAGCGCGTCCTTCTGTGAGTAACGTTGACTCAAATGGTAAGACTAATTTTTCTTACACGGTTGAATTTGAAGTATTTCCAGAAGTAAAAATTGCAGACTTCTCTAAATTAGAAGTTGAACAAGTTACAGTTGACATTACTAAAGCTGATGAAGAGAAAACATTAAACGGCTTGCAAGAACAAATGATCGAGTTTAAGCCAGTTAAGCGCGTTTCTAAAGAAGGTGATCGCGTAGCGATGGACTTTATCGGAACTATTGATGGCGAAGCTTTTGAAGGTGGTGAAGCTAAAGATTTTAAAATGGTATTAGGCAAAGGTACAATGATTCCTGGCTTTGAAGAGAGCGTCACTGGTGTTGCTGCAGGCAAAATAGTTAATCTTGACGTGAACTTCCCTGATGACTATCATGCGACTCATTTAGCAGGAAAGCCAGTTCAATTTGTTATTACGATTAATGAAGTAAGCTCACCAAAAGAACCTAAGTTAGACGCAGCATTCGCCAAGAAGTTTGGCGAGAAGGATATGGATGCATTGTTAGTTAGCATGAAAGAGCAAATGCGTACTGAAATTGATGGACGTATTGAGCAGCTTAATAAAGACTCATTATTTAATGCTTTAGCATCAGCCAATGAATTTGACGTTCCTCAAGGAAGTATTGATGGTGAAGCGCAAAACTTATTAGCTGAAATGCAAGAGCGTATGCAGCAACAAGGTCAAACGCCTCAAATGGAAATGTCAGCTTCACTATTTAATGACGAAGCAGAGCGACGTGTTAAGCTAGGTTTACTAGTTGGGCAAATTGCCAGCGACAATCAAATGCAAGCTAACATGGAGCAAATTGATGCTCGAATTCAAGAAATGTCACAATCTTATGGTGAAAATGCCCAGCAAATGGTTGAATATTACAATGAAGATGTTTCAAGAAAATCAAGCGTTGAGTTGATGATTGTTGAAAAAATGGTTCAAGAGAAAATTTTAGAAGGTGCTAAAATTAAAATTGTTAAAAAGAAATTTACAGAAATTACTGAGCGAGGCTAAAACTAAATGGGCATTAATAATCTGAATCAAATACCAATGGTGGTGGAGCAATCTGCCCGCGGAGAAAGATCGTATGATATTTATTCGCGTCTTTTAAAAGAACGTATTATCTTTCTGGTAGGCCCAGTAGAAGATTATATGGCTAACGTGGTAGTTGCTCAGTTGTTATTTTTAGAGTCTGAAAATCCTGACAAAGATATCCATTTATATATTAACTCTCCAGGTGGTTCAGTCACAGCAGGGTTGGCAATTTATGACACCATGCAGTTTATTAAGCCAGATATCTCTACTTTGTGTATTGGCCAAGCTGCATCAATGGGTGCTTTGTTGCTAACAGCAGGTGCCAAAGATAAACGTTTTGCCTTGCCAAATGCTAGAATGATGATTCATCAGCCTTTAGGTGGTTTTTCTGGCCAAGCAAGTGATATCGATATTCATGCCCAAGAAATTTTGACTGTCAGAGAAAAGCTAAATAACATTCTAAAAACCCATACAGGTCAAAGCCTAAAGTCTATTCAAAAAGACACAGATAGAGATAACTTTATGTCAGCAGCAGCTTCGGCTAAGTACGGCCTGATTGACAAGGTTATTGATAAGCGATAATCATTATGGCAGTTGATAAAAAAGAACTTTCTTGTTCATTTTGCGGCAAGGCAAAATCTGAGGTTGAGCGTTTAATTGCAGGCCCTAGTGTCTATATTTGTAATGAATGTATTGAATCTTGTCATGATCTGATTGAAGAACAAGCGATTAAAGAAGTTACTGAAGAATATAAGGATTGGGACTATACTCCGATCCAGCTTCGTGATTTTTTAAACGATTATGTTATTGGTCAAGATCATGCTAAAAAAGTTTTATCAGTCGCGGTTTATAACCACTATAAGCGTCTAAAAAATGACTACATCTCAAATGATGTGGAGTTAGATAAGTCCAACATCCTTATGATTGGCCCAACAGGCTCAGGCAAAACATTATTAGCACAAACTTTGGCACGTATTTTGGATGTACCATTTGCCGTAGCTGATGCAACAACATTAACAGAAGCCGGCTATGTGGGCGATGACGTTGAAAACGTTATTAAGAATTTATTATCAAAATGTGACTTTGATCCTGCGCGTGCTGAGCGTGGCATTATTTTTATTGATGAAATTGATAAAATTTCTCGTCGTTCTGATTCACCATCTATCACCCGTGATGTGTCAGGTGAAGGCGTTCAACAAGCCATGCTTAAGCTAATTGAAGGTACAGTTGCTTCAGTTCCACCTCAAGGTGGACGTAAGCATCCTAATCAAGAAACCATTGATGTTGACACTTCAAAGATTTTATTTATTTGCGGTGGTGCATTTGATGGGCTAGATGCCATTATTAATCGACGTGTTGAGAAGGTAACAGGCATTGGCTTTTCTGCAGCCGTTAAAGACAATAATAAAAAGAAAACATTAACCGATTTATTTGATTTAATTCAGCCAGAAGATTTGATTAAGTTTGGTTTGATTCCTGAATTAGTTGGCCGATTGCCGGTGCAAACTGCGCTAGGCGAATTAGATGAAGCTGCATTGGTAGAAATTTTAACTAAGCCAAAAAACTCAGTCGTTAAGCAATTTCAGGAAATATTCAAATTAGAATCCGTCAAGCTAACCTTTAAAAAGACTTCACTACTTGCTATTGCCAAGCTTGCCATTAAGCGCAAAACTGGTGCTCGTGGTTTACGCTCTATTTTAGAAGACTTGTTGTTAGATACTATGTTTGAGCTTCCTTCTTTAAAGGATGTTTCACAAGTAGTTATTGATAAATCAACAGTTGAAACTAAGAAAGAACCTCTTATCGTTTACAAGTCTGAGAAGAAAAAATCAGATAAAAAAGTCAGCTAGACTACTTTATATTGGAATTATTTGATCGTCAAAAAGATGCAGTAGGCCAAGGTGAAAGAACCTTATTGGTTTACGTTGAGCTCCCTAGTACTCGAAATATTCATAATGCTAAATCCGAATTTAAGGAATTAGCCCAATCCTCAGGATTGGTTATCATCGAAACCATTCAAGTTAATCGAAATTCGACCAAGGCCCAATATTTTATTGGTACGGGTAAAGTGGATGAAATTGCACAAATGGTGCAAGAGCTTGAGCTTGATCTGGTGATTTTCTCATCTGAATTAACCCCTTCCCAAGAGCGTAATCTAGAAAAAACATTGCAATGCCAAGTGATGGACCGCACTGGTCTTATCTTGGATATTTTTGCATTAAGAGCAAGCTCATTTGAAGGTAAGCTGCAAGTAGAGCTTGCGCAACTTAGGCATTTATCAACACGCTTGGTTCGTGGTTGGACTCATCTAGAGAGGCAAAAAGGTGGTATTGGTATGCGTGGACCTGGTGAAACGCAACTAGAAACTGATAAGCGTTTAATCGCCGTACGTATTAAAAATATTACTAGGCGCTTGGATAAAGTACACAAGCAAAGAGACCTAGGGCGTAAATCTCGAGTTAAAAACGAGTTACCCATGATTGCTTTGGCAGGCTACACCAATGCTGGAAAATCCACTTTGTTTAATACACTGACTGATGCGAAAGTATTTGCCCATGATCAGTTATTTGCAACATTGGACTCTACCATTAGGCGAGTTATATTACCAGCTTCGGGGGAAGCCGTAATTGCTGATACAGTAGGTTTTATTCAAGACCTTCCGCATGACCTGGTTGATGCTTTTAAATCAACTCTAGAGGAAACTAAGCGTTCTAATGTGCTGCTACATATTGTGGATGCGGCCGATGAATATAATATTGAAAAAATCGGTCAAGTTGACGAAATTATCGAAGAAATCGGCGCCGGCAAAATTCCAACTATTTTGGTGATGAATAAAATTGACTGCTTAGATAATTTTACGCCACGATTAGATCGTGACGAATCAGGCAGGGTATATCGAGTTTGGATTTCTAGCCAAACTGGAGAGGGAATTGATTTACTATATCAAGCATTAGCAGAACAGCTCAGTGGTATGATGACACGAGCCAAAATAGAGCTAGATGTTAAGAGTGCCCATATCCGTAGTGAAATTTATGATATTGGCTATATCCACAACGAAAAGGTGGATGATTTTGGACAGTGGATACTTGAAATTAACGTCACTCACCACTATCTATCTAAATTATTAAACAAGAAAGGTGTTAAGCTGTTATGGGAACAAAGCCAGAAGTAGAAGAGATTGATTTAAAACTTGAAAGCGTTCCGTTACTACCCCTAAGAGATGTAGTTGTGTTTCCGCATACGGTGATGCCATTATTTGTCGGCAGAAAAACATCGGTTAATGCTATTACCCAGGCAATGGGTACCAATAAATACGTCTTCGTAGTCACTCAAAAAGATGACAAAGTTGAGAACCCTCAATTTGGTGACCTGCATGAAGTGGGCACGCTAGCAACCATCCTTCAAATGTTAAAACTGCCAGATGGCACTATTAAAGTTTTAGTGGAAGGTGTCAAACGTGCAAAAATTGAAGCGATCGTTGAGCTTGAAGATTATAGTGAAGTACGCCTAAGCGATCTCAGCTTAGAAGATGACAACGAAATAGAAGTTAAAGCGATGATGAAATTAGCTTTAGAAAGTTTTGAAAAATACATAAAGCTGAATAAGAAAATCCCTGAAGAAGTTTTAAAAATGCTTAAAGATGTGAGCGATGTTGAGCGTTTTAGTGACGTTATTATTGCTAATTTATCTCTAAAAGTTTCAGAAAAACAAGCTTTATTGGGTGGAAATAATTCGCAAGTAAGGCTTGATAAAATCTTAACAGTCATTCAAAGTGAGATAGAAGTGCTCGATACAGAGCAAAAGATTCAATCACGTGTGCGCAAGCAAATGGATTCCAACCAGCGTGATTATTATTTGAATGAGCAAATGAAGTCAATTCAAAAAGAGCT
>Ga0308004_10000154_pt1 | contig 34482 bp, 34 predicted proteins | sample Neamet38_FD_203156 | JGI IMG/M metagenome (GOLD analysis project Ga0308004, IMG submission 203156) | Marine microbial communities from water near the shore, Antarctic Ocean - #38 | ecosystem: Environmental > Aquatic > Marine > Unclassified | place: Southern Ocean | collected 2014-06-06 | reverse complement strand
ACTTTTAATAATCTCTCTTATTTGAAGAATATTTTCATGATTCTCTTTTTTTAAAGAGTCTTTATAATTTTCAATTTCTTTTTGGGTTTTATTTTTAATATTTTTAAGTTCATTTTTTTTGATATAGACAATAATACCACTCGTGTCACCATCTTCACTAATTACAAAATTTCTAAATACAGGACTGTTTAATATCTCTTTAAAACCTTTTGCTTTATCCACATCTTCATCTTTTAATGTTTTGAAGCTTTCAAGTCTTTCTTGAAGAGGTGCTTCAGAGTTATTTAACAATGGTATATCCAGTAATGTAATGACACTATGAACCCAGTTTAAACTCTGAATCTTATATTTTAAACTTAACAGGTTATTAATTGAAGTTTCAGTCACCATTCCTTCATTCGGAGTATAGGTTAAAACTAAAAAATCTTTCGATCCATATCTTTTATTTATTTCTCTTAAATACTCAAGGTCTGGATCTCCTTCAATTAGTAGAGTTTCTGAAGAAGCATCTAGCCTAAAATCCTTAGTAAAATACCCAAAACTTAATAATGTAATTATTAAGAGGAAAAAAATTGATTTAGGATTTTTGAGTACTATGTTTTGGTAAAAATTAGGTAGCATTTAATAATACTATATATTGGATATTAGTTAATTTGAGTATCTTTAAATTTAGTAAACATTGCTTCAAATTCTACCATAATATTACCAGTTGGGCCGTGTCTTTGTTTTCCAATAATAAGTTCAGCCAAATTTGAAACCTCATTCATCTTTGCTTGCCATTCTGCATGTTCTACAGTTGCTGGTCTTGGTTCTTTTCTTTCTAGATAATAAGCCTCTCTATAAACGAACATTACAACATCAGCATCCTGTTCGATTGATCCAGATTCTCTTAAATCAGAAAGCATTGGCTTATGATCATCTCTTTGCTCAACAGCTCTAGATAATTGTGAAAGTGCAATTACAGGAAGTTTAAGTTCTTTAGCCATTGCTTTAAGACCTTGAGTGATTTCAGAAATTTCTTGAACTCTGCCATCTCTATTGTTTCCTGATCCTCTCATTAATTGAATATAATCAACTACAATTAAGTCTAAACCAAATAGCCTTTTAATACGTCTTGCTCTATTGCTCATTGCAGCAATACTGATTGCTGGAGTTTCATCTATATATAGTGGTAGCTCTGATATATTTTTTGATGTTTCAATAAATTTATCAAACTGTTCATCAGAAATTCTTCCTCTTCTAATATCATTAGACTTGATTCTAGATTGTTCTGCCAAAATTCTAGTTGATAATTGTTCTGATGACATCTCTAGTGAGAAAAAAGCTACAGAGGATTTTTTACCGTTTTCTTGTAATTTTTGTGCCGCATGGAAAGCTATGTTAGTAGCTAAAGCTGTTTTTCCCATAGAAGGTCTTCCCGCAATAATAATTAAGTCAGAATTATGAAGTCCACCCAATCTATCATCTAAATCTCTAAGGCCAGTTGGAACACCAACAATTCCCTCTTCATTACGATATGCAGCAGAAGCCATCTCAATAGTTTGTTTCATTGCTTCATCAAATTTAACTAATGATGAATTAAAAGATCCTTTTTCAGCTAGATCAAATAAAAGTCTCTCAGAGTTTTCAATAATATTTTGTCCATTAACATCTAAAGCATTAAGTTTTGCAGCATCAATTGTATTTTCAGATATTTTAATTAATTCTCTTCTAACAAACATATCATAAATAATTCTTGAATACTCAATTGCTTGTCTAGGTGGTGTAGAAAACTTAGTAACTTTAACTAAATATTCAGGAACATTTAACTCATCTTTCTCGTTTTCAAAATAATTTTTTAAAGTAATAGGATTAGCAAGCATACCCTTGTAAATAAGACTTTCTATTGCTGAGAAAATATTTTGATGCATGGGATCATAGAAATTAATGCTTGAAATAATAGTATTTATTTCATCAAATATTTCATTTTGAACTAATATTGATCCTATTACAGCTTGTTCAGCTTCAATATTATTAGGAAGTTCTTTAAAGGTATCTTTAACGATGCTTAAATTATTTTCCATTTTTAAATACTATCTGAAAGCAGATTTAAAAAAATAAGAATTATATGCTGGGGAAAAAATTGTATAATTATTGAATAGTATCAGCCGTAACTACATTAACAGTAATTTCGGATTCTATTTCTGAGTGTAAAATTATTTTGACCTTAAACTTACCAATTGATTTGATTTCAGTTACTGGCTGTATCATCGAAGGCTTGATATCAAGCTTATCATTTTCTTGTATTAATTTTGAAATTTCTGTTGGTTTAACTGAACCATAAAGCTCTTTATTTTCAGTACTTAATTTTTTAATTTCATATTCCTTACCATTAATTATTTCTGAAATTTTTTGAGCTTCTTTTTTTTTTTCATTATCTTTTTTGCCTAATTCAGCTTTAATTTTTTCCACTTGTGCAATATTTTCTTTTGAGGCGTATAGAGCTTTTTTAGTTGAAATTAAAAAGTTTCTAGCAAATCCTCTTTTTACCTCTATGATTTCTCCAATAGATCCAACTCTTCTTAAGTTTTCTAAAAGTATAACTTTCATTAAATTAAAGCCAAGTTTCTAGCTCTCTTAATTGAGAGTGAAAGTTCACGTTGTTTTTTTTGAGAAACATTTGTAATTCTTGAGGGTAAGATCTTGCCATTCTCAGACATATACTTTTTTAATAATCTAATGTCTTTGTAATCTACAGTGGGTGCTCCTTTAACAGATAAAGGACATGATTTTTTGAATTTGTATTTATTAGGCTGAAATATACTTAATTTTGCAAAGTTACTTTGGCTACCTTTTTTTTTACTTCCTGCTCTTTTTTTTGATGGCATAATTAATCTCTATTATAGTCTTTTTTATAATCTTTTTTTTCGTACCCATCTTTTCTTGAAAAGTACTTAGCCTCTAAATCAAATTTTTTAACCTTAACAGTCATGTATCTTAAAAGGTTTTTATCAATTATTTCATTTTTCTCTAATTCGTCAATAATTTTTCCAGAAGCTTTAATTTTAAAGTGTATGTAGGTGCCTTTTTTATTCTTTTTAATATCATACGCCAGATTTAACAATCCCCACTCTTCAGTTTGAACTATTTCACCATCATGTTTTTCAACTATTTTAGAATATTTTTCAGTTAATTGTTTGATCTGAGCTGGACTAGTGTCTTGTCTAGCAACTATTGTGTGTTCGTATAAATTCATAATTGTTCTTTAATAAAAAGTGAGGATATACTATTATAATAATTGAATTACAACACTTAAAACCATAATAAAATTTAGATATTTAAATGTTTTCTGTTATTTTTCCCGGTCAAGGCTCTCAATTAGTAGGAATGGGTAAAGACTTACACAACAAGTATAGCTTAATTCAAAATTTATTCAAAGAAGCCGATGATACACTTGGCTTTTCTCTTTCTAACCTAATACTTAATGGACCTAAAGACGAATTGGATTTAACTGAAAATACACAGCCTGCAATATTTTTAGTTAGTTATTCAATATTCAAATTAATTAAAGAGGAATTTAATATTGATTTAAATAGAGCATCTTTTTTTGCTGGCCATTCATTGGGCGAATATTCAGCTTTAACTGCTGCTGGATCCTTATCTTTAGCAAGCACTCTCAAAATATTAAAGATTAGAGGAAAAGCCATGCAAAGCTCAGTTCCAAAGGGTGTGGGTGGAATGGTTGCTGTACTTGGTTCTGAAATTAAAAAAATAGAAAAAATTATTCAAGAAAATAAATCTAAATACGAATGTTTTATAGCAAACGATAACTCTGAGGGGCAAATTGTTTTAAGTGGAAACATTGATGATTTAGAAAAAATGATGATAGACCTAAAAGCTGCTAGTATTAAAAATATTAAATTACCTGTGAGTGCTCCTTTTCATTGTAAATTAATGAATAAAGCAACCCACGTAATGAACGAAGAGATTCCTAAACTAAATTTTGAAGAACCTAGAAATACCCTTGTCTCTAATGTAACAGGTAAGGAGATATCAAATTCAAATGAATTAAAAGACTTACTAGTTAAGCAAATTGAGAATAGAGTTCGTTGGAGAGAAAGTGTTTTATTAATGATTAACAAAGGAGTTAATCAATTTATTGAAATAGGGCCTGGTAAAGTTTTGTCAGGTTTAATTAAGAGAATTGATAAAAATGTTAAAGTTAGTGCAATTAATACAGAGGAAGATATAAAATTAATTAATATTGATGAATAATTTAAAAAATAAAAGCATAATAGTTACTGGCGCTTCTGGAGGTATAGGAAATGCAATAGTTGAAAAGTTTTATGAAAATGGTGCTAATATTTTGGCAACAGGAACAAGAATAGAAAAATTAGATGAATTAAAAAAAAAATTTAGTAACATTAAAATAATCAAGTTTGATATTTCCCAACATGAAAAAATTGAAGAGTTTATAAATTCAGCAACTGATGAATTGGGAGGATCACTTGATTGCATAGTTAATAATGCTGGTATTACGAAAGACAACCTAACAATCAGAATGAGTCTTGAGGAATGGACTAAGGTCATAGATGTTAATTTAACTTCTACTTTTTTAATGTGTAAATATTCTATAAAGAAGATGTTAAAAAATAAATTTGGAAAAATTATTAATATTACATCGGTAGTTGGGCACACTGGTAATGTGGGCCAAGCAAACTATACTGCATCAAAAGCAGGTATTGTTGCTATGTCAAAAAGTCTTGCAATTGAGTATGCTAAAAAAAATATAAATGTGAATTGCATATCACCTGGCTTTATAAGCACAGCAATGACAGATCAAATTGATGAAAAACATAAAGAAGCAATAATTGCAAAAATCCCATCTAATAGACTAGGAAAACCTGAAGATATAGCAAATGCTGTAGTATTCCTAGGTTCAGATAATTCTGACTATATTAATGGAGAAACAATACATGTTAATGGAGGCATGTATTTGGGTTGACAAAATTGCTTTTTAAACTAATAACGAAATATAACAAAAAGGAACAATATGTCAGATGATATTTCAAGCAAAGTAAAAAAAATTGTAGCAGACCACCTAGGTATCGATGAAGCAAAAATTGAAGATGAATCAAGCTTTATAGATGATCTTGGTGCAGATAGCTTAGACACAGTAGAATTAGTAATGGCCTTTGAAGAAGAATTTGGATCAGAAATTTCTGATAGCCAGGCTGAAAAAATATTAACAGTTGGTGATGCTGTTAAATTTATTGAAGGCAAAGCTAACTAATAATTTAAATGTCCATACAAAAAGATGGGATAATGGTGATTTTATCATCCCCATCTGGGGCAGGTAAAACAACTCTCGTTAAACTTTTATCACAAAATAAAAATTTCCATATATCGGTATCTCACACAACTAGAGAACCAAGACACAACGAAGTTTCTGAACAAGATTATTATTTTGTTAAAAAAGAAAAATTTGAAAATTTAATTAAAAATGAAGAGTTTTTTGAATATGCAAAAGTATTTAATCATTTTTATGGCACAACCAGAACACCAGTTATAGAAAAATTGGATAAGGGAGAAAATGTAATATTTGATATTGACTGGCAAGGAGCTGACCAAATAAAAAATAAAAAATTAAATTATAAATTAATTACTTTTTTTATATTACCACCTAGTAAAAAAGTTTTATTTGAAAGACTATCAAACAGAGATATGAAAGATAAGTTAATTGTAGAAGAAAGAATGAAAGAATTTGATAGAGATGTTTTGCATTGGATTAATTATGATTATGTAATAATCAATGACAACCTCAAAGATTGTTATTCTAAAATTAATAATTTAATTGAAGCAGAAATTAATAATGGATCTAAGGATTATGATAAAGAATATATAAGAAAGCATGTTAACAAGTTAACCTCTTAAACTCTCATATTCTTTAACAAGATTAAAGTACATATTGGGTTCTAAATTTTGAGGCCTTAAATTCAAATTAATATCAAATTTTTCAGAAATTTTTTTTGAATTTTTAAATATTTGATTGAATGGTTTTTTTAACATTTTTCTTCTTTGACTAAAAAAAATGCGGGTAATCATTTCAAGATTTTTAGGGTTTTCAAGTTCAAAAAAATCTAATTTTGGAGTAAATAATAGCAATGAACTGTCTATCTTAGGTCTAGGAGAGAAGCTTTCAGGCTTTATATCAATTATTTTTTTAATATTAAGTTTCCAGTTTGATAAAATAGATAACCTACCATATTTAGAGGTATTACATTGAGCAATAATTCTATCTGCGACTTCTTTTTGGAACATTAGCACTAAATTTTCAAACCAAAAATTTTTTCCTAAATTTACAATCCATTTAGAAAGAATTTCAGTAGATATATTGTAAGGTAAATTTCCAAAGACAGTTAATTTTTCAACTGAAATATTGCTCTCAGATACCTTCAAAACATCATCATTAATAATGTTTATTTCACCATTAAATTTTTCTCGTAATAAAAAAACTAAATCATCATCTTTTTCTATAACATGAAGTTTCTTAGGATTTTTTCTAAGTATATAAGTAGTCAAATTTCCACTACCGGGTCCTATTTCCAACACCTCTTTATTTTCAAAATCAACTGTTTCAACAATTTGTTCAAGTATATTTCTATCTATTAAAAAGTTTTGACCAAGACTCCTCTTTGTTTTGATAGGCATTTATTTATTTAAAAATTTTATTGCCTGAATTAGACTTTCAGGGTTAGATTTATTTTTACCTAACATTTGAATATTTGGACCATGGTCAGGTGAAATTCTTATAAAAGGCAATCCAAGAGTAATATTTATAGCTTCAAAGCCAAATAAAGTTTTAATTGGTGCGAGTACTTGATCGTGATACATGCCAATAATAACATCATATTTGCTTGATTGTTCTTTTAGAAATATTGTATCTGCTGCAAATGGGCCCTTAATTTTAATATTATTTTTATTTAGAAATTTAATGGCAGGAGAGATTGTTTTTACTTCTTCGCTGGATTCATAATTACTTTCGCAGTGTGGGTTTAAACCGGTAACTGCTATCTTAGGGTTTTTTTTAAGCACTTTTTTGTAAAATTGATAGATTAATTCTACCTGATTAATTATTTTCTTTTTAGTGACCATTTTAGGAACAAGCTTTAAGGGTAAATGTGTTGTTAAAGGACTAACAGAAAGCTTTCTATTATATATGAGCATAGCAACCTTATTTTCTCTCTTTGTTTTAAGAGCTAAATATTCTGTAATTCCTAAATATTTTTTCTTTAAAAAATTTTTTTTGGAAATGGGTCCATTAATTAAACCTAAAAAATTATTTTTTTTTAGTAGTTGTAATGCTATGGCAAAGCAAGCTGTTAAATATTTATTAGATTTATCTGTAATTTTTTCAAAGGCATTTTTAAATTTATATGTAACATCTATGATATTTATTTTTTGATTATTAATTGTTTTAAAATTAATATTATTCTTATTTATTAATTTTATTTTGTAATAAAAACCCAATTGTTTCATTTGTTTTAAAAATAGATCTTTTGAAACAATTAAGATAATAGGATTATTAATAATTTTTTTTTTTAAAGTTTTAAAAAAAATTTCTAAAAATACACTATTAGGCTCACCAGCAATTATTAGAATCGGTTTAATTTTCATAAATAGAACTTTTTTTTTCTAGCTTTTTGTAATAGATGGTTGAGTATTGGGTAAGCTGTCTATTTGTTTCTTTTTCCAAAATTCTTTTGTACTGTTCCTCTAAATTATTTTTTCTATCAACTTTTTTAATATCATCAAGATTTATTAGTAAAAAACCAGTCCCAATTTTCAAAGGTTTGGTAAATTCATTAATCTTTAAAGTAGATAATTTTTTATAAATTTTTTCTGAGATATCATTTTTACCTACCCACCCAATTTCACCACCAAACTTTGCTGTGTCTGATGAACTATAAATTGTTGCTGCGGATTTGAAATCCTTTGTTTTTATGGTGTCTAAAATTTTTTTATAGTTATTGGTATACTCATTCTTATCTTTTGCAGTAAAGACAATTTCTGAAAGTAGAAAAAGCTCTTCTTTCCCGATAGTAGAAGATTCTAACTTTAATTTCTTTTTAATCTTATCTTCATCGATATTAATTTGGTTTTTATATTTTTGATATATTAAAGTGTTCCAATAGTTCTCAATAGCTAATTTTTTTAAAACATCATCTAGATTTAAATCATATTGTTTCAAATAAATCTTAAATTCTTCTACTGAGTTAATACCCAGTCTTGTATAAATGTTTTTTACTAATGGAATTATTTTTTGTAATGACTCATAATTTACATCATAATATTTATCCACTTCATTTTTTTTAATAATCTCACGAATTAAAGATTGTCTAGAAATTTTTTTAATTTCATTTTCTGGAATATTTAATATTTTTGGATTTAGAGCTGATAAATATTTTTTTTCTTTATTAATATCATGGTTGCTAATAATTTCATTATCCACCTTAATTATAATTTTATAGCCATCATTCGCGTATGAAATATTATTAGAGCATAAAATTATAAACAAATATATTAATGTTAGTATTTTCACCATTATTTTGAAATTTGAGGTGATCCCACATTAGCAAAAGGAACTATAGTTAATGAAAAAAAAAGTTCTTCAATAGGATTAATATCTCTATCGGAATAGTAATCTTTATTGTATTCTATAGCGGCAACTAAACAATCATTTTCGTATTGATATATTAAGTTATAAAATTCCTTCAAATTCGTTTTTCTATTTTTTCTTTCCCTGAATAGTAATTTATTACTATTATTAAAAGCATAACTAGCTTCGTTTAATTGATAGCTTTCACTCCCAATTTCATTATTTTCTTCCAAGAATTCAAATTTAGTAACAAAATTATTTACAGAGAAGGTTGATTTTAACATATTATAATTAGAAGTTTTTAAATTATTATCTAACGAGAAATCATAATCAAGATTTATATAATCATTGGGAATAAGTTTTATTCCTCCAACCACATCAGAAGCTTTAGTATTCATTTTTGAATTTGTGGGAAGTCTCTCTTCATTTATATCTCTATAGATTTGAGCTAAATTTACGTTTAAAATTTTGGAGCCATTTTTTTTATTTAAATTATACTCAGCACCCATTGTTAAAGATTGACCACCCTCTAAAGATTCATTTAAACCAAGTCTATTGTTTGAAAAAATATTCACAATGTTAATTCTCCTCTTAAGGTCTGTTAAATCTTCAGACCTGGAAGGGTTTAATCTTAAAGATAGTTTTGGCTCAAACTGACCTTCGAAATAGGTAAAACTTTTTTTTAGTGGCAAGGATGTGTTTAAAACAAGAGAAGTATACAAACTAGAACTTAATTCTTCTTTATATTTAGGTGAATTTTTTGAATCAAGATTTGTATTTTTAAAAAAGAAATTAACATCATTTTTAATTCCAGATTTTGTGAAAAATGGTTTAGATAAAAAACTTATATCATTGGAGAAGGATGTTACCGAAATATTAGTAGCATTTTTTTTTTGAAAGCCATTAGCTTGATAATTAAAACTTCCATATTCATTAAATGCAGTATTTAAATTTTTAGAAATTGAAAAATTTGGATATACATATTCAAATTTGTCACTATTTTTTCCCACAGATAGATCTTCATAAACTTGAAAATCAATAGATACATCCAAGTCCTCATTACTGGCATTTAGGTTTAAAAAAGAATTGAGTAGTGAAGAATCATAACTTTCAGCAGCTTCTATAGCATTTTTTTTTAAATATGTATCATTATTTGATTTTTCTAAATTAATTTCTAAATTTGAATAATCAAATGTATTTAGACCTAAGTTAATTTTGGAATTAGAAAAAAAATGAGAGTTAGTTTTTCCAGGGATTTTTTTTAAACTAAGATCAACAATATTTTCATAATTTTTTTCTTGCTGTCTAAATTCCATTTGAGCTAACAAATCTTGGTTGGAGTAAAAACGAGGAGTTATTGTTAGATCTTTATTTTCAGATAAAACTTTATAGTAAGGTAATTTAAAGGCATTTATTCCAGAATTTGAGCTCATTAACGAAGGCATTAAAAATCCTGATTGTCTTTTAACTGTTGGATCTGGATGAAAAAATTTTGGAAAATATAAAACGGGTTTATTATAAATCATTAAGACTGCATCTTTATAGTTAATAGTTTTTTTGGCTTTATTATGTGTGATTTTTGATGCCTTAAAGCTCCATGGTGGACATGTATCATTAATTTTGCAGGTGGTAAAAATTCCATTTTTAACTATAGTTTCTTCTTTGTTTAAAGAAAGCGCACTTCCCTTTAGTCTTGGATCATTCTCAGAATTTCCAAACGCATCTTTCACAAATTTTATTTCTACATCTTTTGCAAGAGCAATTTCTTTATCTAAATTAAATATTGAATTTTTGAAAAAGTAATAATTTTTACTTACATCTGTCATTTCAACGTTATTAGCATGAAATATCTTATTACTATCTGAATATTTAAAATCCGTAGAAATAATTTCATTATTAAATTTATCAACCAAAGTACTCTTAAAGTCTGACTGAATAATTTTATCCTTTTTAAAATATTCTAAATTTTCAGTATAAAGTGTATAGCTATTAGCTAAGTATGCAGTAACTTTTCCTTTCGATAAAATTTCTTCATTTTTTTTATTATAGGTTGCTACGTCACTTAAAATCTTAATATTTCTCTGTTTATCAATAAGTATAACATTGCCCTTAAGAAGTAATTCTAGAGTAAGTTTATTATAAAATGATTTGTCTGCAGTAATTTCAACATTGTTATTAGATATAATTTTAACACCATTCTTGGCATTAATAGTATTGCCATCATTTTTAATTTCTATAGATTCACTTTCAAAAACAAACTCATTTGAGTTGACTTGATTGTTATAACCTATAACAAAAATGATCATTAAAAAAAAATTTATTATCTTATTTTTCATTTAACCTAACAGTTCCTATAAGAGATATAATTGAAAGAACAAATATTGGTAGCCAAATTGAAAGTACAATAGGAATTTGTTCATTTTTTCCTAATGCACCAAAAACAAAATTCATATAGTAAATTAAAACTGACATTAAAACCCCACCTATTGCATAAAATAATTTTGGTTTTTGATGTTTAATATTTAACATAATTATACTAGAAAAAATTGTCATAATTGTTAAAAAAAAAGGGTAAGAAAATATTCTTTTAATATGGATATCTACCTCAGTGATTGAATAATTGATATTTTTGTAATCATTTCTAAGCTTCATTAATTCATAAATATTTAAAGCAGATAAATTGGAATATAGATTATTAATCTTAGTATAATTAAAGTTTGAGATTAAAGAATAATTATTTATAATTTCTCTATTTCCATTCGGCTCTGTTAATATTGCTTCGCTCATTAACCATTTGTTGTTTGAAATATCTGCCTCAACTGTAAAAATACTTCTGTTTAATTTAAAATTTTTATTAAAAACAAGTATATCTACATTATGTAATTTATTACTAGAAACTCTTTCTGCATTGATAAAATAAATTTCTGAAACATTATCATCTTTAATCCACAAGCCATTTTCAGTAACAGTAGCGAGATACTTGTTATCATTGGTATAAGTATTTTTTATATCAAGATATTTGAATTTTAAAATAGCAGAAATGTTATAAAAAATAGAAATAATAATAATCCCAGCAAAAAAAGAAGTTAGGGCAATAATGCTTAAAATTCTGTTATTACTCAAGCCATAATTTTTAAAAGCAATTAATTCATTAGAGTCTGAAATTTTAATGAAAAAAAATTGAGTACTAATTAAAAAAATAAATGGAAATATTACATATAGAACTGATGGCGAGTCCATTAAAACCAGTAATACTGGCAGGTAAAAGTTTACATCTAATTTTGCAAAAAAAGATGATTCTGTAAAAATACCTGTAATAATAGTTAAACTTAAAAAAATAAAAGAAATTTTTAACACCATTAGTAAAAAATTTTTAATAATATATTTTTGATAAATCTTTAAAAACATTTTTAATTAAATCTAACTTTTAAGTTAATGTATTGGTAAATTGCAATATAAGAAAAAATTGGAAACAATATAAATATTAAATTACTTGAATATTTATTACCTGTGAAATCTAATAAAATTTCTGGAATCACTAAAAACATCACACCAATTAAAAACACTGAAGTTTTAAAAATAGAGTAATTCGATGTATTTTTTGATTTTAAAACTAACAACGATGATGTCAAAGCCATCAATATTATATAAAAAGGTAAGTAAATTCTTTTGAATAACTCTTGAATTAAATTATCAATAAAACCTTTTTTACAAATTAGATCCTTGAATAACAGTTCTTCTCTTGCGTTATTCAATAAAGATTTTGTACATTTAATTAATTTAGCAGTTTCCAATTCTTGTATCTTTGGGAAGGTAGTTGTTTTTGATGAGTATTTACTTAAGTCAAATTGAGTTTCTTCAAAATTAAAAGTTGTTATCTTTTTTTTTGAATTTGTTTGGATTATTTTACCATCATTAAGTAACAGCATTTTTTTATTATTTACTGAAATTATTTTTCCACGTTGAGCAATAATTGTTTGAATATTATCACTATTAGTATCGTCTTTTAAAATTATATTTCTATAATCTCCATCACTATTTTGTGAATTTATATAGATTGTTAAATTTTTAACAGTATCTATAAATTTTTTTGGTTTAATTAAATTGGGAAAAAAATCTAATGTGGAAGCTCTAATAAATGATCTAGATTTATTATTAGTGTAAGGAACTATAATTATTGATAATAAAAGTTGTAAAATTAAAAAAATTAATGAAAGCTGAACTACTTTATTAATAAATTGTTTTTTTGTAACTCCATGAGTCCAATATACTAGAAGCTGGTTTTTTTCTTCATAAAGGCTGATAACATAAAATACAGACAAGAAAAATACAAAAGGTAATGATTGAGAGAATATTTTTGGCAAAGACAAAACTGTATAACTAAAATAAATCCCAAAACTGTGACCATCTTCTGTAACTATATCTAGGTAATTTACTGCCTGAATAACCCAAATAATTAGTGTTAATGCTAAGCCAGTTATTAGAAAAAAAACTAAAATTTCATTTGATAATTTTTTAAATATGATTTTTTTCATTGAAATTGCTAATTTTTATCCCTATATAGCATCGAACACGCATTGAGTGTATTTAAAAATTATGTCTATTCAAATTAATTATAAAAATAGTGGCTTTAAAAACCTGTCAACCAACCTTGTCTTATTCACTGATGAAAAATTCAATATAAGCAACTTACAAGGATACATTTCTAATTTAGAGTTTTCTTACTTAAATGACCTATTAAAAAAAAGTGATTTGAAAAAAAACTTATTAGTCTTTGAAATAAGTTCAAAAAAAAAGATAATTTTGATATCTATTAAAAAAAACTTAGAAACTTCTGATGTCGAAAATTTAGGAGCAGATTTCTATTCATATATTAATTACGGTAACAAAGCTGAGTTTACTATAAACTCTGATGGTGTAAAAAGTAATATAGCAGATTTTATAGGTTATTTCTTGCATGGTTTAAAATTGAAATCTTATGAATTTAATATTTACAAATCAAAAATAGAAAAAAAAATATTTTCAATAAACGTGATTGGAAATAAAAATAAAGCAACAATTAAAAATGAATTAAGATTCAAGGCAATAGAAGAAGGCACTTTTTTTGCAAGAGATCTTGTCTCCGAGCCACCTAATGTTCTTAATCCAAAAGAGTATACAAACAGACTTTTGAAATTAAGAAAATTAGGAATTAAAGTTACTGTTTACAACGAATCACAAATGAAAAAGTTGGGAATGCATTCTTTACTAGGAGTTGGAAGAGGAAGTGTAAATGAATCATTTCTTGTAACTCTTGAGTGGAATGGAAATAAAAAAGATAAAAAAGCCCCACTGTCTTTTGTGGGAAAAGGTGTTTGTTTTGATACAGGTGGTATTTCTTTGAAGCCAGCAAAATTTATGGAAGAAATGAAATATGACATGGCTGGCTCAGCTGTAGTTGCAGGGTTAATACAAGCACTAGCTACCAGGAAAGCAAGAGTAAATGCAGTTGGTGTAGTTGGTTTAGTTGAAAATATGCCAGGTGGAAACGCTCAAAGACCAGGAGATATAGTTAAAGCTTATAATGGTAAAACTATTGAAGTTTTAAATACAGATGCGGAAGGTAGACTTGTATTAGCAGACGCCTTAAGCTTTACAGAAGCAAAATTTAAACCAAGATTTATGATAGACCTTGCAACATTGACTGGTGCAATAATAATGGCACTAGGAGAAGAGTATGCTGGTTTATTTTCTAATAATGATGACCTATCAAATAAAATTTTTAAAGTAGGAGAAAAAGTAAAAGAAAAAGTTTGGAGACTTCCCCTACACGATAACTATGATAAGTTAATAAATTCAGCAATAGCAGATATGCAAAATATAAACTACTCAGGTGGAGCAGGGTCAATTACTGCTGCACAATTTTTGCAAAGGTTTGTAACAAATAAAACACCTTGGGTACATTTAGATATAGCAGGAATGGCTTTTTCTAAAAAAGCTTCAAATTTGAATCCAGGTGGAGCTACTGGCTTTGGCGTAAGATTATTAAATCAACTAATAGAGGAACATTATGAGTAATTTAGAAAAAACGTTATCAATTATTAAACCAGATGCAGTTGAAAGAAATTTAGATAATGAAATAAAAGAAATGTTTAAAAATAAAGGATTTAAAATTATTAACGATAAAAAAATACAAATAACAAAATCTGAAGCAGAGCAATTTTATAAGGTTCACGAAACAAAGCCTTTTTACAATGATTTATGTACATATTTAGCATCAGGTCCAATTATAGTAATGGTACTTGAGAAGGAAAATGCAGTATTAGATAACAGAGAGTTAATGGGATCAACTAAACCTGAGGAAGCTGCCGAAGGAACTATAAGAAAAAAGTATGGAATTTCTATTGATAAAAACTCAGTTCATGGCTCTGATAGTGTTGAAAACGCTAAAATAGAAATTGATTTTTTTTTTAAAGATTAATTAAAAATCTTCATAATAGCAGCAGGGTACAACTTATGTTCTAGCTTAAGTATTTTTTTTGCTAATGAAGACACATCATCTTTAAAATCTACTTTAATTTTTTTTTGCATTATAATTTTCCCAGAGTCAATTTTTTCATCTACATAATGAACAGTGCAGCCTGCAAATTTATCATTATTTATGATGGCTCTTTGATGTGTATTGAGACCTTTATATTTTGGAAGAAGAGAAGGGTGGATATTAATTATTTTTCCATCAAATCCTTTGATAAAATTTTTTGATAACACTTTCATGAAACCAGCTAAACAAATAAAATGTATTTTTTCTTTTTTTAATAAAGATAAAATTTTTTTTTCAGTATCTTTAATATCTTTGAAATCAAATATTTTTTTTTTAATATTAATTTGATCTGCATATTTTAAACCTTTAGCTTTATGAACATTAGAAATAACTAAATTAATTGAAATAGGTGCTTCTTTAATTTTAGAAAATTTGATCAAGTTTTTGAAATTACTACCAGCACCTGAAATAAAAACAGCAGTTTTTAATTTTTTAGGACCAGTCAATTTTTCCATTGAGTTTAACTTTATTTTTTCCTGAAATAATTTTTCCGATAATATATGGTTTAAATTCATTAGTAAAAAACTTTGTTATCTTATTTAAATTATTGGGGTTAACTATAAGGCAAAAACCAACACCACAATTAAATGTTTTTAACATTTCTTTTTCATCTATATTTTTTTGTTTTAACCATTTAAAAATTTTTTTAGTCTTAACTTTATTCAAATCAATATCTGCAACCATACCATTGGGTATTACTCTTTTAATATTATCAGCAAGTCCACCACCTGTGATGTTGGCACACCCATTTATAAGATTTTTATTAATTAGATTCAAAACTTCTTTCACATAAATTTTTGTAGGTTTTAGTAATTCTTTTTTTAAAAACTTATTATTCTTTAAATTAATTTTTTTTTTTTTAAGCACATACCTTATTAGTGAATATCCATTAGAATGCACCCCACTAGAAGGTATGGCCAATACCAAGTCATTCTTTTTAATATTCCTTTTATCTAAGATTTTTTTTTCATCAACTAGGCCTACAGCAAAACCGGCTATATCAAACTTTCCCTTTTCGTAGGTTCCTGGCATTTCTGCAGTTTCTCCACCAACTAATTCACAGTTAGAAATTTTACAACCTTTTAAGATTCCTTTAATAATTGGTTTTAATTTTTTATAATCAATTTTATTAATTGATATATAGTCTAGGAATAGTAGTGGCTTTGCTCCTTGGACAATCAAGTCATTAACGCTCATTGCAACCAAGTCAATTCCAATGGTGTCATATTTGTTAAGGGTATTTGCTATTTCAACTTTTGTACCAACACCATCTGTACAAGCAACAATTTTTGGCCTTTTAAAGCTGTTTGGAATGTCTGTGATAGAGCCAAAACCACCAATATTAGGGTACTTCTTTTTGCCTTTATTATTTGATGAAATAGTAGATATAAATTTAACAAAATTATCAGCAGCATTAATGTTAACGCCACTTTTTTCGTAGGTAAATTTTTTTTTTTTCATTATTATAAAATATGCAAATTATTGATAAATTATTAAAATTACAAAAAGTATATATATTTTTTATTTCATACGTTCTATTTATAATAATTTTTTCCACAACTTATTTGCAAGCAAATACTTTTAAAGTATCTAATATTGAAGTTTCATCTCCATTTAGCCTAAATTTTAATAAAAACAGAGTAATAGATAAAGGATTTCAAAAATCTTTTTCAAATTTGTTAACTATGATTACAACCTCAGGTGATAAGAATAAAATAAAAAATACTCCAATTAAAGAAATTAAAACGATGGTTGATTCTTTCACAATTAGTGCGGAGAGGTTTGTCAACAATGAATATTTTGCAACACTAGAAACCACTTTTAACAAAAAAAATATTTTAAAGTTTTTAGAAAGAAAAAATATATTTCCATCAATGCCAATAAAGAACAAAGTTTTGTTGTTACCAATTTTAGTAGATGTAGAAACAGACAATATTTACTTATTTAATGATAATATTTTTTATAAAAAATGGAATACAGAAAATAAAGACTATCAATTGTTAGATTATTTACTACCAAGTGAAGACTTGGAAGACTTAAATAAAATTCAAGAGATGTCCAAGTCAATTGACAGTTATGATTTTTCAAATCTGATAGCAAAATATGATTTAGATGATTATATAATATTGATAATATATAAAAGTAGAAATGAAGTTAAAATACTTTCTAAAATTAATTTAAATAACTCATTCAAAATTTATAATCATAAATATTTAGAAATTGATTTAGATGATGATGATAATTTTCAAAAAATTTTAGAAAATTTAAAAATTACTTTTGAAGATTATTGGAAAAAAAATAATCAAATCAATACTTCTATCAAGCTACCTTTAACCATATCAATAAATAGTAAAAAACATAAGAAAGTTATAAAGCTAGAAGAGATATTCAGTACTATAGATTTGATATCTGATTTTTATATATTAAAATTTGATAGTAGCACTATTCAATATAGAATAGTTTATAATGGTTCTCCTAAAAATTTTCTTAACACAATGAAAAAAAATAATTTTGATTTAGATGTAAAAAATAAAATCTGGATAATCAGATGAAAGATTTAAATCAACTATTATTACATTTTGATTATCAACAAAATTTTAAAGATGATGATTTTTATGTTGGAAAAAGTAATTATCATGCTTTTGAATTAATCAATAAATGGCCAAAGTGGGAAAAGAATATTTTAAATATAAGTGGAGAAAGATATTCAGGAAAAACCCATTTGATTAATATATTTTTAAAAAAATTTAAAGGGCTTCGTGTAGAGACAGGCTTAATAAATGATGAATATTTTAAAAAAATCAAACTTTATCAAAATATAGTTTTAGAAGACCTAGACTTAAATGTAGATGAAAAAATTATTTACACCCTTTTTAATTTGATAGATCAAGATAATAAATTTTTACTAATTACTTCAACCAAGCCAATAACTGAAATTAACTTTCAACTAGATGATCTTCAATCAAGAACTAAAAACTGTCTTTTGGCTAAAATTGAGAACCCAGATGACGAATTAATGTTTGCTTTAATATTAAAAAATTTATCTGATAGACAAATTACTTTAGATAAAAAGTTGATTGATTTTATTATTAAAAGAGTTGAGAGATCGTATGGCAAAATATTTGAATTCATATATAAAATTGACAAGATTAGCTTAAAAAAAAAAAAATCAATAGATTTTAAAATTATTAATGAAGCATTAGAACAATAAATGAATAAGTATAGAACTCACAATTGTAATGAATTAACCCAAGATAACAGCAATCAAGAAATTGTATTATCTGGTTGGATTAATAAAAAAAGAGACCATGGAAATCTTTTATTTATAGATTTAAGAGACAATTATGGAATGACTCAATGTATTATTAATAAGAGCAATGAAAACTTTAAGTTGTTAGAAAAGATTCAGTTAGAAAGTGTAATTAAAATAAAGGGTAAAGTTGTCAAAAGAAGTACAGACACTATTAATTCTGAACTTCAAACAGGTGAAATTGAGGTTGATATCTATTCATTTGAAGTGCTTGGTACATGTAAAGAACTTCCAATGCCTGTATTTAGTGATCAAGAATATGCTGAAGAAATTAGGCTTAAATATAGATTTTTAGATTTAAGAAGAAAAAAAATACATGACAACATTATATTAAGATCAAAAGTAATTTCATTTATCAGAAGTGAAATGTTTAAATTAGGTTTTTTGGAATTTCAAACTCCGATACTGACTTCCTCAAGTCCAGAAGGAGCTAGGGATTTTTTAGTACCTAGTAGATTAAACCCAGGAAAATTTTATGCTTTGCCTCAAGCACCTCAGCAATTCAAACAATTAATAATGGTATCTGGTTTTGATAAATATTTTCAAATTGCCCCATGTTTTAGAGATGAAGATGCTAGAGCTGATAGAAGCCCAGGTGAATTTTATCAGCTTGACATGGAAATGTCGTTTGTTGAACAAGAAGATATTTTTCAAGTTATCGAAAAACTAATAGTTAATATTTTCAAAAATTTTTCTTCAAAAAAATTAATGAACGAAAAATTCCCAAGAATTCCTTATGATGAATCTATGCTTAAGTATGGATCGGATAAACCTGATTTAAGAAATCCATTAATAATTTATGATTTATCAGATATATTTACACGAGAAGATGTTACATTTGAAATATTTAAAAAACTTGTAAAATCTGGTTCAAAAGTAAGATGTATCGTAACTAAGAACACAAAGGAAAAGCCTAGAAGTTTTTTTGATAATATTGATAAATGGGCAAAAGAACAGGGTGCATCTGGTCTTGCTTATTTTACAATCGAAAAAAATGAAAATGTTTCAGCAAAAGGTCCTGTAGGAAAATTTTTTTCAAAAGGAGCGTTAGAAGCAATCATGAAAATTACAGGAGCTAAAGTAGGGGACAGTATATTTTTTGCTTGTGGAAAAAAAAATGATGTTGAAAAGATTACTTCCCAAGCTAGAGATAAAATTGCTAAAGATTTAGACTTAATTGATGAAAATACTTTTGCATTTTGTTGGATTGTTGATTACCCAATGTTTGAAAAAAATGAAGTAACTAATAAAATTGAATTTAGCCATAATCCATTTTCAATGCCTCAAGGTGATATAAAAGATGTTGATTTTGATAACCCTCTTAATATTAAAGCTTACCAATATGATATTGTTTGTAATGGAATTGAGCTATCTTCTGGTGCAATTAGAAATCACGTACCTGAGCTAATGTATAAATTGTTCTCAATTGCTGGATATCAAAAGGAACAGGTTGATGAGAAATTTAGTGGTATGATTAATGCACTTAGTTATGGGGCACCACCTCATGGAGGTATAGCACCTGGAATAGATAGAATTGTTATGCTTTTAGCAAATGAGAAAAATATTAGAGAGGTTACAATGTTTCCAATGAATCAAAATGCCCAGGACTTAATGATGAAAGCTCCTTCAGTAGTAAGTGAAGAGCAACTTAAAGAACTTGGGTTAGCTTTAAAACTTAAAAAATAATATTACTTTTTACCTTTTAAACTTATTTTAACGTCAGACAAGTCAACAAGATTTTTTTTATAATTATTTCTAACAAAGCCTTTGCTAGTAACATCCTTTATAATCTTAAGTAATTGATTTTGATCTTCAGTATTTTCTTCTTCTGGCTCAGATCTTTCTGAACCACCAATAGATGGAGTATGTGCTAGATCTTCTCTATTTTGGTAAGAGATAGCTAATTCTCTAAATATATAATCAAGTATTGATGAGGCACTCATTATTCGGTCATTACCGTGAACTTTTCCAGATGGTTCAAATTTAGTATCGACATAAGCACTAATAAATTCATCTAAAGGAACACCATATTGAAGACCAAGTGATATTGCTATTGCAAAGTTATTCATTAAAGCTTTGACTAGCTCACCTTCTTTACTGGTATCAATGAAAATTTCACCTATTTTTCCATCTTCATATTCACCAGTATGTAAATAAACTTTATGATCACCAATCGTAGCTTTTTGAATATAGCCCTTTCTTCTATCAGGCATGCTAAATCTTTTACCCACACCTTCGTTAATTTGTTTAACAAAGGCAGTATTATTTTCTTTTGAAACAATTTTAGGTTGGCTTTGTTCAGAAATAATATCTAATTTCTTAGGCTCAATTGTCTTATTATTTGGATCTAAGTTTTTTGTTTTTCTCGTATCAAGCTTAACATCTAAGACTTCAAATTTTCCATCATCACGCTTTTCAAGATTTGCTAACTCTGTTTCATTAATATCATCTAGATAATGATCAACTTTAAAGCTGCATGTGTAATATGTTTCTACTAAATATTTTGCCATTTTTCCTTTAATTAAAATTTATTATGAATCATGAGTTATTTAATTTATATACAAAATCATACTTTAGTCTAATTTAAATTATACAATTTAGAATTGAAGAATTGGTAAAATTATATGTTGATGTTTTTAAAAAAATTTTTTGTTTGGTGGGACCAGGAAACTCTTGGCACTAAGCTAAAGACAATTTTTTCAGGAAAATACATTGGAAGTGATACATTTGGAAACAAATATTATGAAAATAAAAATAAAAAAAGATGGGTTATCTATAGTGGAGAGATCGATGCTTCAAAAATACCAAACGAATGGTACTCATGGATTCACTTTATAAATAACAAGATAGAAAATAATCATGATCTAAAAAAATATGACTGGCAAAAACCTCATCAATCTAATCAAACTGGCACAGAGAATGCCCATCACCCCAATAGAAATAATGAACAAATCAAAAAAAAATATACCAGTTGGAAAAATTAAGTATTTAATAATTCTAATTTTTTTTTATTTAACAACCGTCACTTCAACATTATTTGCTTTAGAGAGTAATGAGGAAAGTTTTATAGAAATAAAAATTTTAGATAAAGTAAGCTCTAAAAGTATTCTTTTAAAATTAAAAATTGGTGAAGAAAAAAAATATAATAATTTATTAATCAAAAGCTTGAAATGCAAAAATTCAGAGTTTGATGATAGCCCAGAAATAACTGCCTACATTCAGGTTCAAGACCTAACTAGTAAAAATAATGATGAGGTTTTTATATTTAATGGATGGACTTTTTCATCAAGCCCAACAATTAATCCTTTTGATCATCCTGTTTATAATATCTGGCTTACAAAATGTTACTAAATAACCTTTTCATTATCTAGCCAGCCAACGTTAAAGTCTGATTCAATAAATTTTTTGTGATTAAGTAATATTTTATGTAGAGGAATTGTTGTTGTGATGCCTTCAATTACAAATTCATCTAAGGATCTATTCATTCTTTGAATTGCTTCAGTTCTATTTCTTCCTTGTGTAATTACTTTACAGATAAGACTGTCATAATGTGGAGTAACTTTATAACCTTGAAATATTGAACCATCAACTCGTGTTCTAAAGCCAGATGGTTGATGACACATACCAATAGTTCCAGGAGATGGTTGAAAATTTTTACTAGCATCCTCTGCATTAATTCTACATTCAATTGCATGTCCCCTTGGTTCAATGTCACTTTGTTTTAAAGCAGTTTCCCCAGTGAAGGCTATCCAAATTTGTTCTTTAATTATATCAATACCAGTGACCATTTCAGTAACTGGATGTTCAACTTGAACTCGAGTATTCATTTCTAAGAAATAAAACTTTCCGTCCTCATAGATAAATTCAACTGTACCAGCACCCTCATAACCAATCTTGCTAACCATATTTGTAGTTCTCTCAAAAAGATCTTTTCTAATCTCATCTGTTAAAACTGGGCTAGGAGTTTCTTCAATCAATTTTTGATGCCTTCTTTGCACAGAGCAGTCCCTTTCATGTAAATGAACAGTTCTGTTTTTCCCAGATAGTACTTGAACCTCTATATGCCTAGGGTTTTGAAAAAATTTTTCAATGTATACCTCATCATTGTCAAAATATTTTTTTGCTTCAGATTTTGCGGTTGAGAATGATGTTTCAAATTCTTCTTCTTTATGAACAATTTTCATACCTTTACCACCTCCACCACCAGAGGCTTTGATTAAGACTGGAAATCCAATATTTTTACAAAGTTCTTTTGCTGCTTTTATATCTGTTATACCGCCCTCTGAACCCTCGATAATAGGTAGACCATGTTCTTTAGCAATTTTTTTTGCTTGAATTTTATCCCCCATCATTTTTATAAGTTTTGATGATGCACCAATAAACTTAATATTATTTTCTTCTAGAACTTTAGCAAAGTTTGCATTTTCAGATAAAAAGCCATATCCAGGATGAACCGCCTCTGCTTTTGTAAGTTCAATTGCGGACATTAATGCGGGTATATTTAAATAACTATTTGCAGGTTGGTGAGAGCCAATGCAAACACTTTCATCAGCAAGCCTGACATGCATACTATCCCTATCTACGTCTGAGTGTACAGCAACGGTTGCTATTCCCCATTCTTTGCAGGCACGTATAACTCTAACAGCAATTTCCCCACGATTTGCAATTAGAATTTTTTTAAACATTATTCAACAATGATAATGGTTTGACCATACTCAACAGGTTGGCCGTCTTCTACACAAATTTCTTTTATAACTCCATCGGCAGTAGAAGGGACATGATTCATAGTTTTCATAGCTTCAACTATCATAACTGTTTCACCTTTTTTAATTTTTTTACCAACCTCTGCAAATTTTTTTGCTCCAGGTTCTGCTGCAAGATAAGCGGTACCTATAATAGGAGACTTAACCTCAATCCCTGATATAAATTTAGATTTTACTTCGGTTGATGTTGAGGTAGATGCTGCAACACTTACTGTTTCGTTAGAATTTGGCGCAACCCATTTAGATACTTTGATTTTGGTATCTTTATCTGCGTATTCAATTTCAGTTAAATTAAACTCATTTAAGTAATCAGTTAATTCTTTAATAATATTTCTATCTATTTTCATTTTTTAACATGTTTTGCATTGAAATTATGGCTAAAATATAACCATTGTCACCTAAACCAAATATTCCACCAGTAGCAACACCACTAATTAAAGATTTATGCCTAAATTCTTCTCTTTTATAAATATTTGATATGTGAAGTTCAATAATTGGTTTTTTATAAATATCTAAAGCATCTCTAATTGCAACAGATGTATGGGTGAAGCCAGCAGCATTAATAATTATGCCATCAAATTTAATTTTAGCTTTTTGTATACTTGTAACTATTTCACCTTCTATATTTGATTGAAAAAACTCTAAATTAACCTTCAACTCTTTAGCCTTATTTGAGCAATTTTCTCTTAGTTGATCAAAGGTTATAGATCCATATTGTGATTGTTCTCTTTCCCCTAATAGATTAAGATTAGGTCCATTAATAATTATAATATTATTACTCACACAATTCTTATACATTATGAAAAAAATAAAAAAAATAAAAATAAAGATAAACGGCAAATTTTCAATGATAAATGAAAATTTAAATCTCTCAGTTGTTCTGAAACAACTAAAAATTCCTCTTAAAAAAGTAGCAATTGAATTAAATCAAGAAATAATAGATAAAAATATAGCAAATAAAATTAAACTAAAAAAAAATGACAAAATTGAGATAGTCCATTTTATTGGGGGTGGATAAAAATGAAAAAAGATAAATTAACTGTAGCTAAAAAAAATTTTAATTCCAGGCTGATAGTTGGAACTGGAAAATATAAAAGTATGACTGAATGTGCACAGGCTATAAAATTATCTGGTGCAGAAATAGTTACAGTAGCAGTTAGACGTGTTAATATTTCAGATAAAAAAAAACCACTGTTAATGGATTATGTAGATCCAAAAAAAATTACTTATCTTCCTAATACAGCGGGATGTTTTAATTCCGAAGAAGCCCTTAGAACATTAAGATTAGCAAGAGAAATAGGAGGATGGAAACTAGTAAAGCTAGAGGTATTGGGAGATAAAAAAAACCTATTCCCAGATATGATTGAAACTTTAAAATCCACAGAGGTTTTGACTAAAGAAGGATTTAATGTGATGGTATATTGCAATGATGATCCATTGATTGCAAAAAGATTAGAAAATTGTGGAGCTTGTGCTATCATGCCTTTAGCAGCACCCATAGGTTCGGGGCTTGGAATACAGAACACTACAAATATTAAGATTATAAGAAGTCAGACAAAGCTTCCTTTAATAATTGATGCTGGATTAGGACAGGCTTCAGATGCGGTCATAGCCATGGAGTTAGGTTGCGACGGAGTCTTAGCTAATACAGCAATTGCCAAGGCTAAAAAACCATTTCAAATGGCATTAGCATTCAAAAATGGTGTTATTGCTGGAAGGCAATCTTTTTTAGCAGGACGCATAGAAAAATCTATATATGGAAGTGCATCTTCACCAACAACAGGAATAATTTAAATAACTGCTGACTTTTTTTTAAATGGCTTTTTCTTAAAAAATGTCTTTTTTTTAAACGGTTTTTTTTTTATAGAAACATCAAAAGATTTAACCTCTTTCTTTTGTTCCTCTAAATTTTTTAATTTTTCTATATATTCAATAGTCTCTATTGTTTTTTTTGTATTATTTTGCAGATCAATTATATACTCAGGAATAATAAGTGAGTTGTCAGCTATAATATCAATTTTTATCTTATTTTTATTTTCAAAATAATTTAAATCTTCCATAAAGTTTTCTTTCATGAAGTCTGAAATTTTTTCACAAATCTTTAATTCAACATGTTTTGCTTTTGTTAAAATAGCCTTGACTTCGACCAATTTTAATATTTTCATTGCAAAAGACTCATCTGTAAGAGTAACTTTCCATTTTACTGCACTTTCACGTAATCTTTGTCTAGACATCTCCAGCAATCCAAAAGTACTAATTCTTCCAATTTGAATTCTTGCTCTATCTGCCCTACATTTTTCTTTGAGTTTTCTTTCAATTAATCTCCTATTGCCAAAGCTCAACATGTCAATAAAATCAATAATTATTAAACCAGATAAATCTCTAATTTTTATTTGTCTCGATATTTCTTCTGCGGCCTCAAGATTGGTATCTAAAGCAGTGCTTTCAACATTTTTCTGTTTTATTGAGCTTCCAGAATTTATATCAATAGAAACCAAAGCTTCGGTGGGATTAATTACTAAATAACCACCAGATTTTAATTTAATCTCTGAATCATAAATTTGATTTAGTTTTTCTTCTATATTTTCTTTAAAAAATAATGGAATTTTTTCTCTATACTTTTTTATTTTTTTTACATGAGAGGGCATCATCATTTTCATAAAACTTTGTGCTTTTTTATAGCCTTCATTTCCTTCAATCACTATACTATTTGTATCTTCATCATAGAGGTCCCTTAAAGTTCTTTTTATAATATCACTTTCTTGGTGAATTAGTGAGGGCGCTATTGAGTTTAAAGCTGTTTCTTTAATTTCATTCCAAGTTTTTATTAATGTCTGAAGATCATGGTCTATATCATTTTTTGTTTTGTTTGATCCAGCAGTTCTTACAATAAGCCCCATTTCTTTTGGAATAGATATATCATTTAAAATTGTTCTAATCTTTTTTCTATCACCTGGATTAAAAATTTTACGTGAGATACCACCACCCTTTGGTGTATTAGGCATTAAAACAATATATTTTCCAGCTATAGAAATAAAAGTACTTAGTGCTGCTCCTTTTTGTCCTCTTTCATCCTTTAGTACTTGAATTAAAATTACCTGATTTGGTTTTATAACTTCTTGAATTTTATATCTTTTTGATCTGAATCTAGGTTCAGGTTTTTTTAACTCAATTATTGGCTCTTCTGAGGGGTTTTCAACTACAACTATTTCATCATTCAATTGAGAGTTAGAAGCCATGATATCAGCCTCAGTCTCTGGTTTGACATCAACTGGATCGTTAATATCTAAATTTCCATCAGTAATATTTTTCTCTTCTTCTTTTTCACTTTTCTTTTGAAGCTCTTCTCTATCTCTTTCTTCTTCTTCTTTTATTCTAGCAAGATCACTTTGCGGAATTTGATAGTAGTCTGATTGAATATCGTTAAAAGATAAAAAACCATGTCTATCTCTTCCAAAATCTATAAAAGCAGCCTGTAGAGATGGTTCAACTCTACTAACTTTCCCTAAATAAATGTTATTCTTGATTAGATTATTTTTTAAACCTTCGTATTCATAATCTTCAATGTTGTCACCATTTTTAAGTACAACTCGTGTTTCATTTGGATGCGAAGCATCAATGTATAAATTTTTTTCCATATATTTTTGATTAATTGTTTCATTTTATATTTAATAATTTTTAATTTTGTTTAAATTGAAGTGCCTTAACTTTAACAAGTTTTTATATATATTAAACATAAATGCACCGAATTATTAAAAATATATTTATATTAATTTCAACTGTGGGTCTATTGAGTATACTTTTTTTACTAGCTCTTTTATGGGCTTTTTCTAACAATTTACCTGATTATAAGTTCCTTAAGAATTATAAAGCTCCAGTTTCGAGCAAAGTTTATTCTGGTAATGGAGAATTAATAAATGATTTTTCAACTGAAAAAAGGATATTCGTTCCTTATAATGCAATATCCTTAAAAGTAATTAATTCATTTTTATCTGCAGAAGATAAAAATTTTTTTTCGCACCCAGGTGTAGACGCCAAAGGAGTTATGAGGGCTACCATCAATAATATTTCAAATATAATTTCATCAAAAAGATTGGAAGGTGCATCAACTATAACGCAACAAGTAGCAAAAAATTTTCTATTAACAAATGAAGTGAGCCTAAATAGAAAAATAAAAGAAGCAATTTTAGCATTTAGGATAGAAAGAGCACTTTCAAAAGAAAGAATTTTGGAACTATATTTGAATCAGATATACTTAGGAGAAGGAACTTATGGTATCGCTTCCGCAAGTTTAGAATATTTTGATAAACCTATTAGTAATTTAAACTATGATGAGGCAGCATTATTAGCAGCATTACCAAAAGCACCAAGTAGATACAATCCATATAAAAATATTGAATTAGCAAAATTTAGAAGAGACTTGGTGTTAAAAAACTTACTAGAGAACAATTATATAAATAAGAAAGATTATGCTAAATTTATTGATAAAAAAATAAAATTAAAAAAGATAAAAAAAATTTTTTCAGAAGATTCAAAATATTATGTTGAAGATATAAGAAAAGATGTAATTGATAAATTTGGTTATGATAATGTTTATAGGCAGGGATTAAATATTAATACACCAATTAATTTAAAGTTCCAAAAAATAGCAACTCAATCTTTAAGAGAAGGCTTAGTTAGTTATGATAAGCGAAGAGGATGGAGAGGACCAGTTCAGAAAAATAAGAATATAAATAATTGGATTAATGGATTAGAGGATTTTAGATTAGAGCAATCAATTAATTGGGATTTAGCAATGATAATGAAAATCAATAAATTCAATGTAGAGATAGAAACTGAAAAAAAATTAAAAGGTATAATCAAATATGAAAATATTTCTTGGACTAAAAAAGAATTTAGTGAACTGTTTAATATTGGGGATGTAGTTTATGTAAAAAATATAAGTGATAACCTATTTGCTTTAAAGCAATTACCAGATGTTAATGGAGGAATTGTAGTGATGGACCCATTTACTGGAAGAGTTTTGGCATTAAGCGGTGGTTTTAGCTTCAAGAAAAGTGAATTTAATAGAGCAACACAAGCAGCTAGACAACCAGGGTCTGCTTTTAAGCCCTTCATTTATGCTTTAGCACTTGAAAATGGCTATACACCTTCAACTTTAATTTTAGATGCACCGTTAGTTTTAGAGCAAGGGCATGATTTAAAAATGTGGAAACCAGAAAATTATGGAAAAAAATTCTATGGGCCTTCGACTCTAAGAATGGGGTTAGAAAAATCTAGAAACTTAATGACAGTTAGAATAGCTCAAGACCTGGGTCTAAAAAAAATAGTTGATTTTTCAAAACAGTTAGGAATTTATGATGACCCTAAGGAGTTATTATCAATTTCATTAGGCTCAGCAGAAACAACATTGCTTAAATTAACTTCTGCTTACTCCTCCTTTGTTAACGGTGGGAAGTTAATTAAACCAATAACGATAGATAGAATTCAAGATAGTGAAGGTAATACAATACTTAATAATGAAAAAAGAAAATGCATAAACTGTGATCAGTTATCTTTTTTAAGTGAAAATTACCCAAAAATTGAAGATGACTTCCCCCAAATATTTTCTGCTCAAACAGCATATCAAATGACCTCTATACTAGAAGGTGTTGTTCAGAACGGTACTGGTAAAAATTTAAAAGATCTTAATTTGGTCTTAGCTGGTAAAACAGGAACTACAAATAAAAATAATGACACATGGTTTATTGGGTTAACCTCAAAATTGGCTATAGGTGTGTATGTAGGACTAGATAATCCCAAACCACTTGGAAAATATGAAACTGGAGCGAAGACTGCATTACCAATTTTTAAAAACTTTGTTAAAAATGCAGTGAATAAAGAAGAGGCTAGACCATTTAAAGTTGCAAATAATATTTTAATGATGGTTATTGATCCTATAACTGGAAAAAAATCAGTAACAAAATCTAAAAAGACAATAATCGAAGCTTATAAAAAACTGCCAAAAGAAAGTAGCTTAAATTTAGACATTAACTATAGATTAAAAAATAATAATATATTAAGGTTCTACTAATGGAAGATATTTATTTAAATTACAATTCTGAAATAGAAAAAATTAATCAAAGAATTAAGGAGTATCTTTGAAAAGAATAATATTCGCACTAAATTAAAAATAAATAACCAAAAAATATTAGAGAATAATTTTTGGCAAGATAAATCAAATTCACAAAAAATCATTAAAGAAAAGAAACTCTATGAGGATTTAATAAACTCATATGACAATTCTGTTAAATCAATAATAGATTTACAGGAGCTAATGGAGTTAGCTAAAGAAGAAAAAAATCAATCTATCATAAAAGAAGTTTTAGAAAGTTTAAAAGATTTAAAAAAGTTAGCTAAAAAAAATGAAACAAAATGTTTTTTATCAAACGATAGTGATAGCTTAGATTGTTATATAGAAATTCATGCAGGTGCTGGAGGTACGGAAAGCCAAGATTGGGCAGAAATGTTAAGAAGAATGTATCTAAAATGGGCAGTTTTAAAAAATTTTAAATCTCAATTAATAAGTGAGCACAAGGGTGATGAGGCGGGCGTAAAATCTACCACAATAAAAATTGAAGGTGATTATGTTTTTGGGTGGTTAAAATCTGAGTCTGGAATTCACAGATTAGTTAGAATTTCTCCTTTTGATTCTGGAGCTAGAAGACACACAAGCTTTGCAAGTGTTTGGATTTATCCAGTAGTAGATGAAAATATAGATATTGAAATTATAGAAAAAGATCTAAGAATTGATACGTATAGATCTAGTGGTGCTGGTGGGCAGCATGTAAACACAACAGATAGCGCAGTTAGAATTACGCATATACCATCAAAAATAGTTGTCCAGTGTCAAAACGAAAGATCTCAACATAAAAATAAAGATACTTGTATGAATATGCTTAAAGCAAGATTGTATGATTTTGAAATGAAGAAGAGAGAGAAAGAAAATCAAAATATAGAATCATCTAAATCTGAAATAGGTTGGGGACATCAAATTAGGTCATATGTTCTTCATCCTTATAGAATGGTTAAAGATAATAGAACTAACTTTGAAAGTTCTAGTCCAGATAAGATATTAGATGGAGAAATAGACGACTTTTTAGAAAGCTCACTGTATAAAGTTGAATGATTAAAAAATCGATTAAAATTTTATTAAGCATACTTTTGCTAGTTTTTTTAATAATTTTTTATTTAAGTTCAGTTGGAGTAAAAACTGAAAAATTTAATGAAAGAATTGTAAATAAAATTTTACAAATTAATAAAAAAATAAATGTAAATTTAGGAGAAGTTAAATTTTTATTAGATCCTTACAATTTTACAGTAAATATAGCTACCAAAGATCCCATAGTGCAACTAGGTGATAACAAGCTGGAAATAAAAGAATTAAAAACAAATATATCTTTAAAATCATTATTTTCTAAAAAATTTGCGGTCGACGATTTACAAATTTCGACAAAATTTATAAAAATTGATAATTTAATTCTATTGGTTAGATCTTTTAAGAGTTCAACAGAGTTACTTTTACTAAATAATTTTACTAAAGGTGGATCTTTAATAGCTGATATTAAGCTAGAATTTGACGAAGAGGGCAATATAAAAAAAGATTACCAGATTACAGGTTTTATCAAAAATATTAAATTGAATTTTTTAAACAAAATTAAAGTAAATAACTTAAATTTTGAATTTGATATTAAAAAAAATAAATATTCTTTAGAAAAAATTAAAGGAATTGTTAACGAAATTAAATTTTCATCCATTCTAATTGAAATTAATCAAAAAAAAGATAATTTTTTTATCAGAGGAAAGATGCTAACTGACAAAAAAAAATTAATTAGAGATAAGATAGATAGCATTTTAGGAAGCTTTTTGAAAAACCCAAATATAGAAAAAATAAAGTTTAGTTCTGAAAGTGATTTTTCTTTTAATGTTAATAAAAAATTGAAAATTAATGATGTAAGAATAGATTCAAGAATAAATTTAGATCAATTACTTTTAAAAAATAATTTAATAAATTTAAAATCATATTTGCCCAATATGGATGATGTAATTAATTTTGAAAATCAAAGGGTTACAGTAAATTATAACAAAGACAAAATAAATATTAAAGGTAATGGTGAAATTTTGGTTAAAGGCAAGCCAGATAATATTAGTTATGAAGTAATAAGAGATAAAGAAAAATTAACATTTAATACAAAAATAAATATTAAGAATAATAAATTAATAATAGGATTTTTAGACTATGAAAAGAAAGAAAATTTAGAAGCTTCAATTAATATAAAAGGCAATCTTAAAAAAAATAAAAAAATTAATTTTGATTTAATTTCTTTAATAGAAAAAGATAATAAAATCTCATTTAAAGATATAAATTTAAGTAAAGACTTCAAGTTAATAAGTTTGCATAATTTTAAATTTGATTATTTAAATAATAAGTTAATTAAAAATGAATTAGTCTTGAAAAAAAATAATTCAAATTATAGCATTGAAGGAGAGAGCTTTGATGCCACTACATTGATCAACAAAATAATGAATAGTGAAGATAAAAATTCAAGTATATTCGATAGTTTTAATTCTGAAATTAGCCTTAAGATTAATAAGACCTATATTGATGAATTGAATTTTATAAATAATCTTTCTGGAAGATTAAACTTTAAAGATAATAAAATTGACAATTTAGATCTAAGTTCTTTTTTTCCAAATAATAAAAAAATTAATTTTTTAATAAAAACAAATGATAAACAAGAAAAAATTACAAAACTTTTTACTGACTACCCAAAACCTTTGATTAAAAGATATGATTTTATAAAAGGTTTTGAGGAAGGCTTTTTAGCTTATCAATCAGTAAAGAAAAATGGAGTTTCTAATTCACTATTAACTATTGAAAACTTTAAAATTAAAGAGACTCCAATATTTGCAAAACTTTTAAGCCTAGCTTCTCTTCAGGGAATCTCAGATTTATTAACTGGTGAAGGTATAAGATTTGATAATTTTGAAATGAAATTTTCAAATAAAAAAAAGTTAACAACTATTGAAGAAATGTATGCAATTGGACCTGCTGTATCCATATTAATGGAAGGATACATAGAATCTAAAAAAAAAATTAGCCTGAGAGGAACATTAGTGCCTGCTGCTACCGTAAATAAGATAATTGCCTCAATACCTTTAATAGGAAATATTTTAGTAGGAAAAAAAACTGGAGAAGGAGTTTTTGGGGTTAGTTTCAAAATTAAAGGGCCACCAAAAAATCCACAAACTACTGTAAACCCAATCAAAACTTTAACACCTAGATTTATAATAAGAACTTTAGAGAAAATTAAAAAGAATTAAGATAACTCGACTTTAATATGTTTTTTTTTACCTAGAGAAAGTTTAATAAGTTTATCTTTAAACAAATCTTTTGTGATTGTTAATTTTTCATTAGTAATTACCTGATCATTTATTCTAATCCCATTTCCCTTAACTAATCTTCTAATCTCACTTTTTGAATTTTCTAACTTTGATAAAACTACTAAATCTATAAGCGTTATTTTATCATTTAATTGTTTATCATTTATTAATACTGAAGGAAGACTATCTCCCAGAGAATTTTCAGTAAATGTTTTTCTTGCTGTATCTTCACTTTTTTTAGCTTCTTGCTCTCCATGAAGCATGATCGTTGCTTTATTAGCTAATAAAACTTTTAAATCATTAATGTTATTATTTTTAATTTTTTCTATTTCACTAATATCCATATCTGTAAAAATCTTAATAAATTTTATAACATCCCTATCATCTATGTTTCTCCAAAACTGCCAATAGTCATATGCAGAAAGAAATTTTTTATCTAACCAAACAGCTCCAGTTACTGTTTTCCCCATTTTAGCCCCAGATGCTAAAGTTATTAAAGGAGTAGTCAAACCATAAACATTATTATTTACATATCTTTTTATTAAATCTACTCCATTAACAATATTACCCCATTGATCTGAACCACCAATTTGTAACATACAATTTTCTTTCTTATGTAATTCCAGAAAATCATAAGCTTGCAAAATCATATAGTTAAATTCCATGTAGCTTAATGACTGTTCTCTTTCCAATCTTGTCTTTACACTATCAAAGCTTAACATTTTATTGATTGTAAAATGTTTTCCAATATTTCTTAAAAAAGAGATATAATTTAAATCTTTAAGCCATGTATAGTTGTTCACAAATATTGGTTTAGTTTTTGGATCTTTATCACTAAGAAAATTTTTTAAAATTTTTTCAATATTGTTAATATTTTTTTCAATTTCATCTTCAGGTAAAATTATTCTAGTTTTATCTTTTCCAGAGGGATCCCCAATTCTTGTTGTACCACCACCTAATAATACAATTGGACGATGACCATGTTTCTGCAACAATCTTAAACACATAATTTGAAGTAGACTACCAACATGGAGACTTTCTGCCGTGCAATCAAATCCAATATAGGCATTAATTTTTTCTTTATCTAGTAATTGAGATAAATTTTCTTCACCAGTGCATTGATAGAAGAAGCCTCTTTCTTTAAATTCTGTTAAAAATTTATTCATATATATGCTAACTACAATATACAATATTTGTAAAAAAAAAATAAGAATGGAAAAAATTTATACATCGTTAGGATTAATGAGTGGTACATCGATGGACGGTATTGATGCATCGATCATAAAATCTAATGGAGAGGACAAGTGTGAGACGGTTTTTGATCAATATTTTGAGTACGATGAAGAAATATACAGAGAATTGATTAAAACTAGAGAAAAAATTAACTCATTAGAAAACCTAAAAGTAAATTTAATTTTATTAAATACTCTTGAGCGAAAGATAACCTTATTTCACGCCAAAATATGTAAGCAAATTTTTAAAAAATATAGTTCAAATATCGATCTCATTGGATTTCATGGGCAAACTATATTTCACAATGCTGATGAAAAAATTTCACGACAATTAGGAGATGGAAACTTGTTGTCTAGTCTTTTAAAGAAAGATGTTGTTTATAATTTCAGAGAAAACGATATAATTAACGGAGGACAAGGTGCACCATTGGCCCCCATTTTTCACCATCTATTAGTAAAACAAAATGAGTTTAAATTGCCAACATGTGTTCTAAATATTGGAGGAATAGCAAACATAACAATTATTTCCTCTAAGG
>Ga0308004_10000147_pt1 | contig 35155 bp, 30 predicted proteins | sample Neamet38_FD_203156 | JGI IMG/M metagenome (GOLD analysis project Ga0308004, IMG submission 203156) | Marine microbial communities from water near the shore, Antarctic Ocean - #38 | ecosystem: Environmental > Aquatic > Marine > Unclassified | place: Southern Ocean | collected 2014-06-06 | reverse complement strand
ACCAACTCCAATTTGTTTCCATGTTAAACCAGCTTCCCAACAATGTAAATCTCTCCAAACACCAAGGTTTAATCTACTAATACCTTTCCACGGAGAGACTACGGTAAATGCTTCAATGTCATAGTCAATTAAAAAATCAAATTTCCATTTAGTGTTAATTTCAAGTTTACCATCTAATCTAATTGTTTGTGTCAATTTAAACGTGTCTGCTTGTATTATTCCTGTTTGTAATCTAGTATAATTAATATTGTAAGCTACATTAGCTGTCCAGGGTAGAACTAGTTTTTTTGTAGTGGTATCTGTTTTTACTTTAGTCTTACTTTTAAATCTTCCAGAAATGGCCATGTTTGCAGATGTAATTCTTCCGATTCCTTTTCCTGAATTCCAAGCTAGTTCATTTTGTTTTTCACCTGTAATTTCATCCCAATCATAAGGGTTAACTCTCCAGCCAGCTTGTAAACCAATGTTTTTATGGGGTGTAGTTCTAAAGCTAAATGTTAAGTCAGACAATTGCAAACTATCTTTAAATATATCATAACTCCCGGCGATATTAAAGGCGTCAATTAATCTTTTACTTTTGTATTTTTTGTTTAAAGAGTCTCTTTTTGATCTAGACTTTAACTCTAAAGTATTACCTAAACTAAAATTGACACGACCAGATTTACCTTTCGCTACTTCTCTATATAAACTGACATCAAATGAAGAATAATATATTTCTTGATTCAAACTATCTAAATAGTATTGATGCGTTCCTAAGTCTGGTTGAAAACTAAAACTTACTTTGGGAGACATGACATGACGTAGTTTTAAGTTTTGATTTAATGATTTGTAATACCCATATAGATTAGCACTAAGTCCACCTGAAAAATTAACATTTCTAGACGTTTTAAATCCTTTAATAGTTGTGTCAATTTTTAATGTATTCGTATTCCAATCCTTTTCATAAGACTGGAAATTCCAAATTTCATCATAATTAGAAGTTAAGTTGAAATTAAACCAACCACTTTTTGGTTTTAAATTTGTTTGAATTGTGGCGTGTTGTTTTATACCATTTTTTGCATAAGTACTAATTTGGCTAAACTCATCTTTAGTAAAAATACTGTCAGGTGTGTTAATTGTGTTTCCCGAATTAAGGTTGTATGTCACAGTAACGTTTTCATACCATTTTTTTCCAATTTTTTCTTTCCTCAACACACCTAAATCGAATCTACTAATGTTAAGATTGAATGTTGGTAAATCTATATTATATGTTTCAGTACTTTTATTTTGTCTCAATGATGTTTTTATAGTCCAACTTCCATTAAACTGATTTAATTTCCAGTTTTTTGTTAAATTCATTGATGAATTCAGTTGCGAATTAAAATAATCGTTAGAAATAACTTTTAAACTGTTTTGTGGACTACTTGAAATAAAATTAATGTCACTATTAAACTTTAAAGTAGGGTGTGCTTTAGAATCCTGGTTATGTTTCCATCTAATCGTGTAATTGTCACTAACATTTGAATCATAAAAATAACCTTTTAAACTTTCATAATTCAAAGTGAAATTCCCTCTGTATTTATATTTCTTATAGTAGTTTGTTTGATTTCTTAACCCCCATCTTAAAGTTGTAAAAAGGGTGCCGTAAAAATAAGTTTCCCAACTGTCACCTAAAGGGATGTAATACCCAAAATCTTCTAAACCTGTTCCATAAACTGAAGCTAAGGCTATTTTTGGAATAACGATACCATGTTTTTTTGAATCTGTATTTGGTAAAAATGCAAAGGGGAAAGCGATTGGGGTGGGTACATTTAAAATTCTCATATACATTGGACCTGTTACAATTCTTTTTTCAGGAACTATAATAGCTTTAGATAATTGAAAATGATAATGTGGTTTTTCGGCATCACAAGAAGTATATTTACCATTTTTTAAATGAATTTCTTGATTTGGGTGTATTTTAGATTCAGCCATATGTATATAACCTTCTCCTTGTTGTGCTCTAACCTCAGTTATATATCCTTTTTTTGTATCAAAGTTATATTTTATTCTGTCACACTTAATTAATTCACCAGCTTGTGTGAATTCAGGGTTTCCAAATTTATTTCCTAAACTGTCAATACCATAGTAGGCAGAGATTTCATTCTTATTTAAATCAATTTCAATAACCTCCGAATTTAAAATAACATCATCATAAGTTACATTTGCTTTACCGTATAGTCTAATAATCTGATTTGGGATGTCAGCAACAATTGAATCCGTAGCTGAATAATTAACAGGATTATCTAGCCCAATATTTTGATTTTTAGATTTTTGGGCATGACTATTTAACTGCATAAATACAGCCATTATCAACAAAGTGTAATGGATAAAATGAGTAGTATGTTTATTTTTTTTCAAACTTTGGTCTTAACTTTGTAAGCTACGAGTTTACAAATGTATAATTTTTATAAAATGAAAACCAATTTTAATAACTTTTCAATCACATTATTATTGTTAATAAGTGTTATTTTTTTTAATAGCAGGTCTTTTGCAAACGGATATAGAGGTATTAAAACGATAGTTATTGATGCTGGTCACGGTGGTAAAGACCCAGGATGTCATGGACATAAAAATACAAGAGAAAAAGATGTTACACTTGCCATATCATTGAAGTTAGGTCGTTATATTGAGGATAAGTTTCCGTTAATAAACGTGATTTACACTAGAAAAACAGATGTTTTTGTAGAGTTAAATGAAAGGGCACAAATAGCAAATAGAAACAATGCAGATTTATTTATTTGTATTCATGCAAATGCAGGAGGAGAATCAGCTTACGGCGCAGAAACTTATGTTTTAGGGTTACATAGAACAGATGCACAAAGAAAAATAGCCGAAAGAGAAAACTCAGCCATCCAATTGGAGGATGATGGTGGAGAAAAATATAAGGACTTTGATATGTCAGTTGACGCAATAATAGGAAGACAATTACAATTGAGTGTGTTTTTAGACCATAGTATCGTATTTGCGTCTAAAATTCAATCATCAATGAAAAAAATTGGTAGAAAAGATAGGGGAGTCAAACAGGCTGGTTTTTTAGTACTATATAAAACAACAATGCCAAGTGTGTTAATTGAAACAGGCTTTTTATCTAATCATAAAGAAGAGTTGTTTTTAAGAGATACAGCAAATCAGTCATTAATGGCGAATTCATTTTTTAAGGCATTTAAACAATATAAAAATTATTATGAAAATGGCGTAGTTTCATCAGAAGTTGACGAGTCAAACGAAAAAGTTGTTAACAGTACTGACTACGGTTTAAATACTGATGAATTAAATGATGATAAAGTTATTTTTAAAGTTCAAATTGAAACTAACTCAATTGAAATTTCACTTAAAGACACTAAGTTTAAAGGGATGCCGGTATGGATGTATAAGAATAATAGCTTATTTAAATATACAATAGGTGCTTATTACACTTTTAAATCTGCAAATGAATTAAAGAAAAAAATGAGAACAGAAGGTTTTGAACATGCATTTGTTGTTGCTTTTCATAAAAAAGAGAGGATAAGTCTAGAAAAAGCTATTAAATTAGCAGAAAAATAATTTGAATGAGAGTATCTAAAGAATTTAAAGTCGGGTTGCTAGTCTTATTGGCGGTGTTTTTCTTATACATGGGTGTTAACTTTTTAAAAGGAAATTCTATTTTTGGTCAAAACAGACAGTATTTTGCTGTGTTTAATAATACAAGTGGATTGGTATCTTCTAATCAAATTTTAGTTAACGGGGTACAACAAGGTACTGTTGCTGAAATTAAATTAAACCCTGAGAACCCAAAACAAGTCGTTGTTAAGTTTACAATATCAAATGACGATATTTTGATTCCTATTGGTTCTAAAGTTAAATTAATTAGTTCAGGTCTTCTTGGGACTAAAGCATTAGAGTTACAGTTAAATTTTGACCCAGTTGTTATTGCTGAGTATGTTGAAAATGGCGATACATTATCTGCGACAATCGAAAAAGGAATTTCTGATCAAATTAGTGAAGAATTATTACCTTTAAAGCACAAAACAGAAGAGTTAATGCAATCGGTTGATAATATTGTACTGTCAATTAATTCTTATTGGGATACATCTGCAATTTATGTTATTGATGAAAGTTTATATGAATTTAGAGATGGGATTTCAAAGTTCGGAGATTTAGCTAGAAGTTTAACTGTTTTAGTTGAAAACGAATCAAGAGTGATTGATAATGTATTAAATAATGCAAATGATATTACAAAAAACTTAGCCAATAAGTCAGAACAAATAGAAAACGTTATTGATAATTTCTCGGCCATATCTGATACTTTAGCAGCAAGTGAAATAAATTCTGTAATCATGGAAGCTAAAACAACTCTGTCTCAGTTAAATGAATTAATGATGAAAGTTAATAACGGAGAAGGAACATTAGGCATGTTAATGCATTCAGATAGTTTACATAATGAATTAGTAGAAACTAATCAATCTATTCAAAATTTATTAGATGACATGGAGGCTAATCCAAAGAAATATGTTCACTTTTCTGTATTTGGACGAAAAGCTAAAACACCAAAATAATAAAATTATATAACCAATCCTCAAAATAATTAGAAATGGCAATAAGTAACATTATATTTATACTATTAGCATTAGGTGGAACTGCATTTTTTGCTTTTAATGTTAAAAAAATAATAGGGAACATTAGACTTGGTAAAGCTATTGATAGAACCGATAATATACCACAAAGAATAAAGAATACAATTCGTGTAGCTTTAGGTCAATCTAAAATGACAAGAAGACCAATTGCAGGTGTTTTACACATTTTTATTTATGTTGCTTTTGTGATTACTCAAATTGAGTTAATTGAAATTTTTGTAGATGGTATTTCTGGTTCTCACAGAATATTTATGGAGGCCTTAGGTGGTTTTTATACATTTATTATTAGTATGATTGAAATCTTGTCATTATTAGCATTAGTAGCTACTTTTGCCTTTTTATCAAGAAGAAATTTATTGAAACTACCAAGGTTTCACAAGTCTGAAATGACAGGTTGGCCAAAATTAGACGGTAACATCATCTTATATATGGAGTTCGTTTTAGTCATGTGTATCTTTACAATGAACGGAGCTGATGAAGCATTAAGATTAGTAGGACAATCTCATGCTGAAGGTGTCGGGAGTTTTGGATTTTCAATTTCATCATTTTTAGGTGAATATATTTTCGGAGGAATGAATGTTCAAACATTACACATTTTAGAAAGAGTAGGTTGGTGGGGACATATATTAATGGTGTTTTCTTTTTTAAATTATTTACCATACTCTAAGCATTTACATATTTTATGGGCTTTTCCAAATGTTTACTTTGCGGATTTAAATCCAATGGGTAAATTAACAAATATGCAGTCAGTTACGAATGAAGTTAAAATGATGATGGATCCAAATGCTGATCCTTATGCTGCACCTGAACCTTTAGCTGAAGGCGCAGTACCTGAAAAGTTTGGCGCAAAAGATGTAACCGATTTACATTGGATGAATATAATGAATGCTTACACATGTACAGAATGTGGAAGGTGTACTGATTCTTGTCCAGCTAATGTGACTGGTAAATTATTATCACCACGTAAAATAATGATGGATGTGCGTGACCGTGCTGAAGAAGTTGGTGCGGGAATTAGAAAAGAAGGAAAAGATTTTAATGATGGTAAATCATTAATTGGAGATTATATAACTGAAGAGGAAATTTGGGCATGTACATCATGTAACGCTTGTGTTCAAGAATGTCCGGTATTGATTAGTCCATTAGAAATAATTATTGATTTAAGAAGATATTTAGTAATGGAAGAGTCTAAAATGCCTTCTGAAATTGCTGGAATGAGTACAAATATTGAAAATAATCAAGCACCTTGGCAATTTCCAGCAGCTGATAGATTAAAGTGGAAAGATGAATAATTCTCAATTCTAATATAAAGTAAAATGAGTTTAAAAGTTAAAATAGTTGATGGAGAAAAAGTCTCTCCAATTTTACCAGAAGAGGTAAAAAATTATTTAATTGATATTGATGGAACTATCTGTGATGATATCCCAAATGAAGAGCCTGAAAGAATGGCTACTGCTAATGTGTTTCCTGACACAGTAGAAACAATAAATAAATGGTATGCCCAAGGACATCAAGTTTGTTTTTTTACTTCTAGAATAGAAGCACATAGAGTAGTAACTGAAGTTTGGTTAAAAAAACATGGGTATAACTATCATAGTTTACTAATGGGGAAACCAAGAGGAGGGAATTACCATTGGATTGATAATCACATTGTCCGTGCAACACGTTATGAAGGTGTATTTTCGGAATTGATTGAGGAAGAAAACACGATTCAAGTGTTTAAAAAGAAATAAAATATTAAAAATGAGGGTAAACCTTATAAAATAATAAAGAAATGAGCGAATTGAAAGTACCAACAATGGCCGAAATGATGGCTGCAGGAGAACAACCGGACGTATTGTTTTGGGTAGGATGCGCAGGAAGCTTTGATGATAGAGCAAAAAAAATTACTAAAGCAGTTGTTAAAATTTTAAATCATTGTGATGTTAAATTTGCTGTTTTAGGAACTGAGGAATCTTGTTCTGGAGATCCTGCTAAAAGAGCTGGGAATGAATTTTTATTCCAAATGCAAGCCATGATGAATATTGATGTGTTAAAAGCATATGAAGTAAAAAAAATAGTTACGGCTTGTCCTCATTGCTTTAATACACTTAAAAATGAATATCCAGAATTAGGTGGTAAATTTGAAGTGATTCACCATTCACAACTGTTACAAGAATTAATTGACTCAGGTAAATTAAAAATTGAAGGTGGTGGTGCATTTAAAGGTAAAAAAATAACTTTCCATGACCCTTGTTATTTGGGTAGAGCTAATGGTGAATATGAAGCACCACGTAGAGTAATTGAAAAGTTAGATGCCGAAATGGTTGAAATGAAAAGATGTAAATCTAAAGGTTTATGTTGTGGAGCAGGTGGTGCACAAATGTTTAAAGATTCTGAAAAAGGAAACAAAGAGATTAACGTAGAGAGAACAGAGGACGCTTTAGAGCTTAAACCAGATATTATTGCAACTGGATGTCCTTTTTGTAATACAATGATGACAGATGGTGTTAAAAACTTTAATAAAGAAGAAGAAGTTGAAGTTTTAGATATTGCAGAAATGATTGCTACTGCTGCAGATTTATAATAGCTAGTACTATTTATTACTAAAAAAGCCTCATAAATATAATTTATGAGGCTTTTTGTTTATCTCTAGATTTTCTTATTTTACTCTATTACCGATACTCATTGCTTTTAGTAACCAATTTGGTAAACGTTTTTTAGGGTCTTTTTTCTTAAGGTCTAAATACCAACCTAAGTTTTTCATGATAGGTACTTTATGTGTTTCTACAAATTCAATCCAGTTTCCGTCAGGATCTTCAATATATGAAAAACGACCGCCAGCTTCTCCCATATCAAAAGTGTCCCCAGAATCTACTGTAAATGGAAATCCTGCAGATTCACATTCAGTTTTCAAAGCATCCATTCCTCTTACATCAAAGCATAAATGAATAAATCCCCAATCTCCCCAAAATCTATCTTTAAATATTTTTACGGGCACTCTATCAATAGCTTGAACTAATTCAATTTGAGTAGGTCCAAATAATTTTGAGAAAGGCCCTTCTCTTTCTGCTTTATGTGATAATAATACACGTCTGAATTTTTGACCACCTGAAGGTAAACCACTGAAACAATCAAAAGTTGACGTTTCATCATATTCAATTGTATCGTAATTTAAAATGTCTTTGTATAACTTTAAAGAAGCATCAATATCGCTTACACCAATTAATGCACCAGCAACACCACCACAACCTGAAGGATGTTTAGTTTCTGATAACCAACCTTTACCTTCAACAACGTTAAAAATATTTCCATTAGGATCTTTTACAAAAAAGTTTTGTTCACCTGTTGGCGTTTTAGTAATAGCGCCTAAAATATCTCCATCTTGAGATTTAATGTGGTCGTATGATTTTTGAATATTTCTTGACTTAATTCTACAAACATAAGTTCCTAAATCACCTAATTGAACTTCAAAAGTAGCTTTTTCGGTTGGACGACTTGTAAATTGCCATATTTCGAATCCACCTCCGCCATCCATAGATATTGCTAAAGTTGCAGTTCTACTATGAACAGTATTTCCAGTATATCTAGTCATTAATGGTGCTTCTGCAGCTTCTTCAAAAATACGAACATCAGTACCAAACATTTGTCTATACCATTTCCAAATTTCTTGAACATCAGGAACACCTATTCCCATTTGTTGAATACCGCAAATTACTTTTTCCATTTTTATTAACTTTAATTTCAAATGCAAATATAATGTTTTATCTTTGGATTAATTATTGATATGTTTTCAAAAAATAAATTAATGAAATTAATCTTAACCATTTTTATAGTGTTTTTTACTATTGTATCAAATGCACAGACTATTAATTTGTATGGTGGTGATTCATCTTCAGAATTTGATGTGGCTTATAAAATAGAGAATGGATTTGTATATCATGGCGGTACAGGCTTTAATACTTTAATTAAATATACAATTTCTGACAATAAAGTTTTTATCGGTAGATCAACCTCTTCTTTTAGTTGTTTATATACAATAGATGGTTCTAAAGTATATAGAGGTGATTCAAGATTTAGTTCTGATGTAATATATACTATTCAAGACAATAAAGTATATAGAGGTGACTTTCCATCTTTACCAAATTGTATTTATACTTATGAAGATAATAAGTTATATATGGGGGATTCTAACTTTCCAACTGATATTTTATTTACGATTAGTTCTAATAGTATAATTTCTTTAGCTATTTTAGCAGCCATTATTGGACCTTATTAAATTTTTTTATGAAAAACATTATTTTAGTACTACTTACTTTTTTAGCTTTTTCGGCTAATGCTATTACTGTTAAGTCAATTTCAAATTTAGAATCTGAGACTATTGAGAATTCTAAGTATATAAACTTTAGCAGTTTAGGTGGCGTTTATTACGGAGATGAAATTCAAAATTTTGTTTTAGATTTTGATTTCAATACAGTTGAGCGTATAAAAATAAACGATTCAGTTTTTAATGTATCTCCTAATGAACTAGTAGTTGTTTCAGGTTTAGACTTTGGAGACTATAGTTTTGAGACTAATGAAAAAAGTAAAAGTTTTAAATATAAGGAAACAGCACCGTTTTTTAAAAAGGATACTATTGTTTTTGGTTTACTGTTAATTGTTTTAGTCGTTATTTTCAAAACATCTGAAATGAAAGGTTTTAAACGTTTTTATAATATTGTACCAGGTCTGTTACTCTGTTATTTTATTCCTGCTATTTTAAACTCATTAAATATAATTGATTCAGACATATCTAACTTATATTTTGTAGCGTCACGCTTCTTATTACCAGCTAGTATTGTTTTATTATGTTTAAGCATAGATATTAAAGCAATAAAAGGATTAGGAAGTAAAGCTATTATTATGTTTTTTGCCGCTACTATTGGTATTGTAATCGGTGGTCCAATTGCGCTTTACATTGTTTCTTTATTTGCGCCAGAAGTTTTAGATGGTGGTTTGTGGAAAGGTTTATCTACTGTAGCAGGTAGTTGGATTGGTGGAGGAGCCAATCAGGTAGCCATGAAAGAAATATACGGAGCTTCTGATAAACTATTTTCAGCAATGATTATTGTTGATGTATTTGTCGCAAATATTTTTATGTCTGTCTTATTATTTGGAATTGGTAAAAAAGACAAGATTAATAAATTTTTTAAAGCTGATGATTCTGCAATTGAAGCCTTAAAAACAAAAATGGAAGATTTTCAAAAGAAAGTCGCAAAAATCCCAACATTTAATTCGTTAATTTACATGTTAGGTATTGTGTTCTTTGTCGTTAGTTTTGCTCATTTTTTATCAGGAATTGTGGCGCCAAGTTTAGCTTCATGGTTAGTGTCTTTAAAAGAAACTAGTCCTTTGTTAGGAGGTCTATTAAATTCTTTAGGAAGTGGTTTTTTCTGGTTGATCGTTTTTGTAACAATTTTTGGTGTGATTATGTCATTCACTAAATTAAGAAATTTTGAAGGTGTTGGTGCCTCAAAATTTGGTTCTATATTTTTGTATATCCTTGTAGCTACTATAGGAATGAAAATGAACATAGGTGAATTAATTAGAGATTGGGGTGTATTTAAATACCTAATAACAATTGGATTAATTTGGATTATGATTCATGCAATTTTCATTTTCATAGTTGCCAAAATTATTAAAGCACCATTCTTCTATGTGGCTGTTGGTAGTCAAGCTAATGTTGGTGGTGCAGCTTCTGCTCCAGTTGTTGCAGGTGCTTTTAGTCCATCACTTGCTCCTGTTGGTGTATTGCTTGCTGTTTTAGGGTATGCAGTTGGTACTTTTGGTGCAATTATTTGTACACTTTTAATGAAAGGAATTTCAGTTTAATTTGACGGCATAAGTTTTATATTACTTTGTCTTAACATTTTTTGAACTTAAAATAACGCATTAAAATACTAAATTATGAAATCAAAATTAATCTTATTCATTTCATTATCATTCTTCTCGTTGTTTGCTAGCGCGCACAAATCATTTATATCCATTGCAAATATGGAGTACAATGAAACAGAAAAAAAAATTGAAGTGTCTTTAAAATTAACAGCACATGATTTTGAACATATTCTAGAAAAGAAATACGGAAAACAAATTCATATCGAAAATGTTAAAACTGGTTCAAATGTAGATCAATTTATTATTGCTTATATCAATAAACACTTTAAGGTAGTGTCTGAATCTGAAAAAACTAAATTGATTTATATAGGGAAAGAAGTCACAATTAAGGATGAATTATTTTTTTATTTCACGCTTAAAAATGTGAAAAACCCATCTAAGATTGTTGTTAACAATACATTTCTATTTGAAATATTTGAGCAACAACAAAATATTATACATTATAAACTAAAAGGTAAAACAAAAAGTTTAACTTTGGTTTCTTTAAAAAAAGAAGGAACTTTATTTTTTGATTAACACTAACTAACATCATGAATTCTAAATTATTACTTATAAGTATTTTTTCGATACTTACTTCAGCTGTATTTGCACAAAATACAAATAACAATAAATTTAAACAATTAAAAGAAGAGTTGGCGACCCCAAACGTTTACAGAACGGCTAGTGGTGCACCTGGTCATGAATACTATCAACAAAAAGCTAATTATAAGATTAATGTAGTTTTAGATGATGATAAACAAACGATTAGTGGTGAAGAAACGATTACATATTTTAATAATTCTCCTGATAGATTAGATTATTTATGGGTGCAATTAGATCAAAATATGCGTGCTAAAGATTCAGATACTAAATTAGTAACAACAAATACAATTCAATCTTTTTCATATCAAGGTGCTATAAATCGTCACTTTAATGATAAAAACTTTGATGGTGGATTTAAAATTGAATATGTTAAGGATGGTGCTAACAAAGATTTAGCTCATGCGATTGTAAAAACTATGATGAGAATTGATATGGTTAAACCTTTAAATGCAGGTGGGTCATATACTTTTAAAATTAAGTGGAGTTATAACATCAATGACAGAATGGAAACTGGTGGTCGTTCTGGATTAGAATACTTTAAAGCAGAAGATAATTACATTTATACAATTGCTCAGTTTCACCCAAGAATGTGTGTGTATAATGATGTGGAAGGATGGCAAAATAAACAGTTTTTAGGAAATGGTGAGTTTACTTTAACTTTTGGAGATTTTGATGTAAGTATTACTGTTCCTGCTGATCACGTTGTGGCTTCAACAGGTGTTTTACAAAATGCGTCTAAAATATTAACGTCAGCACAAAAAAATAGATTAAAAAAGGCAGAAAGTGCAGATGAGCCTATCTTTATTATTACGCCTGATGAAGCTTTAGAAGCTGAAAAAGGAAAAAAATCAGGAACTAAAACATGGCAATTTAAAGCTAAAAATGTACGTGATTTTGCATTTGCTTCTTCAAGAAAATTTATTTGGGATGCACAAATTGTAAAACAAGAGACTAAGAATGTATTGGCAATGTCTTATTATCCAAAAGAAGGTAATCCGTTATGGGAAAGGTATTCAACACGTTTAATAGCACAAACCTTAAAAACATATTCAAAACATACGTTTGATTATCCTTATCCAGTAGCTATTTCAGTTCATACAAAATGGATTGGAATGGAATACCCAATGATTTGTTTCAATGGTGGACGTCCAGATGCTGATGGTTCTTATTCTGAAAGAACTAAAACAGGAATGCATTCTGTTATTATTCATGAAGTAGGGCATAACTACTTTCCAATGATTATAAATTCTGACGAAAGACAATGGACTTGGATGGATGAAGGTTTAAATACTTATTTACAGTATTTAACTGAACAAGAATGGCAAAGAGATTATCCATCATCAAGAGGCCCTGCTCATTTAATTGTTGATTATATGAAGGGAGATAAAGATAATATTTCACCAATTATGACTAATTCTGAATCGTTGTTACAGTTTGGTAATAATGCTTACGGTAAACCTGCAACAGCTTTAAATATATTAAGAGAGTCTGTGGTTGGTAGAGAGTTATTTGATTATGCTTTCAAAACATATTCACAAAGATGGATGTTTAAGCACCCAACACCAGCTGACTTTTTTAGATCTATTGAAGACGCAAGTGGAATTGATTTAGATTGGTTTTGGAGAGGTTGGTTCATGACAACAGACCATTGTGATATTGCTTTAAATAAATTGTCATTTTATCAATTAAATTCAATGAATCCTGAAAAAGAAGTTGAGTTTAAAAAGATGTCAGTCGATACAAAGTCAAAAGGAATTAGTTCAATGAGAAATAAAGAATTAATTAAAGAAACTGAAAATGAAAAGTATCCAAAATTAGACGATAAATATGTAAATGTAGATCCATACGCAGTTTCAGAAACAAAGCAGAAAGAATATGTAGCTTTTGAAGAAGGATTGACTGATAAACAAAAGGATTTATTAAATGGAGGGTATAACTTTTATCAATTAGATTTTGAAAACATTGGTGGTCTAGTAATGCCTATCATTTTAGAATTTACATTTGATGATAAATCTACAGAAGTAATTAGAATTCCTGCTGAAATATGGAAATCAAATAATTTCAATGTTTCAAAAGTGTTTATTTTCCAAAAAACAGTTAAATCTGTTCTTATGGATCCGTTTTTAGAAACTGCTGATACAGAATTAGACAACAATAGCTGGCCTTCAAAATCTACTCCAAGTAGATTCAATATCTTTAACGAAGGTGGATATAGAAGACATTAAGGGGTTAGATCGCTGCGCTATTAGATCGCTTCGCTTTTAGATGCTAGACCGCTTCGCTTTTAGAAACAAGACTCAAGACTGACGCATTTTGCTTTTAGATAAACAAAGAGACAAGACCGCTGCGCTTCTATATGCTAGACGTTTGATTGACGAATTGACTATATAAATAGTCATGAAATTAAAAGGCTAATGTCAGTTTGTCTCAATAGCAAACGGGAGAATTTAAAAGGTGATTGAGGCGCGTAGCGGGACTCGAAATTAACTTTTAAATGTATCGAGAACAGAATGTAATTTTAGATACTAGGTACTAAATACTATCTAACAGGTACTAATTACCAAACAACGAAAACACTTTACTTCTCTAAAGCTTCCTCAACTTGTAAGTTGTCGATTATAAAATCTTGTCTCGTTGGTGTGTTTTTCCCCATGTAGAAGCCTAGTATGTCTTCAATGTTTGTGTTTTTACCAATGTAAACAGGGTCTAATCGTATGTCTTTACCAATGAAATGTTTAAATTCATCAGGTGAAATCTCACCCAAACCTTTAAATCGAGTAATTTCCGCTTGTTTACCACAAGCAACCATTGCCTCTGCTTTTTCTTTATCGGAATAACAATAAAAGGTTTGTTTTTTGTTTCTGACTCTAAATAAAGGCGTTTGTAAAATATAGATATGACCTTTTCTTATTAAGTCAGGGAAAAACTGTAAAAAGAATGTTAATAACAATAACCTAATGTGCATCCCATCAACATCAGCATCTGTTGCAATAATTACTTTATTATATCTTAAACCTTCAATTCCATCTTCTAAATTAAGTGCAGCTTGCGCTAAATTGAATTCTTCATTCTCGTAAACTACTTTCTTAGTTAAACCGTAGCAATTTAAAGGTTTTCCTTTTAATGAGAATACAGCCTGTGTGTTAACATCTCTTGATTTTGTGATAGAACCAGAAGCTGAATCTCCCTCTGTAATAAATATAGAAGACTCTTCACGTCTAGCATGTTTTAAATCGTTGAAATGAACGCGACAATCTCTTAGTTTTTTGTTATGTAAGTTAGCTTTTTTAGCACGATCTCTTGCTAATTTTCTAATCCCTGTTAATTCTTTTCTTTCTTTTTCTGCTTGTTTAATTTTTCGTTCTAAAACTTCAGCAACATCTGGGTTTTTATGTAAAAAATTATCTAGTCTTTCTTTCAAAAAATCATTAATGAAAGCACGCATAGATTTACCACCAGGTTCAATCTCTAAAGATCCTAATTTGGTTTTAGTTTGGGATTCAAAAATAGGTTCCATTACTTTTACAGCAACTGCAGCCACAATAGATTGACGAATGTCAACGGCTTCATACTTTTTGCCGTAAAACTCACGAATCACTTTCGCTATGGCTTCTCTAAAAGCTGTTTGATGTGTTCCACCTTGTGTTGTATGTTGACCATTAACAAATGATGAATAATCTTCACCATACGTTCTTACGTGTGTAAATGCAACTTCAATATCTTCACCTTCTAAATGGACAATTGGATATAATGGTTCACCATCCATATTGTCTTCTAGTAAATCTTTTAATCCATTTTTAGAATGGTAACGTTCGCTATTAAAACTGATGGTTAACCCACGATTTAAATAACAATAATTCCAAAATAATTTTTCTAAATATGGTTTACGGTAATTGAATTTTTTAAATACAGTTTCATCTGCAATAAATTCAGCATAGGTTCCATTCTTTTCAGTTGACATTTCAATACTTGAATCTTCAACTAATTCACCCCTAACAAATGCCGCTCTTTTTGACTGACCCTCACGGTAGGCTTCTACCATAAAATGACTTGACAATGCATTTACAGCTTTAGTACCAACCCCATTTAAACCAACCGATTTTTTAAATGCTTTACTATCGTACTTACCACCCGTATTCATTTTTGACACCACATCAACCACTTTTCCTAAAGGAATTCCACGGCCATAATCACGAACTGAAATTTTATTATCTTTTAATTTAATAACAATCTGACGACCGTTACCCATCACAAATTCATCAATAGAATTATCCATGACTTCTTTTACCAAAACATAAATTCCATCATCAGGGGCAGAACCATCTCCTAATTTACCAATATACATTCCTGGACGTAAGCGAATATGCTCCTTCCAGTCTAACGATCTAATGTTATCTTCTGTATATTCTGATTCCTTTTCTGCCATAATATGTGGTTGGTTGGTTGTAATTAACAAATATAATTCATTAATAGGATGGTTTTACACTGGAATCAAGGAGAATATTAACAATGAAGCGTTAATTAGGGTGTTAGCTCACTTGTTTTCAGTATGTTTTGAATGATTTTCATTTAAAATAAGACTATAAGGTGATGTTGTTACTTTAAATTGAATAGATGTTCTATTCTCTGTTCGAGTGTTTATTTTAAATAGACTAGTGTTTTGTGATAAGTATATAGCGTGTAAAGTAAGTCGGAATATATAATTGTTAATAACCTTTTGTTATAAAAACGATTATTTTCGTAGAAATTATAGATATTTGAAAAAAGCTTTATTAAATGAAAATATACCCTATAAATACCGGTAATTTTAAACTAGATGGTGGTGCTATGTTTGGTGTGGTGCCAAAAACGTTATGGCAGCGTACTAATCCTGCTGATGCAAACAATATGTGTGACTGGAGTATGCGTTGCATGTTAATTGAAGATGGTGACCGATTGATGTTAATTGATACTGGAATTGGAGACAAACAAACCGAAAAGTTTTTTAGTTACTATTATATGTTTGGTGATGATAACTTAAAGTCAAGTATTGAGGCTTTAGGGTTTGGTTTAGACCAAATTACAGATGTGTTTTTAACACACTTACATTTTGACCATTGTGGTGGTGGAATTGTAAGACAAGGAGAAAAAGGATTTAGACCATTTTTTAAAAATGCAACGTATTGGAGTAATGAAAAACATTGGCAATGGGCAACAGAACCTAATGCAAGAGAGAAAGCATCATTTTTAAGCGAAAATATTTTACCAATTCAAGACAGTGGGCAATTAAAGTTTATTGATAGAATAGGGGATTACACACCTAATGTATTCAGTAATATAGATGTTTTATTTGTAGATGGTCATACTGAAAGTCAAATGATTCCACATATCAAATATAAAGGTAAAACGCTTGTGTTTATGGCCGATTTATTACCAAGTGTAGGTCATATTCCAATTCCTTATGTAATGGGTTATGACACAAGACCATTGATTACTTTAGATGAGAAAGCTAAATTTTTAACTAAAGCAGCCAATGAAGAATTTATATTGTTTTTAGAACATGATTACCATAATGAGTGTTGTACATTAAAAATGACAGATAGAGGCGTTAAATTGGATGAAACTTTTTCGTTTAATTCAATTATATAATTAACTAAGCTTAAAACTATGAATAAGTATTTAATAGAAATTTTAAAATTAAGAACATCTGTGACCTTACCGGGTTTTGGTGCTTTGATGATTGCAAATTCTAAAACAGGTAAAATTGTCTTAAATCAGCTGTTAAAGTATGATGATAAAATATTAGCCAAGTTTATCGCAGAAAAAGAAAATATTGATGTGCAAGAAGCACAAAATATGGTGTCTAAATTTATTAAAGAAATTGATTTAGATATATCTAAAGGTGAAACGTACGATATTTTTCAATTTGGTAAAATATCTAAAACTGAAAATGGTTCTATTTTGTTTGAAATGGATGATGCTATGCGTAAGGAAATAATTTCACCAGTTGTTTCTGTACCAAAGGTTGAAAAGAAAAAAGTAGTGAAAAAGGAAGTAGTGAAACCTATTGAGAAAGAAAAAGAAATACCTAAAAATGTATATACGCTACCAGCAGAACCTAAGGTAGAAAAGCTTGATGAAATTAAAACTGTTGAAGTAAAGGTTGTTAAGGTTGAAACTGAAAAACCTGTAATTAAAACCACTTCTAAAGCTACTCAAACAGTTGAAGATAAAGAAGTTACTATTAAGTCAGGAGCTAATATTTTAGATGGAAAAGTAGAGCCGAAACAAGATAAGAAAGCTATACCAATAATTAAGGATTTAGATCAGGATGATAAAAAGAAAAAACGTAAAGTTTGGCCTTGGGTTTTCTTGCTATTATTAATTGGTTTAGGAATTATTACATTCATATTTCAAGACAAATTGAAAGCTGAATTAGGATTATCTACTGAAGCTGTAGAAGTAGATATTGTTTCTTCTGAGCAGGAGATAAATAATAATGAACAAGTTATTGAAGAGGTAAGTGTTGATATTGATACGTTAAATTATGAAGACACTACTGAAATTGAATTAGCAGATGAAAGTGAGTTCATTGAAGAAGAAAATGTAATAGAAGAGGAACCTGAACAGACTTCAACACTTGGTAGTTACCATATTATTGGTGGTGCATTTGGAGAAGCATCTAATGCGACTCTATTTGCAGAAAAAATAGGTGGAACTGTAATAGGTAGGTTTAGTGGGATGTATCAAGTGTCTATTAAATCTTATGAAACTAGAGCGGAAGTAAATTTAGCTTTTCCTGATGTGAAATTAGAATATTCAGGTGCATGGATTTTTAAGTATCCTAAATAAAAAATATAACTCTAAAAAAAGCCTAACTAAGTATATTAGTTAGGCTTTTTTTTGTCATTTTTTTTTGACTATGAAATTACATTTTCAACACGTTCTACTTTATCATGCTTAGTTAAGGTTAGTCTAACAATACTATCTTTTGTTGCTTTTAAATCATGAGGGACTGCACCTTCAAGTGCAATAATATCACCTCTAGTTAGCGTTAGTGTTTCATTATTTAGACCAAAGTCAATTTCACCATCAAATATCTCTATCACAATAGGGAAGGGTGTTTGGTGCTTCTTCATTAAATTACCAGTTTTCATAGCAATTCTTATTTCTTTAGTATTGTTTGTTTCCAATAAAACGGTTACCATTGGTTTTTCAGAATTGAATTCTAAATTTGTTAAAAGTGATGCTGTTTTACTCATTGTATGTTGTTTTATAAAAATTATTTATCAAATTTACATTAAAGTAAGCATTGCCTGTGTGACTAAAGTCAGTATTGGGTACAAAAAAACTGCATACAATTAAATGTATGCAGTTTTAAATATGTTAAGCAAAAATCTTATTTAGATTCTGTAGCTTTTTCAACTGATTTAGTTGCTTCTGCTTTTACTTCCGATTTAGGAGCACATGCTTTCTTTTTTGAACAACATTTTTTCTTTGAACAAGATTTTTTAGTTGTAGTCGTTGTTTTCTTTTTAGTATCGTCTTGCGCAAAAGTTGTTGATGCTCCACCAATAAATGCACCTAATGCTAATGTTAATAATATCTTTTTCATGTCTTTAGTTTTTTATATTGAGCAATTTAGGAATAAAAACTACGTCAAGATGTTAAATTGTATTTTTTTAACAATTTTTATTTACTTAATTCAAGTCTGTTTAATGTTTCTTTATAAATGTATTTCTTCTGTATAGACTCATAGGGTCTGTAGATATAGTAAACTATATTGTCAATGATTTGAATACCTTCAATGTACTTATAATATAATTTAAAGGTTTTTATAATGTCACCTGTATTAGTGTTTAATAAACTTAAAAAGGTAAAACCATTTCGCATAAAAACAGCATAAATAGCTTCTGTGTTTTTATCTTGAATCAAAGGGTGTTCCCATCCAGATTTTCTAGAATTAAAATGATAAGTAATGTTAGTACTGTCTACTAAGCCTGATTGAGGTGTGTGTTTATATAATTTATTTTCATAATGATCAAAAACTAAAACTGAATCATGTTGCACAAATAATGGCGCATAAAGTGGCGTGTAATATAATGAGTGTGTAAAGACAGTCGCACCCACCCAAATTTCTTTATCAATTCCAGTTTCAATTTGTTTTTGATGTGCCCAAAGTTTTGTTCTCACGTCAGAAAACCTAAACTCGGCTCTATATTGTTCCATTAAAGGCTTGTCTTGTACGCCTAATAAGGTGTTATAAATCGAGTCTGTTTTGTTAAACTCCATATAATCAAACGCAGGGTAAATAGGAGAATAGTTAGAGTAATAAATTCTATCTGCTAATGTATCAATAATGGGTGCTAAGTATTTATAGTAATAGTTTTTATCCTCTTTATATAGGTAAAGCCTATTACTTTTAATAGATATTTGATAGACATTAGTTTTAGTAATTAAATGAATGTTATTCCTAAAATCAGTAGTTAGCTCAATACATTCATCTAATACTATGTAAGAATCCAATTCCGTCATTAAACTATCAATCAACTTAATTTTACTTCCTTTTTTTAATGTTTTCTCATAACTTAACAATACCATATTCCCATTAGGTAAGGCTTGAAAATCAGACACACTAAATATTTTGGATTCAAAAACAACAGCAGGTGTTTTAATACCCACTTCGATAATACCTAATTCAAAGTCATTTAACTTAACATTAAGAATAAGTGTGTCGTTTTTAATTTTTTTCTTTAAACGCTTAGAAACTGCAATTGATTTACCCTCAAATGCAATATGTTTAAAGGTTATGTTATCTAATTCCGTTAAGTACGTTTTAAAAATAAAACTACCATCAAATTTAGAAGTCGTATAATCTTCAGGTTGTTTCCCATAAATTATTTTTACTGACTTGATACTTTCTTTTTTGTAATCAATTATGTTACCAATTACTGTAATGTTTTGATTAAAAGCTAGTAAGGGTAATGTTAGACTTAGTATTAATAGTAGTTTTCTCATATATAGAATAGATGCATCAATGGTAATAATTCCATAAAATTAATTTAAAATTGGTTTTCACCAACCATAATCGTAATAAAAACGTTATTTATTATGAATTTGATATTGTTAAAAATATTGTTATATTTGTTTAGACATGATTACAGCAGTTACATACGGAGTTAAAATTAGCGTTGAAAGTGTTTATCGTAAAGACCTTTCAAACCCTGAGAATTCTGTTTTCTTTTTTAACTATCGCGTTGAAGTAGAAAACACTAATTCTTTTGATGTGCAACTATTGAATAGACATTGGCTAATTTTTGATTCACTTAACCCATCAAGAGAGATTAAAGGAGATGGTGTAGTAGGAGCACAACCTGTTATTAAGGCAGGTGATAAATACGCTTACGTTAGTGGTTGTGACTTGTATAGTGAAATGGGTAGTATGAGAGGGTTTTATTCATTTATGAAATTAGATACTAATGAAATATTTAAAGTATCCATTCCAAAGTTTAACATGATTACTGCTCCAAAGTTAAACTAAAACCCAATTTTCTGTCTTTCATTTTCTTATGTTTTAGAGCATAAACTAAAACAATTTTACAAACTCTTTTTAACTCCATAAGTTTTAATTATATTTGTGGTAAAATTTTTAAAAAATTAGAATTATGCCACACGCAATTTTCACATCACCAATACCAGTAAACGAACCAGTTACTGCGTTTGGGAAAAATAGTCCAGAAAGAGCAAAATTAATTGCTGAATATAAAAATATGTATAACCAAGCACCAATTGATATACCAATGTATATTAACGGTGAAGAGGTTAGAACTGACAATAAAGTATCAATTCACCCACCACACGATCACAAAAAAGTGGTAGGTCATTTCAATATGGGAACTCAAAAACATGTTGAAGCTGCAATTGACACTGCATTAGCTGCACGTGAAGAGTGGGCTGCAACATCATGGGAACATAGAGCTGCAATCTTTTTAAGAGCTGCAGAATTATTAGCAGGACCGTTTAGAGACAGAATGAATGCATCAACAATGATTGCACAATCTAAAAACGTAATGCAAGCTGAAATTGATGCCTCATGTGAGTTAATTGATTTTCTTAAAATGAATGTGTCTTATATGGAGCAAATCTATAAAGCACAACCAGGATCTAACGCAGGAATGTGGAATAGATTAGAATATAGACCTTTAGAAGGATTTGTATTTGCTATTACACCATTTAACTTTACATCTATTTGTGCTAACCTTTGTGCAGCACCAGCAATGATGGGTAATGTTGTTGTATGGAAGCCGGCTGAATCTCAAGTATATTCAGCTAAAATTATAATGGATTTATTTAAAGAAGCAGGTGTGCCTGACGGTGTTATCAATATGATAACTGTTGATGGACCAGTTGCAGGAGATGTTATTTTTAAGCATAGAGACTTTGCAGGATTACATTTTACAGGTTCTACAGGTGTATTTAAGCACTTATGGAAAGAAATTGGAATGAATATCGATAAATACCGTTCGTACCCAAGAATTGTTGGAGAAACAGGTGGTAAAGATTTCATTATTGCACACAAATCTGCAAATGCTATTGAAGTAGCAACAGGAATTGCAAGGGGTGCTTTTGAATACCAAGGACAAAAATGTTCAGCAGCATCAAGAGCTTACATTCCTTCAAATATGTCTGAATCAGTTTTAGCAAGTGTTAAATCTCAGGTTGAATCATTTAAAATGGGATCACCAGAAGATACATCAAACTTTATAAATGCAGTAATTACAGAAGCTTCTTTTGATAAAATTGCAGGATACATTGACTTTATTAAAACACAAGATGATGCTACAATTCTTTGTGGTGGAAATTATGACAAGTCAAAAGGATACTTTGTTGAACCTACAGTAGTAGTAACAACAAACCCAATGTTTAGAACAATGTGTGAAGAAGTATTTGGTCCTTTAATGACTATTTATATTTATGATGAAAATAAATTTGAAGAAACATTAGAATTATTAGATCAAACTTCAGAATATGCTTTAACAGGTGCAATTTTCTCGGTTGACAGATATGCTATTACTTTAGCGTCTAAAAAATTAGAAAATGCAGCAGGAAACTTCTATATTAATGACAAGCCAACAGGAGCAGTTGTAGGTCAACAACCATTTGGTGGTGCTAGAGGGTCAGGAACAAATGACAAAGCAGGATCTTACCTAAATTTATTAAGATGGGTGTCTCCTAGAACTATTAAAGAAACATTTGTACCAGCAACGGATTACAAATATGAATTTTTAGATTAATTAACTGTACTTCTCAATTTGAGAATACACTTATAAAAGTATCTAAACCTATACCATTTATTTGGTATAGGTTTTTTTGTGGTTAATTTCTAATACAGTAAAATAAAGATTAAAAGGTTTTAGCTCATTTATTAAAAAAATAACTTAATACAATAGAATAAATTGTAAATTTGAAACAGTGCTTTTGATTTAGTTCTAAAATAAGCAATTAATAATAATCTTATGAAAAACATAATTAATGTATTCCGATTTACCTTACTGTTTCTAGTAATAACACAAATATTAGTCTCCTGTCGCAAAGATGATGAAATAAATGACGTATGTACTACGATACCATCTGGCGTAATAAGTTTAAATGATTCATTGTTGTATTGTAATGCTAATGATACTTTAAGGTATGAATTAGATATTGATGGAGATAATGTTGTTGATGTATTTATTAATCAAAAAACGTCCTTAAACGGAAGTTCTGCTAGTATATATTATACTTCAATTAATTTAGGTAATAACTATGAAGTTTTAACTAATGAATATACTATTCCGTATTGGGTTTTGAATATCAATAATGATCCATTGTATGGAGATACTATATTTTTAAATCGAACAAAAAGGATGCCTTTGAATGTTCTGACAGGAAATGAAGTCACTATTTCAGATATGGGATTTGAACATGATTCAATAGATATTGCATATTTACATTCAAATGGGACATTAGGTACTCCTAGTAGTAATCAGATTTTTAACCAATTATTGCTAGAAGAAGATATTACTATTGTTCTAAAGAAAACAGAGAGTGGTCAAACGTATTTAGGTTGGATAAAAATAAAAGTGCTTGGTTATACTAATATTGAGTTAAAGAGTTACAAAGAAATGAAGCTGACCAATTCGTTGCTTATTGAGTAAAATTATCTGCTATTGATTTTGGATGTAATATATAACTTTCTATTATGACATAAGTATTACCCCTTGAAATGATTTCATAATCTTTAAGTTATGCCATGAATAATTAAGGAGGCAAACTTAAGTGTTAGATACTGAGTTTAGGATATGAATACAAAAAAAACACTCTCAATAAGGTGTGTAAAGCATAATAACCTGAGGGTATAAAAAAGGAAAATAGTACTAATTGATAAAAAATAAAATTGATGAAAAATGTATTACTACTTGGTCGTTTAGCGACTAATGTTCCAAATCTACAGACAGGTATTACAAACAAAAATATAAACCTTTTTAGTGGTACTAATTTAGCGGAAGTTAAAGCCGTATTTAGTCAAAATAACAATCAAATTGATAGTGTTATTATGGGTGCTGGAATCGATATAGAGGTAAGGTTAGAAGTTGTTAACTATATCTTTGAAATAAGTAAAGGAACAACTGTACATATGAAAGATTGGAATTCAGGACCAACAGGGATGTTACCTTTTGTAAACGGAATATTGAATAATTTTATTGATTAATAAAAAAGTATTATGACAAAAAAACAGAGTACATTTAGCAAGTCATATTAAAAATAAAGTAATCAGTAAGTAAAATCAGTCATAATTTGAATATTTAGTACTTAAAAACACTAAACACACCAAATTCAAACCGTAATACAATTAAGAATGAAAAAATTGATACAATCAGAGTTTGGAATAGTAGATTTTGACGTTAAAAAACTCAATGGTTATGAGAATGTAAACTATCTTATCAGTACAGCAACGGATAAATATATTTTTAAAACGTATAACTATTCAGAAGATATATACGATACAGTTGTCGCAGAAAATGAGATACTCTTTTTTTTGCAAGAATCAGTTCAAAATAATTATCCAACACCAATTCAGTTTAGTGATGGTTCATTCATTAAAACACTTACTATTGAAGGTGAAAAGCAAGTCTGTAGACTACTTACTTTTATTGATGGGGAATTTTTAGGGGATGTCACGCATACTCAACAGTTAATAGAAAGCTTTGGAACTACATTAGCTAAAATTGATTTAAACTTACAAGGTTTCAAAAATTATACGATTGCAGCAAAGCAACAAATGTGGGATATTCAATATTTAACTTTAAATGAAAAATATATTGATGATATTCCAAATGCTAAAGATAGAAATTTAGTGCGTTACTTTTTTCAACAATTTAAAGAAAACGTAGTACCAATAATACCTACGTTACGAAAACAAATTATTCATAATGATGCTAACGATTGGAATGTATTAGCCACAAATGGAGAAGTTTCCGGAATCATTGATTTTGGTGATTTGGCACATACATTTTTAATAAATGAATTGGCTGTAGCTATGCCTTATATTTGTTTTGATAAAGAAAACCCGCTAGAGTGGGCTGCTATCTTATTAAAGTCTTATCATTCTAAATTAGCTATTGAAGAGAAAGAGGTAAAAGTGCTTTACTATTTAATTGCAGCAAGGCTTTTAATCAGTGTATGTAATTCCGCACATTCAAAGCTAAGCGATCCTGAAAATTTATATGCCTCTATTAGTGAAATGTCTGCTTGGAAATTATTACGCCATTGGGTAACTATTAATCCTGTTCTTGCAGAGAATACGTTTAGACATGCGATTGATTTACCTGCTTTAAAATCAGAATTAACTGAAGACGTGCTTCAGAGACGTTACAAATATATTAGTCCTATTTTGTCGTTAAGTTATGACAAGCCCATTCATTTTATTGGGTCAGCTTTTCAATATATGTATGCAGCTGATGGGGCTACGTTTTTAGATGCTTACAATAATATCCCTCATGTTGGTCATGCACATCCAAAGGTAGTAGCTGCAGGACAGAAGCAAATGGCAAAACTAAACACTAATACAAGATACCTTTATGATGAGTTGGCTGATTATTCTGAAAAGATATTAGCTAAGTTTCCTAAAAGTCTGAATAAAATCTATTTTGTAAATTCAGGTAGTGCAGCTACTGATTTAGCGATTCGTATGGCTAAAAACCATACTAAACATGATGGTATTATGGTTATGGAACATGGCTATCACGGTCATACGCAAACGGCTATTGATATTAGTGACTATAAATTTAATAATACGAAAGGTCAAGGGCAAAAAGACTACATTTTAAAAACGGCTATACCTGATACATTTAGAGGGAAGTACACAAGTAATGATGGTAGTGCTGGGGAGTTATATGCCAAAGACGTCAGTCACCAATTAGGTAATTCAAAGTTACGTATAGCTGCTTTTATTACAGAGCCTATTGTTGGTTGTGGTGGGCAAGTACCATTGGCAAAAGGCTATCTACAAAACGTTTATCCTGCTGTTAGAAAACAAGGAGGACTTTGTATTAGTGATGAAGTGCAAACAGGATTTGGCCGTTTAGGAGATTACTTCTGGGGATTTGAAATGCAAGGTGTAGTGCCTGATATGGTAATTATTGGTAAACCAATGGCAAATGGACATCCTATGGGAGCTGTTGTTTGTACTGACGAAATTGCGGAATCATTTAGCAGAGGGGTTGAGTTTTTTAGCTCATTTGGAGGTAATCCTGTATCTTGTACTATAGCTTCATCAGTTTTAGAAGTTATTGAAGATGAAAAACTACAAGAAAATGCAAAAGTAGTAGGTGATTATTATAAAGCGTTATTTACTAAGCTTCAAACTAAATATAAATGTATTGGAGATGTGAGAGGGAGTGGATTGTTTTTAGGAATAGAAATAATTACAGAAAATGGTATTGAACCTAATACTGAGTTAGCACACTTGATTAAAAATAAATTGAGAGAACGAAACATATTAATAAGTACAGACGGGCCTTTTGATAGTGTTATTAAAACTAAACCGCCGTTATGCTTTACAAAAGAAAATGCGCTTTTAGTAGTCACTGAAATTGAAAACGTATTAGAAACATATTACAAGAATAATTAGATTAAATTTGCATTATAAAAAAATTACAAACCATGGAAAGTCTTTCAAATAGAGCTTTAATTAGCCGATTATATAGTTCAGCCGAGCAACAATTAGAAGATGCCAAATATGATGCTGAAAATTGGTCACAATGGTATGGTGTAGTTCAAGAGTTAACTGGACCTGAGAAAATGGTGTTTGTGATTGTGAAACTAAACCAAGCGGTAACAAATGGTGGTTTTGTTGAGTTTTATGAAACGACTTATGGTATTTTTGCACCAGAAATTATTCATGTGTTGAATGAAATTAAAGCCACATCATCTGCTGAAATTGTATCTAATTCATTACCAATTGTAAATCCAAACGGTTTATTGGATGACGAATACAAAGCATTTGTTTTCAATCTTAAACTAACAGAAGAACAACGTGCACAATTATATACATCTGATATTCGATATGACCAATTACACGATCAAGAAAATTTAGAAGATTTATTAGGTAATTATTTACAGGTAATTGCTAAGGATTTGGTTTAAATAATTGAATTAATAAAATTTTGTAAAACCATAAAACAAGTATTCTAATACGTTTGTGTTTAGTCATTTATAGCTTATTACTTAATTATAAGCAATAACTAAAAAATTACTATTACAATAATTAATACTATATTTATACCTTAAAAATAATTAGACATTATGAAAAGAATTATAGCCTTAACTATTTTTGCTTTTTTACTTCAATTTAGAGTAAATGCCCAATGCGATTCAATTTTTGTGACTAGTATTGAAATACCACAAATTGAGTCTTTAAATATAATTGTATCTATAAACAACACGAGTAGTTCGCATTATATTTATTTGAATTTAGTATTAACAGATGATTTGACAGGTCAGGTTATAGCAGAATCAACTGGAGGTTACTTACAGTTACCACCACATTATATTAGTGTATTTGAAGTTGATACTACGGTTGTATTTGGTCAATGGCATTTGTATTATGACCTTGATGATATTCCTAATTTTAGTAATGTTTCTGTAGGTATTCCTATTTTATGTGATACTATCTCTTGGGAGAATTCGCTCTCAATTACTGAGTCAAATGAATTCAATTCTGTTTTTTTATATCCAAATCCAACTAATGATTACTTATTTATAAATGGTGAGGCTAATAGATCTTTTACGGTATTCAATTCTTTAGGAAAGGTAATGATTAAAGGGACGACAGGGTTAGAAGAAATTAATATTCAAAGTTTATCTAAAGGTGTTTATTTCGTTCAAATAGAAGATAGTGCTAGCGCATATAAATTTATTAAGGAATAAATAGTTTTAGGATAAGAACGTAAGTAAAACGGCTTTTGATATTGACTAACAATATAGGCCTGGTAACAAATGGTTATTGAATTCAGTCTTAAATTAGATAGGCTTATAGCTTAAATTACTATTTCAAAAAATCAACTACAGAATTATAAAATAACTCTGGATTTTCAGCATGTACCCAATGTCCTGCATTTGGAACTGATATGATTTTTGAATTAGGGAATTTATGTTCAATTTCTTCAAAATCTGAATCTTCAATGTAATTTGATAATTCACCTCTTATAAAAAGAGTAGGTACATCAATCTCACTAAAATAGATCTCCTCAACAATTTGTTCTATCTCGTTACTTAAAACAGGGATGTTAATACGCCAACCTAATTGACCTTTACTTTCCCAATATAAGTTTTTCAATAAAAACTGCTTAATTGATGGATTTTCAATGTAATTACTTAATTGTTTGTCAGCCGCACCTCTTGATTTTATAACATCTAAATCTATTGACTTTAATCCTTTTATAATTTGATCGTGGTGAAGTGGGTATTGTTTATGAGAAATGTCAACAATTATTAATTTATTTAATAATTCAGGATATTCAGCTGCAAAACCTATGGCTGTTTTTCCACCCATTGAATGCCCCAGTAAGTTTATTTTTTCTAAACCTAAATCATCTATTAACTCTTCAAAGTCAGACACCATTAAATCATAGTTAAATTCAATAGAGTGGGGTGAATGTCCATGATTTCGTTGGTCAACTAAATAAACAGAAAAATGTTCAGCAAAACGTTTGGCTAAAGTTTGCCAATTGTCAGACGAACCAAAAAGTCCATGTAAAATGAAAAGGGGGTCACCATTTTCGCTAATTTTTCTATAATGTAATTTCATGCTGTGCGTTTGAAAGTGTAAAGATAAAAAAAGCCTATTCAAATTAATGAATAGGCTTATGTTTTATATTAAAAATTAGAAATTAACCTAATTCAGTAATAATTGTATCGTTATCTTCACCTCTGTTAATCAAAGCTACAATACTTTCTACATCAATATCTTCAATGTCCTTGTATCCAATTTGAATAGCGAACCTTTCTAACAAAACAGTTTCTTTTTCATCAATAACTGAATCAGCCATAACCATTCTGATTAAATCAATCATGTTTTCGTATCTATCATCTTTTGATACTGGAGGCATTACATTATAATCATTTGGATTATCTAAAATGTTACCAATTTGAGTATATGATAAACCTATTCTTTGACCAATTTTGTTTAATAAAAGTAATTCAGAATCATCAACAATTCCATCTACTTGAGCCAATAGAACTAAATTTCTAAAGTGACCCATGTCTTGTTTTCTTTCTCCTGTTTGATATAAATCTGCGAATGACATATTTTAATTATTTTTTTTAGCAAAACTAAGTATTTTTTTAAATTTTCAGCCACTATATTTTGTCTATCTTTGCAAAATATGATTAAAACAATTGATTTACGAGTTCCATACAAATATATTAATGACGAAGGGTTCATTAAAAATGCTGCATCTAAAGACTTAAAGGTCGAATTGAAGTCAATTAATCATGTAGAACGATTGAAGCAATCTTTAGATGCGAGAGGTAAAAATATTGTCTATAATTTAAAGTTAGAAATTTACATTGATGAGGACTTTGTTGAAAAAGAATGTTTATTCACGCCTCAGGACGTTTCAAACGCTAAGGAAATAGGGATTATTGGTGCAGGTCCTGCAGGATTGTTTGCCGCTTTAAACGCAATTGAAAAAGGTTTAAAACCAATTATTTTTGAACGTGGTAAAGATGTAAGAGAAAGAAGACGTGATTTAGCTAATATAAATAAAGAACATATCGTTAATGAAGATTCTAATTATTGCTTTGGAGAAGGTGGTGCAGGAACGTATTCAGACGGTAAATTATATACACGTTCTAAAAAAAGAGGAAATGTAAAAAAGGTATTAGAGTGGTTAGTTCATTTTGGTGCTAACAAAAACATTTTAGTAGAAGCACATCCACACATAGGAACTAATAAATTACCTCAAATTATTCAAACCATTCGTGAGTCTATTATTGCTAACGGTGGAGAGGTTCATTTTAATTCAAAAGTAACTGATTTTATTGTTGAAGATAACAGTCTTAAAGGTTTTATTGTTAATGAGTTAGAAACTAGATTGTTTGATGATACAATTTTAGCAACTGGACATTCTGCTAGAGATATATTTTACCTTTTAGATAAAAATAATATTGAAATTGAAGCAAAACCTTTTGCTTTAGGTGTAAGAATAGAACACAAACAAGAAGTGATTGATAAGATTCAATATCATGGTAGAAAAAATGATGAATTTTTACCTCCAGCTTCTTATTCGTTAGTGACACAAGTTGATGAAACTGGTGTATTTTCTTTTTGTATGTGTCCTGGTGGAATTATAGCGCCATGTGCTACAACTCAAAATGAAGTGGTAACAAATGGATGGAGTCCATCAAAAAGAGATAATCCTCATGCTAATTCTGGAATTGTAGTTCAAATTGAACCTGAAACATTACCAAACTATAAAGCAAATGATCCTTTTGTATGTTTAGATTTCCAAAAAGAAGTAGAGCATGATTGCTGGGTTGCTGCTGGAGAGACACAGAAAGTACCTGCACAACGATTAATTGACTTTTTAGACAATAAGACTTCAGTTGATTTCCCAACGTCTTCTTATATGCCTGGAATTGCATCTGTAAATTTAAATGATGTATTACCTCAGTTTGTTACTAAAAAATTAAAACAAGCGTTTGAAGATTTTGGTAAAAAAATGAAAGGATTCTTAACGAATGAAGCTGTATTACATGCACCAGAGTCTAGAACATCTTCTCCTGTGAAAATACCAAGAGATAAAGAAACTTTAGAACACATCACTGTAAAAGGATTATATCCTTGTGCTGAAGGTGCTGGTTATGCAGGTGGAATTGTTTCTGCTGCAGTAGATGGAATGAGAATTGTAGATCTATTAGCTGAGAAGAAGTAAAGTAAACTCTTTGTTTTAGTATCACAGAAATTAAAAATAACGGTTTGGGTTTTTACCTAGACCGTTATTTTTTTAATTAAATTTTAATCTTTTTCACTAACAAGGTTGTTGTTATGTCTAGAAGCGTAGCGTTCTAATATCTAATAGCGAAGCGGTCTAGTATCTTATTTTCGTTTCTTAAATTATTTTTTCAGTCAATTTAAAATATTTAAATGGTACATATTTAAAAGGTAAATCAATCCATGTAGGTGAAGTTAAAACTGCTCTGTTATTACTAAAAGCTAAAAAACTTTCTTTTCCGTGATACTTTCCCATCCCACTATTACCAACACCACCAAAGGGTAAGTTATGATTAGCAATGTGCATTAAAACATCATTAACACAAGCACCACCTGAGGCTGTCTTAGCTAAAACAGATTTTGCTTGTTTACTTTTACCAAAGTAATAAAACGCCAATGGTTTTTCATTTTTATTAATGTAAGAAATGGTTTCATCAATATGTTCAAATGACATGACAGGTAAGATAGGACCAAATATTTCACCTTGCATGATTAAGAAATCAGGATCTACATTGTCAATAATTGTAGGCGAAATAAACTTATCTTCTTTATCAATCTCCCCACCAGTATGTATTTCACCTTGTTTTAACAGAATTTCCAATCTATTAATTGCACGCTCATTTATAATACGTGGATAAAATCGGCTTTCTTTACTGTTTTCACCATACATTTCTTTAAAATTAGCAGCTATTTTATGTAATAGTTCCTTTTTAATAGATTGATGTGCAAATAAGTAGTCAGGAGCAATACATGTTTGTCCTGCATTAATTAGTTTCCCCCAAGCAATACGTTTAGCTGCAATATCTATATTGGCATCAGCGTCAACAATACAAGGACTTTTGCCACCTAGCTCTAATACGACAGGGGTTAAGTGTTCAGCCGCAGCTTTCATCACTACTTTTCCAACAGTAGAACTTCCTGTGAAGAAAATAATATCGAAACGCTGTTTAAGTAATAATGTATTAACGGGTCGTCCACCTTGAACAATAGCAATATAATTTGATTCGTAAAGTTCATTAATTATATCCGCCATAACTTGTGCAATGGTAGGGGCGTCTGGTGATGGTTTTAAAACACTACAGCCACCAGCTGAAATTGAACCAATTAATGAATTGAAAAGGAGTTGAAAAGGATAGTTCCAAGGGGCAATGATTAAAGACAAACCTAAGGGTTCGTAAAATATTTTACTTGAAGATGGTAAAAGATGAAATGGTGTGGCTACTCTTTTTGGTTTCGCCCATTTTTTTAAATGTTTTATATGGTGATTAATTTCACCTAAAACAATACTAATTTCAGTTATATATGCTTCTTCAGGTGATTTATGTAAATCTACCCACAATGCATTCTCTATTTTCTCTCTATTTTCTAAAATCGCTACCTTTAACTTTCTAAGCTGATTTAATCTAAAACTAATACCTTTTGTTTGATTAGTTGCAAAGAAAGCCCTTTGGTCTTTAATGTGCTGAATGATTATTTGTTCTGAAGTGTCTTTCATTAGTAGAATCTAAAAAGTGAATTGTTTTTTGTGACTTGTGAAATGTTCCATAGTTTTATAAACGTTAAGTAAACTATCCGATCATCCAATTACAGACTAGTATACATTTCAAGTTAATATAGTTTACAACCGTTTGGCTAAGCTATGTATTTTTTTTCAGAATACTATGCATAGTAATTGTTTAGTCTATTATTTCATTTTTCGCTTTAATTTGTAAATTAGAATAACTGCAATAGCGCCACCTAAGAAAGAGATAATACCATTAAGTATAAATAATTCATAATTAATAGTACCCGATTCTAGTATAGATTGAGGGTTAAATCCTAGCCTCCCAAAAGACTTAATTAAAAAGACACTTCCAAAAACACCAGCTATTGTATTACCTGTCAATCCGAAAGAGTATTTTTTAAATAGATACCCAATTAAGTTAGATCCAGCTATCCCAATAAAAATACTAATTAAGGAAAGGAATGTAGTTGTCATAGCTATGTGAGTTAATGTCCATAATCCATCTTGTCAACTTTTCCTGCTCTCAATCGTTTTTGTATGATTAAATAGACGATAATAAGAATAATCCCAACAACTCCCCAAATAGCAGCGGTAGATAATCCATATTCGGCAGCTGCTGTATTATGAATTGTAAGGGATTCATTTATTGAATTAGTAGTAGGCAGTATAACTGGGAAGATAGAGGCTAATGATGAGCTTATTCCACCAACAATTACTAAAGTTGATAATATAAAACCATGACTTTCGTTTTTTAGTGTTTTGATAAAGAACAAACCAACTATTCCTGTAAAGTAAATAAGTGGAAATATGATTAAGTAAGGTTTATCTATAAAGTTAGATAACGATTCTGGGTTGATAATTTGCCAAACTGATAAAGAGAATAGGGTAAGTGCTAAAAGAACTATATTTAATCTGAAAATGATTGTTTTTAGTTTTTCATTAATAGAAGCGTTAGTTTTTAATATAATCCAATTGGCACCATGAACTGCTAATGTTACTACTGATATTAAGCCAATAATTATGGTAAACCAATCAATAACACCTGGGTTTTCAGTTATAGGACTAAAACTACTGTTCCATAAGGGTAAGAAAAAATAATGTGATTCATAAGCAGAGATACCATTTTCAACACCTCCTAGATTAACACCTCTAACGATATTACCCAATGCAATTCCAAAAAATAAGGCCAATAATAAACTAGAAACACCAAATGCAGTATCCCACATGTCTTTCCACATTTGATACCTAAATTGATTTCTGAATTCCAAACCAATGGCTCTAAATATAATTAACCATAATACAAAGATTAAAGGTAAGTAGAAGCCACTAAAAACGGAAGCGTAAAAGGTAGGGAAAGCCATAAAGAGTAATCCTCCACCTGCTACTAACCATACTTCATTCGAATCCCAAAATAAGCCTGCTGCTTTAGCAATGACTACTTTGTCTTTTTCTTTTTTTGCGTAAAACAAATGAATGATTCCTGTTCCAAAATCATAACCATCTAAAATAAAGAAGACAGCTAATACGAGTACAATAATTAAATACCAAAATAATTCCATAACTTATTGTTTTTTAGGCGTTGGCCCTTCATGAATAGTTTTACCTACTAAGACTAAGAATAATATACCTAATAGCATGTACAAAGCTATAAAGCCTAATAATGTGAATAAAGTGTTACCAGATGAAACTGTTGGTGAAATACCGTCTGCGGTTTTTAATAAACCATACACTAAATAAGGTTGTCTTCCTAGTTCTGCTGTGTACCAGCCTGTAATATTGGCGATATAAGGAAATGGAACTAAAAACATAATTGCCCAAAGTAATGGCTTAAAAGTATATAGTTTTTTGCGCCACATAAAAAAGAGGGCTAGTCCCATAATACCAATAAAAATAGTCCCTAAACCAACCATGATATGATACGAATAGTATAATGCTGGAATATTGTCAGGTAATTCTTCTTTTTCAAATTGATCCATTCCAGGGACTTGTCTATCCCAATCTTGATACGTTAAAAAACTTAACACATTAGGAACTGCAAGTTTATTGTCTAATTTCTTTTCAACCATGTTGGGTTGACCCACTAATATAATTTCAGCTCCTGCAGCTTCTGTTTCAAATATACCTTCCATAGCGGCAAATGATGCTGGTTGATATTTTGCTACATTCTTAGCGTTCCAATCTCCAGAAGGGAAAGCAAGAAGCATACTTGATATAAAACCAAAAATCACACCTACTTTTAAAAACAGTTTTCCATATTCGGATTGTTTGTTTCTTAAAATATAAAATGCGCCAATACTAGCAACCACAAATGAAGAGGTTACAACTGAGGCTAATTGATTATGTAAAAAAGCGGGGAATAACCACGGGTTACTAAATAGTGCTGAAAAGTTTTTTAATACATATTCTCCATTTTCTAAAATCTCATGCCCAACAGGATGTTGCATCCAAGCATTAGTAGCTAGGATAAACCAACCACTTGCCCAAGAACCTAAAAAGACTAAGAATCCAGTTAAAAAATGTAGCTTTTGACCCATTAGTTTTTCACCAAAAATAAAAAGTGCTAAAAAGGAAGATTCTAAAAAGAAGGAGAACATGCCTTCCATTGCTAAGGTCTGTCCAATAATACCACCAGTTAACTCAGAAAATTTAGCCCAATTGGTACCAAATTGAAATTCCATTGGAATTCCAGTTACAACACCCATTGTGAAATTAATAGCGAAAATTTTCATAAAAAATTTAGCCGCATTATTATATTTTTCAATATTTGTACGTAAAAATTTCCATTTAAAATAGACTATCATTAAAGATAGGCCCATAGTTAATTGAGGGAATATATAGTGAAATGTGATAGTAAATGCAAATTGCAACCTATCATAAAAAATCATGTCTTCCATATTGAATTAATTTTATGAGACAAAGTTAGCTTGATTGTTAAAACAAGACTGTAATATTAGTTACTCTTTTGACGTAAATTAACTTTGCTTAAAGGTAATGAAATAGTATCTT
>Ga0308004_10000145_pt1 | contig 35321 bp, 37 predicted proteins | sample Neamet38_FD_203156 | JGI IMG/M metagenome (GOLD analysis project Ga0308004, IMG submission 203156) | Marine microbial communities from water near the shore, Antarctic Ocean - #38 | ecosystem: Environmental > Aquatic > Marine > Unclassified | place: Southern Ocean | collected 2014-06-06 | reverse complement strand
ACTTGCTGCTATCCTATTAAAAATGGCAGGATATGGTTTTTTGAGATTTTCAATTGGAATGTTTCCTGTTGCTTCTGAATATTTTGTTCCTTTAATTTATACACTTAGTATTATTGCAATTATCTACACATCTTTAGTAGCGCTTATGCAGGAAGACATGAAAAAACTTATTGCCTATTCGTCAGTTGCTCATATGGGGTTTGTCACATTAGGAATTTTTACTTTTACACCTCAAGGTATGGAAGGAAGTATTTTTCAAATGTTGAGCCATGGTCTTATTTCTGCTGCTCTTTTTTTGTGTGTTGGCGTTCTCTATGACAGGGTTCACTCTAGACTTATCAGTTCTTACGGAGGAATAGTTAATGTTTTACCTAAATATTCATTAGTTTTTGCAGTATTTATGCTTGGAGCTTTAGGCTTGCCAGGTACCAGTGGTTTTGTTGGTGAAATTTTAATTTTAATAGGAGCTTTTCAGAAAAGCTTCTTGGTAGCAGTATTAGCGAGTATAGGAATAATTTTAGGTGCAGCTTATATGCTTTGGCTTTACAAAAGAGTAGTTTTTGGAAAACTAGAAAAAGATGACCTCAAAAAACTTAAAGACTTAAATTTTTCAGAAGGAACTGTTCTTTTTTCACTTATGGCCCTTGTATTGTTTTTTGGTTTTTATCCAAATTTAATTTTAGATACTGTGCATGTTTCAGTTGAAGAATTAATTAAAAACTATGAACAAGCAATAATTTTTAACTTAAGTGCAATAAAATAATGGAAAATCTTAATTTAATATTACCTGAAATATTTCTCTCATTGTCTATCTTTGTAACTTTATTAATAGGAGCTTTTTTTAAAAATAGTTACAATCTTGTTACGAATATAACCTACCTAATCGTAATTTCTTTATTATTAATTATTTTTAATTCATTTAATGAATCTGGTAATTTATTTTCCAATAGTTTTGTCTCTAATTCATTTACTAATTTTTTTAAAATTTTAATTTTGTTAGGTACATTGTTCGTTATGCTTATTACACAAGACTTTATTAAAGAAATGAAAATTAATTGTTTTGAATATCCTCTGTTATTACTTTTTTCAGTTTTAGGCATGTTCTTTATGGTTAGTTCTAATGATTTAATGTCTTTTTATTTAGGTTTAGAGCTACAATCTTTAGCCTTATATATTTTGGCATCAATAGATAGAGATAACTTAAAATCAAATGAGTCTGGAATAAAATATTTTATATTAAGCGCTTTATCTTCTGGACTTTTGCTTTACGGATGCTCGCTTCTATATGGATTTACTGGCTCAACAAACTTTGAAGAAATTAGTTTAAAAATGGAATTTGAGAATACCGGTGCTGTCTTTGCAATGGTTTTTGTTTTGGTAGGTCTAGCATTCAAAGTATCGGCAGTTCCTTTTCACATGTGGACACCTGATGTTTACCAAGGATCACCGAGCTCAGTGACTAGTTTTTTTGCAGTTGTGCCAAAAGTTGCCGGCATAGCTATACTTATTAGATTTGTTCAAATTCCTTTTGAACAATTAACAGATCAGTGGAAAAATATTTTAATTTTCATGGCCCTAGCATCAATGATTTTAGGCGCTGTCGCAGCAATAGGTCAAACCAATATAAAGAGACTGATTGCGTACAGTTCTATAGGTCATATTGGCTACGCGCTAGCTGGTATTTCAACCGGAACTGTAACTGGGTATAGCAGTAGCATTACCTATATTTCAATCTATGTAATTATGAATCTAGGGGTATTTGGATGTATTTTCCTAATGAAAAAAGAAGGTAAGTACTGTGAGGATATTAAAGATTTAGCTGGCATATCAAAACAAAACCCATTATTGGCAATTTCATTTTTAATAATTATGTTTTCTTTGGCTGGTATTCCACCCTTAGCTGGTTTCTTTGCAAAATTTTATGTTTTTATGTCTGTTATAGAGAGCGGAATGTACACATTAGCAATTGTAGGACTGCTGAGCACCGTTATTTCTGCTTTTTATTATTTAAGAATTATTAAAATTATCTACTTTGATGAAATAAAAAATCCTTTTGATAAAATAAAAAATTTAGGAATTACAAGCACAGTTTTATTAAGCTGCTCGATACTCATTTTATTTTTCTTATATCCTTCGATTTTAAACAATATTGTTAATACACTATCAATTAATTAATGAAACTAAAGATTGTAAAATTTAAAAGTGTAAAAAGTACAAATGATGAAGCTATTAAACTAATAAGATCAGACAAATATCTTTTAGGGTTAGTTTCAACAGGTTCTCAAATCAAAGGAAGAGGTACAATGGGAAAAAAATGGATTTCATACAAAGGAAATATTTTTATTTCAATATTTTTTAAAGTTAATTTTATAAAACTGAAAATTGAAAATTATCTAATTATTAACGCAAAGATTATTAAAAAAGTATTAAATAAATATACAAAAAAAATTATAAAAATAAAAAAACCAAATGACCTACTAATTAATAAAAAAAAAATCTGTGGAATCTTACAAGAGGTTATTAACCATAAAAGAGAAAAGTATTTAATTACTGGCATTGGGATAAATACAAAAATTTCTCCTTCAAATAAAGATTTTAAAAGTACATCTTTAAAAAATAATTCAAGTAAAAATATTAATAATAAAATTATTATTGATGATATAAAAAAAAATTATGATCAGTTGATTTATGATATAGATAATTATAATTCTTTATATATAAAAAAAAAATATAAATAGATAAATGAAAATACTAATTGGAGACATTGGGAATACATTAACTAAAATGTGTATAATTAATGAGATGTCAGTTATTACTAAAGAATATAATATTGAAACAGTAAAAATAATTAAAGAAAAAAATTTAATTAAATTTCTAAACCCTATTTTAAAAAAAAATATAAATAAAAAAATTTTATTTTCTAGCGTAGTGCCTAATGCCTATCAAAAGATTAATAAATTTCTTACAAAGAAAAAATATCAAGTTTATGAAATAAAAAACCTTCCACTTAAGAAGTTAATAAAGATAAAAGTCGATAAATATAGTCAATTAGGATCGGACAGAATTGCAAACGCAATAGGTGCTTATAACCTGTATAAAAAAAACTGTTTAATTGTTGATTTTGGTACGGCAACTACTTTTGATATTGTAAAAAGTCCTGGAGTTTATGAAGGAGGAGTTATTGCACCCGGCATTAAACTTTCAATATTAAATTTAAGTAGATTTACAGCTTTGTTGCCAGTATTTGATTTAAAAACTAATTCAAAATCTTATGGAAAAAATACAAAAGATGCATTAAATGCTGGTTTTCTGTGGGGTTACCAGGGTTTGATAACTAATATAATAAAAAAGATCAAAGCTTCTTTTAACTGCAACTTTAAGATAATTTTAACAGGTGGGTACTCTTTAACTTTTTCTAAATTTATTAATAATAATTCAACTATTGAGCCCAACATTACTATAAAAGGCATTATGCATATTTATAAAAATTTAATCAAATGATCAAAGAAGAACTTTTATTTTGCCCGTTAGGGGGATCAGGTGAGATTGGCATGAATTTAAATCTATATGCTTACGGCAAAGAAGAAAAACAGCAGTGGATAGTTGTCGATATGGGTGTGACTTTTGCCGATGATTCTATACCAGGTATAGATTTAATTTATCCAGATCCCGGTTTTTTAATAGATAAAAAAAAAGATTTATTGGGAATTGTATTAACACACGCCCACGAAGACCACATTGGATCCGTTGCAATTATATGGCCGCAACTTAAATGTAAAATATACGCAACTCCTTTTACAGCCGCATTATTAAAAGAAAAATTTAAAGAAAAAAAAATTGATATTACAGGCTACCTAAAGATAGTTCCATTAAATGGAAAAATTAATCTTGGCCCTTTCGAAATAGAGTTTATTACACTGACGCACTCAATCCTTGAACCCAATGGACTAAGTATAAAGACTCCTGCTGGAATTGTTTTACATACAGGAGACTGGAAGTGTGATCCTAATCCTTTAATAGGTGAAAAAATTGATGAAAAAAAATTAAAGGAACTAGGTAGTCAAAATGTATTAGCTATGGTGTGTGATTCAACAAATGTTTTTAGCGAGGGAAGAGCAGGTTCTGAGTCAGACGTCAGGGAAAGTCTTTTGAGAATTATATCCAATTTAAAAAAAAAAATTATTGTTACAACTTTTGCGTCAAATGTAGCCAGGATGGAAACAGTTTTTTATTGTGCCCAAAAATCAAATAGACAAATATCTTTAGTTGGCAGATCCATGCATAGAATTTACAAAGCAGCTAAACAATGTGGCTATCTGCAAAATTTAATAGAACCAGTAGACTCTCGGGATGCAAAAAATATATCTAGAGATAAAATTATCTACCTATGTACCGGTAGTCAGGGGGAGCCTATGGGAGCCATGAAAAGAATAACCTCTGGTATTCATCCAGATGTTTTTTTAGAAAAAGATGACACTGTAATTTTTTCATCAAAAATTATACCTGGAAATGAAAAAAAACTATACGCAATGCACAACGAAATTGTTAAAAATAATATTGAGATTATAACTGAGGAAAATGCTTTTGTTCATGTATCTGGACACCCCAATCGAGACGATTTAAAAGATATGTATAACTGGGTTAAGCCAAAATCAATTATTCCAGTTCATGGCGAACACAGACATATGATCGAACAAGCAAAATTTGCTAAAGAAATGAAAGTCCCACATAGTTTACAAATAGAAAATGGAGATATAATAAAAATCTATCCTGGAGACGCTCCAAAAATAATCGACAAAGCGCCGTCTGGTCGAATGTATCTAGATGGCTCTATATCAGTAAGAGAGGATTCTAATTCTATTAAAGAAAGAAGAAACCTTGCAATTAATGGTTATTTAGAGGTTACACTACCAATTGGTAATAACGGAAAAATAAGAAAGCCAGTGATTTCTTTCAAAGGATTACCTGTAGACGACTTAGATGAAACATTTATCTTTGATATGGAGGACGAGATAGGTGACATTTGTAAAACATTTTCAATACAAAGTAAAAAACAAGAGTATAATTTAATAGATACCTTGAAACAAAGCTGTCGAAGAATTGTAAGAGAAAAGACAGGAAAGAAACCTTATACTAGAATTAACTTAGCAAGAATTTAATGTCTACGACCGGATCCTTAATAGTTTATATCTCAATTTGGTGGATAGTTTTTTTTACCGTTCTGCCAATCGGTATAAAGTCTCAAAATGCAAAATTTAGTGACAACCTACACGGCAATGATCGCGGAGCTCCAAAAAACCCTAAAATTGGTAAAAAGTTTTTTACAACTACTTTAATTACTTCAATAATATTTTTAGTTATATATTATCTAGTAAGTCAAAATTATTTAGATTTAAGAGGATATTTACAATAATGCTACTTTCAAAAAAGTTTTTACCATTAACAAAAGATTTGCCTTCAGATGCAAAAATAAAATCTCATCAGCTCATGCTTAGAATTGGAATGATTAAACAATCATCAGCTGGAATTTATTCTTGGTTACCACTAGGTTTTAAGATAATGAAAAAAATTGAAAACATTGTTAGACAGGAACAAAATAATATTGGCGCACAAGAAATGCTAATGCCAACTATACAATCTGCAGATATCTGGAAAGAAAGTGGAAGATACAATGATTATGGTGATGAAATGTTGAGAATTAAAGACCGACAAGGAAGAGAGCTACTTTATGGTCCTACGAACGAAGAGCTTGTAACGGAAATTTTTCGCTCAAGTATTAAGTCATACAAATCATTGCCTCAAATGCTCTACCACATACAATGGAAGTTTAGAGATGAAGTAAGACCAAGATTCGGTATTATGAGATGTCGAGAGTTTTATATGAAAGACGCCTACTCTTTTGACATCAGTGATGAAGAGGCAAAAAAATCTTATAATAAAATGTTTTATTCTTACTTAAAAATATTTTCAAAACTTGATCTTAAAGCAATACCAATGGCGGCAGACACAGGACCTATTGGAGGAGAATTATCTCATGAATTTATTATTTTAGCAGATACTGGAGAAAGTAATGTTTATGCAGATAAAAACATTTTTAACATTAATACAGACAAATACGAATCTAGTGAAAAATCTTTAGAAAAGATGAGAAATGATTTTTCTTCTTTTTACGCTGTTACTGATGAAAAGTTTGACAAAAATGATTTTGACTCAAAAGTTAAGAAAGATGATCAAATTTCTACAAAAGGAATTGAAGTTGGGCATATTTTTTATTTTGGAGATAAATACTCCAAGCCTCTTAATTGTTTAGTGGATCACCAGGAAGGAAAAAAAGTTCCTGTAAAAATGGGATCATACGGCATAGGAGTATCTAGATTAGTTGGAGCAATAATTGAAGCAAACTTTCACAACGGTGTTATGAAATGGCCAAAATCAGTTACACCTTATGATGTCGTAATTATACCAAACATAAACAAGAACAACAAAGAAAGCTTTGATATTGCTACTAAAATTTACAAAGAACTCAAAGAACAAAAAGTTGACGTACTTTTAGACGATGTAAATGAGAATATGTCAGCTAAATTTAAAAAACATGATTTAATCGGTATACCTTATCAAATAATAATTGGCTCTAAATCTGAAGAAAAAAGATTTGAGTTTAAAGAAGTGGGTGAAGCCCCAATTCTATTGAGCCTAGAACAAATTAAAGAAAAAATAAAAAATTAAATTGTTTACTTCAGCAGAAAGATTAATCGCACTAAGAAATTTAAAACCAAAAAGAAAAGAAGGTTTTTTAAAAGTAATTTCTATTTTTTCATTTGTTGGAATAATGTTAGGTGTGGCAATTTTGATTATAGTTATGTCTGTTATGAATGGCTTCAGAACAGAACTCACAAATAAAATTCTTGGGTTTAATCCTCATATAACCATAAAACCCTACAACGATGTTAAAATTGACTTAAATTTTAAAGACCAACTATTAAAAAAATTTCCTGAAATACAAGTTTTAGACTCTTTCAGTGGTGAAGGGGTAGTAATCAACAATGACTATGCAAAAGGAATAATGATTAAAGCACTAGATCCAGAAAATAAAAAAAACTCACTATTTCTAAAAAATATTTTAATTGAGGGTGAGAAAAACAAAATAAACAAAGGTGAAATAGTAGTAGGAAAAGAACTAGCAATTGAATTAAATTTAGCTGTTGGTGATACAATTAATCTTCTTTCATCTGCTTACATCAGCACACCCTTTGGTGGAGTCCCCAAACAAGAAACTTATTCTATACAGGGTATTTTTAGCAGTGGTTTTTATGAGTTTGATAAAAGTGTTGTTTTTTTAAATTTAAATGAAACTCTATATTTTTTCAATAAAACAAAATATGACATAAATTTAGAAGTTTATTTACCAAACCCATTAAAAGCTAACGATATTAAAAATGAAATTGGAGAAATGAATAATAATCTTTATGTTTATAGTTGGATTGATTTAAATAGATCATTTTTTAGTGCTCTTAAAGTTGAAAGGAATGTAATGTTTATAATTTTAACTTTAATTATTATTGTAGCTGCCTTTAATATTATTTCTGGATTAACTATTCTGATTAAAAACAAAACTAAAGAAATTGCTATTTTAAAAACTTTAGGACTAAGCAACAAATCAATAGTAAAATCTTTCTTTTTAACCGGTTTTACAATTGGCTTAATAGCTAGTATTTCTGGTATTGTTATCGGTGTTTTAGTTGCAGAAAATATTGAAACTATAAGAGCATTTTTATCAAACATCCTGAATATTGAAATGTTTCCCAGTGATGTATATTTTCTAGACGAATTACCAAGTGAAATAAATATTTTTTCAATAATGATTATTTTTATTTTTTCATTAATAACAACGAGCTTAGCCTCATTAATTCCAGCTATAGCGATATCAAAAATGAATACAATAAAAGCATTAAAATATGAGTAAAAACATCTTAGAGTTAAAAAAAATTAATAAAACATTCTCTCACAGGAATGGTGTAATTAAAATTTTTAAAAATGTAACCCTAAGAATCAAAAAAGGTGACCTAGTAGCCTTGGTTGGACCTTCAGGATCAGGAAAATCTACTTTATTAAATATGATTTCACTAATTGACGCCCCAACAGGTGGTCAAATTTTTTTTAACAACAAAGATGTCAAAAATTTAGGTGAAGAAAGCAAAGATTTTATTAGAAAAAAACATATTTCTATGATTTTCCAAGACAACAATCTTCTTGCTGACTTTACAGCTTTAGAAAATGTTTTAATGCCCTTAATTATAAAAGAGGAGAAAATTAAGCTATCTCAAAAAAAAGCAGAAAAAATACTTATTAGCTTCAATTTAAAAAGTAGGCAAAATCACTATCCAGACGAACTATCTGGCGGCGAGCAACAGAGAGTAGCTATAGCAAGAGCATTAATTTCCGAAACGGATTTAATCTTAGCTGACGAGCCTACTGGTAATTTAGATTATAAAACGTCTCAAGAAATATTTACATATTTTCTAAAGTTAAAAAAATTAAATAAGACTATAATTTTTGCAACTCACAATAGAGATTTGGCTAATAAAGCAGATTACAAGTTGAGTATTCTCAACGGTAATATAAAAAGAGGCTAATGTCTAACGTCAAAGTTTTTAATAACTTTAAAGTACACACTCAATATTCTATTTGCGAAGGAGCAATTAAGATTGATGATTTAGCTAATTATTGTAAAGAAAATAAAACTCTTAATATAGGAATTTGCGATAGTTATAATTTATGTGGAGCATTGGAATTTGCTGAGAAAATAAGTAAAGCAGGCTCACAGCCTATAGTTGGAACGCAAATAAATTTTTCTTTAGATGATTCCATAGGAAGGTTACCTTTATTTGCAAAATCATCACAAGGTTATAAAAATTTAATTAAATTATCATCTAAAAGCTATCTAGATTCTAATGGGAAAACTGACGCACATTGTAAAATTAATGAATTTAAAAATATTAATGAAGGTTTGATATTATTAAGTGGTAATCATCACGGACTTTTTGGAAAACTATTTAAATTAAATAAATTAAAACAAATAGAAGAAGCTGCAAAAGAACTAAAAAAATTATTTAATGATAGATTTTACCTAGAAATACAAAGACACAACGAAGTTGGTGAAGAAAACTATGAGAATTTTATTACTAAAATTTCTGAGACATACCAGATACCGCTAATAGCAACCCAAGAAGTTTTTTATTTAGAAAAAGAAATGTACGAGGCTCATGACGCCCTCATTTGCATTGGTCAAAAAAATTTTGTGGATGATCCAAATAGACTTAAGTTTAGTGATCAACATTTTATTAAAAAAAACCAAGACATTATTGATTTATTTCAAGATATACCGGAAGCTCTAGAAAATAACTACAATTTTCCTTATCGATTTAATTTTAAACCTAAGAAATCAGCTCCAGTTTTACCAACAATAAAAACAGAAACAAATGCTACTGTTGAAGATGAATTATTAGTGCAAGCCACACAAGGTTTAAAGAATAGATTGGAAAATTATGTTTTAAAAAAAAATTTAAAATCTAAAAAAGAAGAAATATTAAAAATTTACAACAACAGGTTAGCACATGAATTGAGTATCATAAACTCAATGAACTACCCGGGATATTTTTTAATCGTGTCTGACTATATAAGATGGTCCAAAAAAAATAATATACCCGTTGGGCCAGGTAGAGGTTCAGGCGCGGGATCTTTAGTTGCATATTGTTTAGACATAACGGATGTTGACCCAATTGAATTCGATTTAATATTTGAGAGATTTTTAAATCCAGATAGAATATCTATGCCTGATTTTGATATTGATTTCTGTGAGGAAAAAAGAAATTTAGTTTTTGAATATTTAAAATCTAAATATAAAAATGGTGTTGCTCATATTATTACTTTTGGAAAACTAAAAGCTAGAATGGCCATAAGGGACATAGGAAGAGTTCTTGGTTTACCCTACGGACATGTTGATAAAATAAGTAAAATGATTCCATTTGACCCTTCAAGACCCTTGTCATTACAAGAGTCCATTGACAGAGAACCAAGGTTTAAAGAAGAAATTAAAAATAATAAAAAAGTCGAAAAACTAATTGAACTTTCACTAAAAGTGGAGGGATTAAACAGAAACATGGCAACACATGCTGCTGGAGTTGTTATAGCTGGAGAAAATTTATCCGAACAAGTACCTCTCTACAAAGATCATACTGCTAATTTGATATTACCATCTACACAGTTTGACATGCATTCCTCCGAAAACGCGGGTTTAGTAAAGTTTGATATTCTTGGACTCACTGCGCTTACTGTCATCAGCAAAACAATTAAAATGCTCAAACAAAAAAATATTAATCTAGACATAGGTAAAATAGATCTCAAAAATCAAAATGTTTTTAAATTACTTTCTACAGGAGAAACTACAGGACTTTTTCAGTTAGAGAGCACAGGTGTAAGAGATACCTTACGTCAAATGAAACCTACAGAATTTAGTGATATCGTAGCCTTAGTAGCTCTTTATAGGCCAGGACCTATGAGCAACATCCCTACTTACAATGAGTGCAAAAATGGAATGCGTACACCTGATTATATTCATGAGACACTAGAAAAAATTTTAAAACCTACCTATGGAATTATAATTTACCAAGAACAAGTAATGCAAATTGCTCAAACACTTGCTGGTTTTACAGCGGGTGAAGCAGACATTCTAAGAAGAGCTATGGGAAAAAAGAAAAGGGCAGAACTTGAAAAACAAAAAGAAAAATTTATTATTGGTGCTGTAAAAAATAATATTAAAAAAGATGTAGCAAATTATGTTTTTACAAAAATTGAGCCCTTTGCTGATTATGGTTTCAATAAAAGCCATGCTGTAGCATACGCTTTGATTGCATTTCAAACAGCTTATTTAAAAACCCATCATGCAGAACAATTTATTGCAGCATCAATGTCCACAACCTTGACTAACACAGGAAAACTTCGAGAATATGTTGAGGAATTAAAAAGATTAAAGGTTGAGGTTATTAGGCCTTCAATAAATAATTGCTTTGCTGAATTTAAAGCTGATACAAATAAAATATTTTATGGCTTGGGTGCTATTAAAAGTGTAGGTTTTGAAGCTATTTCAAATATTGTAAATGAAAGAGAAAAAAATGGTAAATTTAAAACATTTACAGATTTTATAAATCGAGTTGACCCAAAAGATGTAAACAAACTTCAGCTCGAAGGACTTGTTAAAGCCGGAGCATTCGATGAAATTGATTTAAATAGAAAAAAATTATTTGATTCTATTCCAAAAATTATTCAAACAATAAAAAGTAAATACGATGAAAGAGTAAGCAATCAAACAAATCTTTTTAATGACAGCAATAATCAAAACAATGAAACATTTAAGTTTAACTCAGTCAAGTCCTGGACAAAAAAAGAACTGTTGGCAGAAGAATTTGTTTCTTTAGGTTTTTATATTTCAGATCATCCATTAAATGAATACAAAGAATTTTTCACTCAGCTTGAGATTAATTCTTATAAAGATTTTATGGAAAGTAGTAAGACAGAATCACTTGTTGCGGGAACAATAATGTCTATTCAAGAAAAGAAGAGTGCAAAAGGTAATTCCTATGCCATAATTAAGTTCAGTGACAACAAAAGTGAGTTTGAGATATTTTTATTTTCTGATCTTTTTTCCTCTAATAGAGATAAGCTAAAAGAGTCTGACTCATTTATTTTAACTTTGCACAAAGAAAAAAATACTAGCGAAAACAACTTAGCAAGAGTTAATATCAGAAAAATAGTGGACCTTTCTGACCTAGTTAACAAAACTTATGAAAAAGTTTCAATAGAACTAAACGACAGAGAAAAGTTAAAAGAACTTAATGAATTATTAAAAAACAATGGAGGAACAAAAATTAATGTTATTTTAAGAGATAGCAATAAAAACTACTCATTTGAACTTAAGGAAAATAGAAAATTCGATTTTAATCTATTTAGCCTAATTAAAAACAAGGAATATGTTAAAAAAATAAGCTTTTAGTAGCTTGATTTGTGTTCTTTTTAAATATATGAATGCGTAATTTCGCACACAGCGTCAAGGGGTAAAACCCTACCGGTCTCGAAAGAGGTTTGTTGTGGTGGATTAACCGGAAAATATATGAATATACCTGAAGTAAACATTAAACAATTATTAGAAGCTGGGGTTCACCTAGGGCATAAGACGCTCAGATGGAATCCAAAAATGAAAAAATTCATTTTTGGTGAAAAAAACTCAATTCACATAATTGATTTAACACAAACAGTTGTTTATTTTAAAAGTGCTCTAGCAGAAATATATAAGTGTATTTCAAGCGGTGGAAAAATATTAATTGTATCCACAAAAAAACAAGCTTCTGAACAAATAACTGATTTAGCGAAGGAAACAAGTCAATTTTATGTAAATTATAGATGGCTTGGAGGTATGCTAACTAATTGGAACACAATACAAAATTCAATTAAACGATTAAAAATGCTTGAAGAAAGACTTTCAAAAGAAGACACAGGGTTTACAAAAAAAGAAATTTTAAAACTTGGTAAAGAAAAAGAAAAACTGCAAAGATCTCTCGGTGGTATAGCCGATATGAAAAAACTACCTCAAATGATTTTCATTATTGACACAAACATTGAGTCGCTCGCAGTAAACGAAGCAAGAAAACTAAAAATTCCAATAGCAGCTATTCTAGATACCAACTCAGACCCTACTAGTATTGAATTTCCAATTCCTGGAAATGATGACGCAAGAAGATCGATTACTTTATACTGTGACCTAATAAAGGAAACTATTCTTAATGCCTCAAAATTTATTGAAAAACCAATTAGCGAAAATGACAAAGAAAAAATAAAAATAAAAAAAAAAGATATAGAGCCAGTCAAAAAAAACGCTGAAGAAAAAAGTATTTAATAGAATCTTATTTTATGTCCAGTAAAGATATACTTGAAAGTGTAAAAAAACTTAGAGAAGCCACGGGTGTTGGCTTTAAAGACTGTAAACTTGCTATTGATGAAACAGGTGGTGATCTCGAAAAAGCGATAGAATTTTTAAGAAAAAAAGGTATTGCAAAAGCCTCAAGCAAAATGAGTAGAACCGCATCAGAAGGCTTATGTCTTTTAAAAGAAAAAAATGGAGAAGTATCTTTAATAGAAATAAACAGCGAAACTGATTTTGTAGCAAAAAATGAAGTATTTATTTCTTTTTGCAAAGAAGTTTCGGAGATAAATTTTGAAAATAAATCCGATTTATCAAAAGTTAATAAAATGAATATGAAAAATAATTTATCTGTAGAAACAAATTTAACAGATTTAATAGCAAAAATGGGAGAAAAAATAACAATAAGAAGATCCATTTTTTTTGACAATTCTAGCGGAAATAATTCTTTTTATATTCATGGAGCTCTAGAAGAAAAAATTGGTAAAATAATATCAATCGTTAAAACCTCAAAAGAAGATACGATAGGTAAAAAAATTGCAATGCATGTCTCCGCTCTATCTCCTATAGCACTCGAAGAAAAAAGTATAAGTAAAGATATAATAGAAAAAGAAATAGAAATTATTAAAGCAGAACTATTGAATTCTGGCAAGCCTCCTGAAATGATTGAAAAAATAACAAAAGGTAAAATTAATAAATTCATTTCTGATAACACCTTAGTGAATCAAACCTGGATCATGGATCCGAAAAAGAAAGTTTCAGATATACTCAATGAAAGCGATATTAAAATAATAGATTTTATAAGATATAAAGTTGGTGAGGGAGTTTAATAATGATCTCAGAGTTTAATGAAAAAAGCTATGCCATTAAAATGGATAAAACAATTCAATCTTACAAAAAAGATTTGTCTTCATTAAGAACGGGTAGAGCCAACGCCTCCATGCTGGATATGGTTAAAGTTGATGTTTATGGACAAATGATGCCAATAAACCAGCTTGCAAGTGTAAGTGTTCCAGAAGCAAGATTAATTACAATTCAAGTTTGGGATCAAACAAATATAAAAGCTGTAGATAGCGCTCTTCAAAAGTCAGATTTAGGTGTTAACCCACAAATCGATGGATCTGTTTTAAGAATAAGAATTCCTGATTTAACAGAAGAAAGACGTAAAGAGCTTATTAAAGTTTTAAAAAATATTAGTGAAAAAAATAAAGTTTCCATAAGAAACATTAGAAGAGAAGCTAACGACGAACTAAAAAATCTCATTAAAGATAAAAAAATAAGTGAAGATGAAAATAAAATACTTGAGAAAAATATACAAAAAATTACTGATGACAATATTTTAAGCATAGACAAGATCTCTCAAGAAAAAGAAAAAGAAATATTGAAAGTATGAACAAACTCAATCACATTGCCTTTATTATGGATGGTAATGGAAGATGGGGCCTTAAAAAGAAGAAGAGCAGAAATTACGGCCATCTAGAAGGGGTCAAGACAGTTCAAAAAATAGTTGAATCTTCAATTTTTTTTAAAATTCCCATCATTTCATTTTATGTATTCTCTAGTGAAAATTGGAAAAGACCCAAAAATGAAATCAATTATTTATTCAATCTAATAAAAGTGTACTTTAAAAAAGAAATTAACAATATTCTAAAAAATAAAATTAAAATTAACATTATGGGGAGATTAAATGCCCTACCAAGTGATATAAAAAAAACTCTAATTGATGCAGAAAAAAAAACTAAAAAAAATAAAAAACTAATTGTTAATCTAGCTATTAATTATGGGTCAAGAAATGAAATTATAGACTCTGCAAAAAAATTGAATTTAATCTCTAAAAAGATAAATGAGGAAAATGTTAATAATAATTTATATTTAAACATACCTTCACCAGATATTTTAATTCGTACAGGTGGTCAAAAAAGATTAAGTAATTTTATGCTTTGGCAGCTAGCATATACTGAGATATTTTTTCTAGATAAGTTATGGCCAGATTTTACAAGAGCCGATTTAAATAAAGTAATTAAAAAGTTTAATAAAATAAAAAGAAACTTTGGAGGAATTTAATTAATGTATAATGAACTAATAAGTAGAATACTTACTTCTATAATACTTTTGCCCGTATTAATGTATAGCTCCTACTATTCAGGATATTATTTTATATTATTTTTATGTTTTGTTTACGTCCTTTCTTTTTACGAAATAATCAAAAATACTAAAAATGTAATATTCAATTTAAACGCCAATATAGTAGTAATTTTATCTTTATATTTTTTTTACGACCTAAGAGGTAGCTCTGATTACTCACTAGTAACTATTTATTGGATTTTAAGCGCAACTTTTTTATCTGATATAGGCGGCTATGTATTTGGAAAAATTTTTAAAGGAAAAAAAATAACCAAAATAAGTCCTAGCAAAACATATTCAGGATCTATTGGGTCAATTATTCTCAGCCTTACATCTCTAGCTTTTCTAAATTTACTTCAGACATTTTTCTTAAATGAAAATTTAATAAACTTTTACCAAACAAAGTACTTGATTTTAACTATTCTAATTTCAATAGTTTGCCAATGCGGCGACCTCTATATTTCTTACTGGAAAAGAAAATTTAATATAAAAAATATTAGTAATATTTTACCTGGCCATGGCGGTGTGCTCGACCGAATTGATGGATTGATTTTTGTTTTAATCTTTGCCTTTATAATAAAAATGGTTGGTGTGATTTAAGGTGAAACTTAAAACTATAGCTTTACTTGGTTCTACTGGGTCAATTGGTTCATCTACTTTAGAAATTGTAAAAAAGACAAAAAAATTTAAAGTAATTTTAATTGCAGCGAACAAAAACTATAAAAAAATTTTATTACAGATTAAAGTTTTTAACCCAAAAATAGTTATTGTGAACGATAATAAAGTCTATTTAAAATTAAAAAAAATTAAAAAAAATAAAAAAATAACAATTTTGAATAATACTGTTAATTTAAATCAATATTTAAAAAAAATTGATATTACTGTTTCAGCTATTCCAGGACTTGCTGGGCTAAAACCAACTTTGACTTTTATAAAATTAAGTAAAAAAATTCTTTTAGCAAATAAAGAGTCCATTGTATGTGGCTGGCAATTAATAAAAAAAGAAGCTGCAAAATATAATACTGAAATAGCCCCAATAGATTCAGAACATTTTTCAATATCAGAATTAACGAAACGTCATACAAATAATGAAATTGAAAAAATTTATATTACTGCATCTGGTGGGCCATTTCTTAAATTTAATAGAAATCAATTTAACAAAATAAAACCTAAAGACGCAATTAAACATCCAAAGTGGACAATGGGTAAAAAAATATCTGTTGACTCGGCAACACTGATGAACAAAGTTTTAGAACTCACAGAAGCAATAAAATTATTTCCTTTTAATTCACATAAATATGAAATTATAATTCATCCTCAATCCCTCGTTCATGCGATAGTAGAATTTAAAAACGGAACAACATATTTTTTGTACCACATACCAGACATGAAGATTCCTATTGCTAATGCGCTATTTGGAGGTGAAATTAATTACTCAAAATATTTCAAGAACACTAGTATTAAAAAGCTCTCAAGAATGAGCTTAGAATTTTCTCCAATTGATAAAAAAAAATTTTCAGCGCTTCGATTAATACCTGAAATGAACAAGGGTAATTCAGCTCCGATAATTATAAATGCTGCAAATGAAATATTTGTAAATGAATTTTTAAAAAACAACATACATTTCAATGATATTTCATCTTATTTGAATCTTGTTTTAAAGGACAAAAGCTATATAAAAACTTCAAATATGCCCTTTAATAGTATAAAAAACATATACAAGATTGATACATGGGCAAGAAATCTTGCCTATAAAATTATAACAAAAAATAACTAAATGCTTAAATATTTCTTCATTTTTTTCCTATTTTTTAATTTTATAGTCAGTGCAGAAATTGTTCAAAAAATTGATATAAAAGGGAATGAAAGAATAAGCTCAGAAACTATTAAGGTATACGGAGAAATAATTTTAAATAATGACTATTCTAATTTAGATTTAAACAATGTTTTAAAAAATCTATACGAAACTAATTTTTTTGAGGATGTTAAAATTTCCTTATCCGATGGAATTTTAAAAATAATAGTTAATGAATATCCAATTATATATTCTATTGATATTGAAGGAGAGAATTCTAAATCTGTAAAAACTAAACTCTTGAAAAAACTTCAACTTAAAGAAAATGAGAGCTTTGTAGAAAGTAAATTAATTGATGATGTAAACTTACTTAAAAAATTATACAGCTCTGTAGGATTCAACTTTGCAAATATCGAGGCTAAAATAAAAAAATTTGATGGTAATCGAATTACGCTGATCTACTATTTAAGCAAAGGTAAAAAAACAGATATTGCAAATATCAATTTTTTAGGTGATAAAAAAATTAAAAGTAAAAGATTAAGTGAAATTATTGTATCGGAAGAAAAAAAGTTTTGGAAAGTTTTATCTCAAAACACTTTTTTAAATTATAACAATATTGAACTCGACAAAAGATTACTAACTAATTATTATAAATCCTTAGGTTATTACGACGTTCAAGTTTTATCTAGCAAAGCTGAAGTTAGTAATAGTAACTTATCTAATCTTACGTACACAATTAATGCAGGTAATCGTTACAAAATAATAAAAATTTCCACTAATGTCAGTCCAGTTTTAGATAAAAAACTATTTTTACCACTTCAAAAATACTTTTCTGCTGCCGTCGGTAAATACTATTCCCCTTTTTCAGTTAAAAAATTATTAGTCGAATTAGACGCTTTAATTGCAAGCAATAATCTTCAATTTATTGAGCATTCTGTAAATGAAATACTAGAAGGAGACAGTATAGAAATTAAAATTAATATTTTTGAAGGCAAAAAATTATTAGTGGAGAAAATTAATATTAAAGGAAATACAATAACGGAAGAGTCTGTTATTCGTTCAGAATTATTATTAGATGAGGGTGATCCATTTAATCAACTCAAACTAGATCAGTCATTATCTAGAATTAAAAGCAGAAATATTTTTGGAAACGTTGAACACATTGTAAGAGACGGAGCAAACAATAGTCAAAAAAACATAGAAATAACAGTTGAAGAAAAAGCAACAGGCGAAATTAGCGCTGGAGCAGGCATCGGTACAGCAGGAGGAAGTTTTCAATTTAATATTACTGAAAATAATTGGCTAGGAAAAGGTATTAGTTTATCTACTCAAGCCACTATTAGTAAAGAAACACTTCAAGGAAACCTTGCTTTTACGGACCCAGATTATAAATCTTCCGGCAATCAAGTCAGTTTATTTTTTGACAGAACCACTAACACTAAAAAAACTTCTGGTTTTAAGAATGATATCTTTACATCGGGTATAGATACGAGATTTGAACAATACAAAGATATTTATTTAACCCCAGGCATTGCATTATCGAGGGATAATTTAGAAGTTGATAGTACTGCCTCAGATGGCTTGAAAAAACAAAAAGGTACATTCACAGATTTAACTTTTAGTTACGGTGTATTACTCGATAAACGTGATAAAGTTTACTCACCAACCGACGGATATGTGTCATCTTTTAGTCAAACTTTGCCAGTTTATGCCGATTCTCCATTTATAATAAATAGTTACTCATTTAGTAAATACGAATTGCTCACGCCAGATGCGGTAGGTGCGTTTAAATTCTACGCAACTGCAATAAATGGATTATCTGATAAAGATGTAAGATTGAACAAAAGAGTAAAACTGCCAGCCTCCAAACTTAGAGGATTTAAACCTGGCAAGGTAGGACCAAAAGATGGAGAAGATTACGTGGGTGGAAATTATGCATCTGCCATGAACTTTGAAGTAAATTTGCCAAATCTTTTGCCAGAGGCAACCAAAACAGACGTAGCATTATTTTTAGATGCGGGTAATTTATGGGGAGTTGACTATAGTTCTGCGATAAACGATGGAAACAAACTAAGATCTACGGCAGGTATTGCCACAAGTTGGCTGTCACCACTTGGCCCTATGTCATTCATTTTTTCACGTAACATATCTAAAGCTAACACAGATGTAATAGAGAAATTTAACTTTAATTTAGGAACAACTTTTTAAAAAAGCATGAATATATTCTTAAAAAAAATAATAATAGGTGTGTTTTTATTTTTACTTAGTTTTTCTTTTGCACAAGCAGAACTTCCAAATTTCATAGATTTTAAAAAAGTATTAAATAAAAGCACAGCTGGCTCGAAAGCTCAAATCTTTCTACAAGAAAAATTTAAAAAAGAATCTCAAAAATTTAACCAGTTAGAACAAAATATATTAAAAGAGGAGAAAGAAATAATTTCTCTAAAAAAAACCATATCAAACGAGGATTATATAAAAAAAGTTGAAAAACTTAGAAAAAAAGTTGCAAACTTACAAACTAGTAAACAAAAATCATTTAATTCTATATCCAAATCTAGAATTAAAGCAAAACAAGATTTGTTAAATGCACTTAATCCAATATTAAAGAAATATATGCAAGAAAACAATGTCAGAATAATTTTAGATAAAAAAAGTGTTTTAATGGGCGATACTAATCTAGAAATTACCGACTTAATAATAACCATTTTAAATAAAGAATTTCCATCTTTAAAAGTAAATTAGACTCAATGGTTAAGAATATTTTCTTTGAATGCAAAGGTCCTTATTTGCTATGTGATTTGTTTGAAAACTTAAAAGAAAAAAAAAAAATCTTAGACATCAAAAACCTTGACGAGGCAACAGAAAATGATTTAACTTTTTTAGACAGTGTTGATTATGCGAACTCTGCTGCTAAAACTAAAGCTTTGTTTTGTTTAACCAATGAAAAACTTAAAAGTTTTTTACCTGAAGTATGTGAGCCAATAATAGTCAAAAATGTACTTTTTGAACTATGTAAAGTTGTAATAAAATTTTATCCAAATGCTAATGTTGATATACCGGATATATCGTTAACAAATCCTAAAAAAGTAGTTTATCCAAATGTTAAATTTGGAAATAATATTTTATTAGGAAAAAAATGCAAAATAGGAAAAAATACCGTTATTGGTAGTAATACAATTATTGAACACGATGTCACAATAGGAGACAATTGCATAATTGGTTCTCAAGTAGTCATAAGAAATTCATTAATAGGAAACAATGTTGTTATACAAGATGGCTGTAAAATAGGATTAAAAGGATTTGGATTTATACCTTTGAAAAGTAAAAATCTAAGATTCCCACATATTGGAAAAGTCATGATAAAAGATAATGCAGAAATTGGAGCTAACTGTACAATAGACAGAGGTTCCATAAATGATACAATTATAGGTGAAAACACTTTTCTAGATAATCAGGTTCATGTTGCTCATAACATTAGAATAGGTAGTAATTGTATGATAGCTGGCCAAGTTGGTTTTGCAGGAAGCTCTGTAATAGGAGACAATGTATCAATAGGAGGACAAGCAGGAGTATCAGGCCATCTAAAAATTGGAAATAATGTAAAAATTGGCGGAGGTAGCGGTGTTGTAAAGGACATAGCCGACGGAACTGTAGTTATGGGATATCCAGCAGTACCCTTGAAAAATTTTCTAAGGAATTCAAAAAAATGAGCAACTCAATAGATAGAAAAAAAATAGAAAGCTTATTACCACATAGAGAACCTATGTTGTTAATTGATAAACTTATAAATATAGTTCATTTAAAATCAGCCACAGCTATTATGAATGTTAGGAAAGATGGTTTTTATGTGCAAGGTCACTTTCCAAATCAACCGGTAATGCCCGGAGTTTTAATTGTAGAGGCATTTGGTCAGGCAGCAGCTGCTCTGACTGCTTATGGCATAGACCCTAAGGAATATGAAAATAAATTAGTATTTTTAATGGGAGTAGATAAAGCAAGATTTAGAAATCCGGTTATACCCGATTGTGAATTACATTTAGAAATTGAAGCAATAAGATCACACGGAAGAGTTTGGAAGTATAAAGGAACAGCTAAAGTAGGTGAAAAAAGAATGGCAGACGCAGAATGGTCTGCGACTATAGTAGATAAAAAATGATTCATAACTCTAGTTTTATTTCAAAAAATGCCAAAATTGGAAAGAATGTCAAAATTGGTCCATTCTGTAGTATCGGAGAATTTGTAGAATTAGATGAGAACGTAGAATTGATTTCTCATGTACATATAGAAGGAAATACTAAAATAGGAAAAAATACAAAAATTTTTCCTTTTGCAAGCATAGGAACGGATCCGCAAGACCTTAAATATAAAAACGAACCTAACAGTCTTGTAATAGGCGTTAACAACACAATTAGAGAATATGTAACAATTAACCCAGGCACTGAAAGCGGGGGAGGGAAAACAATCATAGGTGATAACTGCCTGCTAATGATCTCCTCGCACATAGCTCACGACTGCAAAGTTGGTAACAATGTTATTATTGCAAACAATGTACCGCTAGGGGGGCATGTAACCATAGAAGATTCTGTCATAATTGGAGGAAATTCTGCAGTTCAACAATTTACTAGAATTGGAAGGTTGGCAATGATTGGTGGAATGACCGGAGTATTAAAAGATGTAATACCATTTGGATTGTCTATTGGTAACAGAAATCATTTACAGGGGTTAAATTTAATAGGACTCAGAAGAAAAAACTATGAGAACCAAAAAATAATAGAATTAGGCAAGGCATATAAGACAATATTTGCATCTAAAAACTTACAAGAAAATTTGATTAAAATTAATACTGAGTTTCAAGGCAACGAACTCATCGAAGAAGTAATTAATTTTATTGCTAGAGATAAAAAAAGACCAATTTGTTCACCAATCGACGAAGAATAGAAATGATAGGATTAATATTTGGAGAAACAAGCTTCCCAAAAGAAATCCTTATAAAAATTAAAAAAAATAGAATAAAGTATTTAATTATTGATTTAACTAAAAACAAAATTTTTAAATCAGATAAAAATTCACATTCGGTTTCTATCGGACAAATTGGGAAAATCATAAGTATTTTAAAAAATAACAGCTGTAAAAAAGTAATTTTTGCGGGAAAAGTAAAAAAACCAAATTTTTCAAAACTTAAACTTGATTTTAAAGGAATGTATTACATTCCAAGAATTGTAAAAGCATCTAAAATTGGAGACGCTGCTATTCTTAAAGAGGTAATTAATATTTTTAAAAAAGAAAAAATCAAAACATTAAATTCTTTATTTTTTACACCTGATCTTAGTTTAAAAGAAGGGGTACATACAAAAATAAAACCTAACGATAGTGATAAAAAAGATATTGAAAAAGGTATTTTATTTTTAAATAAATTAGATGACTACAGCTTTAGTCAGGCAATAGTAATCAGGGATAACGAAGTCTTAGCCATAGAAGGGAGCAAAGGTACCAAAAAAATGTTAAATAATATAAATAAAAAAAAAAAATTACTTAACGGCGTGTTGATTAAGCTACCCAAAAAAAAGCAAGATCTTAGAATTGACCTACCTACTATTGGATTAAAAACTTTACTGGAATGTAAAAAAGCAGGTTTAAAAGGAATAGTTTTAAAAAATAAGCAAAACATTTGTTTAGACCAAAAGATATTAATTAGTACTGCAAACAAAAATAAAATGTTTATTAAAGTTAAATGAAAAAAATATTTATATTAACTGGAGAGCTTTCGGGTGATAAATTGGCATCTAAAGTCATTATTGAATTAAAAAAAATTAATCCCAATATAGAATATTTGTGTGTAGGCGGCAATAACCTTACGTCTTTAGGTATTAAATCTATTTATGATATAAAAGAAATTACTTACTTAGGTTTTACAGAAGTTTTATTTAATCTATTTAAAATTAATAAAAAAATTAATCAAACAGTGGAAGCAATCATAAACTTTAATCCCGACATTCTTTTCACTGTCGATAGTCCCGATTTTACATTAAGAGTTGCCGAGAGAGTTAAAAATAAAAATTCAAAAATCAAAACTATTCATTATGTTGCACCTCAAGTATGGGTTTGGAGAGAAGGACGAGTAAAAAAAATCAAGAAATTTATAGATCACATTTTATTATTATTTAGCTTTGAAAAGAAATATTTTAAAAAAGAAGAAATAAGTTGTGAGTTTGTTGGCCATCCGATGTTAGAAGACAAAGAAAACGATAGAATTGATATTGGTCAGATTATAGGTAAAAATAAAGCAGTTATTTCCGTTTTTCCAGGTAGCCGAATTTCGGAAATTAAGGTTCTTATGCCAATTTTGCTTAATTTTATTGAACTCATGAACGTTAAACATAAAGATATTTTCTATGTTTTCCACTCAAATAGAGAACACAATGACATAGTGCACTCACTTATTAAGAGTAAAAACTTTTTAAATTGTGAAGTGATTAGTGATAATAAAATAAAACATCACATATTAAAAAAATCAATCTTCGCTATTGTAAAATCAGGAACTGTTTCACTAGAAGTGTGTAACGCTAAAATACCGTCTATTATTCTATATAAAATGAACTTTATAAATTTTTTAATTATTAAAATTATGGTAAAAATCAAATATGCAAATATTATAAATATTGCCGCTAATGAAGAAATAATACCAGAGCTTCTTCAATCAAAATGCAACTCTAAAAATATACATAAACATGTAAATGAATATTTAGAATCACCCATGAAAGTAGAGGAACAAATAAGTAAAACTCAAATAGTGTTAAATAAACTCAGAACAGATTTACCCTCATCACAATTAGCCAGTAAAGCGATAAATAAACACCTTTAATTACAACTAAATTACTCACATTACGATATTTTATTCCGTAGACTAAAAAAATAAAGAAATATAGTATTTTGTCATGGCTCTGTTTTTCATTATTATTTTTGGTGTTTTTGTAGTCGAAGCTGATGTTGTTTTAAAAAAAAAACTTGAAGAAAGCAAAATAACTCAAACAAGCATTAGTAAAACAACAAAAAAACCAATAACTCGAGAGACTAAAATAGAGGTTGAAAAGCAAGAGAAAATTGTAGCAGAAGCTAAACCAGAATTAAAAGAACCAACAATTATTAAGGAAGATATTAAACCAGAACCAAAAAAATTAGAAATAATTAATGATAAGATTAAGGTAGAACCTAAAGAATCTGTGGCAGCCAAGGAAGAGATTAATACAAGACTGGAAGAACCAGTAATAATTAAGGAAGAGGTGAAACAAGATCTTATTATAGAAGAATCTAATAATACAAAAAACTTAGATGAGTCAGAGATAGGTTGGTTAAAATTGATTTTATACATACTGGGACCAATTTTAATTGTCATAATAGGAAAAAGACTTTTTACAAGAATGCGAAATAAATCATCACAAAATAAAACGTCTAATTACATGAGAAGAGAATTTAAAGACGAGTCTAAACCAGACTCTTCCGAACAACAACCGGCACAAGAAGAGACTCCATCAGAAACTTCCGAACAACAGCCAGCACAAGAAGAAACTCCATCAGACATTTCCGAACAACAGCCAGCACAAGAAGAAACTCCATCAGACATTTCCGAACAACAGCCAGCACAAGAAGAGACTCAATCAGACATTTCCGAACAACAACCATCACAAGAAGAGACTCAATCAGAAACTAATGATGAAAAACTAGTTGAAGATGACGAAAACAACAAAAAATAATAAAAATTTTAATTAACTATCTAATATTATGTAAGCATGACATAATTGTTCTTTTAGATATTACCTAACAAGGCATAAGCCTTAATTTTAGCAAATATTTTCGAAATTTTAAACAACGATGTACCAAACTTATAGTTTGCTTACAAACGTATCGCTTTATTTAACATGAACACAAAAAACTTATTAGAGAACAGGATTGAATTTTTTAAACCTATTTCTGAAAATGTAGTTACATTTTCTAAAAGAAATATTCCACCTAGTCTAATTAATAAATCTATTGAAATTGTAACCGTACCAAGACCCGTAGATTTAAGTGTCAATCAAGCAAATGTTGGAATAACTATAGATGAGCTATTGATTTATAAAATTCTATCTAAACATTATAAAGAAGTTTTAATTACTAAAATAAAAACAAAAAAAGATCTTGGTAAATTAATTCTACGTAAACCTGATTTAGTCTTTTCAGGAGTTAAATTTTTTTATTTTAAAAATAAAAAAGTTTGGTTAAATGATTATTTAGAACTTAATAATATTTTATATATAGCATCAAACAAATCTGCGTTACTTAAAGAAAGCAATAAAAGTCGAGCAAAAAAAATTATGCAAAAATCAAACATCACTACTGCAGAATTTTTTACAACAGGGCCAGGTGAGCACAAAAATAAAAAAGCAATACCATTAATGTTTCCACTTTTTATTAAACCTATCACTGGCGGGGACAGCAGAGGCGTCGATAAAAATTCTATTGTATATAATTACTCAAGTTATGAAAAAAAAGTATTAGAAATTAAAAAAAATCAACACTCAAGATGTTTAGTAGAAAAGTACTTATCCGGAAAGGAATATAGTGTAGGAATTTTTAAAGATAATATTACAGGGTCAATCCAAGCTATGCCAATAGAAATTATAGTGAAGAAAAACATAAATGGACACCACATTCTCGATTTTGATATCAAAAAAAATGATGAAGAAAAAGTTATTGCTGTTTTAAATATTAAAATTTTTAATCAGTTATCATTACTTGCTAAAAAGTCTTTTACTGCATTAAAAGGAAAATCATTTGGGAGAATTGATTTTAAAATGGATCGTTTAGGAAATCCACATTTTATAGAAGCAAATTTAATGCCAGGAATAAGAAAAGGTTATTTTTATAGATCATGCATATTGAATCTCAAGATTAATTATGAAGAAATGATCTTAAAGATTACTGCTAATGGGCTCCATTAATCTCAAATTTTTATAAGGTAATACAAACTGTATGTTAACTTTTTCACTCATGTTAGTTTAATTCGTTAATTAATTTGTACCAACAATAATATAAGAATGAAAACAAAAGAAAAACATAAGGATCTTAAAAAAAAAGTAATTATTGCTGAAAAAAAACGCAACCTAAGAAGAGGTTCAAAAAGCTGGCTAGATTTAAGAACACTAAAAAAACTAAAATTAAACATGAAAGACAAGTTAATGAAAAAATAAGACAATTGATTCTGACGGTAAATATTTTTGAAACGCAATAATTATGACAATAAATGAGCGATCAAAAGAGCCGTACCTGTAACCCTAAACACATTTTTTAAGACAAACCATATTTTTATTTTTTTATCATCATTTTGATTTCTGTATAATTTTTCAATCCTCCAGCTAACCACAGAGGCAATATATGCATAAATTGAATAAGCTAGATAAACTGTCATTAAATTTCTTATATAGAAAGAATATCATTTCGCAAAGCGGGTTTTTGTATAGATCTTCTTTTGAGTAATACATGCTATTATTCAAGCATACTGCCCTGCTACAAAACCAGATGACCACGCCCATTGAAAATTATAACCCCCTAAATGCCCTGTAACATCGACAACTTCTCCAATAAAAAATAAACCAGGGTTTTTTAAAGACATCATGGTTTTAGATGAAATTTCATCTGTATCAACGCCTCCTGAAGTAACTTCAGCTGTCCTGTAACCTTCGGATCCTATCGGTGTAACAGCCCAATTATTTATTGCAGAACTTAATTGATTTAATATTTTATTCGATAATTCACATATATTACCGTTAACGGAATTTTCTTTGCAGATCATATAAGCCAGTCTTTTAGGAAGAATTTCTGAAATTATGCTATTGATATCTTGTTTGGGCGTGGCGTTTCTTCTGCTAATTAAAAATTTAAAAATATCTACTTTAGGCACAAGGTTAATTTTAATATTACTACCTAGCTTCCAGTAAGAAGAAATTTGTAATATCGAGGGTCCACTTAAACCTCTGTGGGTAAACAGCATACCTTCTTTAAAAAAAATTTTATTAAATGAAATAAGTGACTCTAAAGAAAGTCCACTAAGTTCTTTGCACATGGTAAGTATTTTTTCATTAAAAGTAAGTGGCACTAAAGCTGGCAAAGGTTCAATGATTTTTAAATTAAATTTTTTAGCCACATCGTAGCCAAATTTACTTGCTCCAATTTTAGGAACAGATAAACCACCCGTTGCTATAATTAATGATTCACAAAAATATTGATCCGTTTTAACACTAATAACGTATTGATCATTTTTTTTATGAATATTTGTAATAATTATTTCCTTCTTCAAAGTGACATTTGCTATTTTGCACTCTAAAAGTAGCATATCTATAATTTGTTGTGCGCTCTCATCACAAAAAAGTTGACCTAATTTTTTCTCGTGAAATTTAATATTATGTTTTTTAATTAATTTGATAAAATCATTTTGTGTATATTGATTTAAAGCAGATATAATAAATTTAGGATTTTTTGAAATAAATTTACTTGGATTTGTATTTATATTAGTAAAATTACATCTCCCACCACCTGATATACGAATTTTTTCTCCTATCTTCTTTGAGTGGTCTACTAAGAGTACTTTTCTGCCTCTTCTGCCAGACTCAATAGCACTCATCAATCCTGCTGCACCAGCACCAATTATAATAACATCATATTTCTGTATCATAAATTAATTATAAAATTTAGTAACCAAAGTGAATTCTTTTATAGGCCGGTCATAATTTTATCTTTAAATGGGAATATACAATAATTTCAACGCAACCTGAACATCTGATTAGCATAATTAGCTTGATCATATTGAGTCTATTAGAACAAGCAGTTATACTAGAATCATGAATATCCCTAAAAGAATGTTTTTAAAATTACTTGGCCTGTCATATTTGTCAATTCTTTTGATACCTTATAAATTATTACACTCTGCAACAAAAAAAATTATTAATCCAAACCTTAGCAAAGAACAAAAAAAAATTATGCTAGAAGAATCTACTGAAAGACCATTCACTAGCAATCTAAATAACGAAAAAAGAAAAGGTTTTTTTTATTGTGCAAATTGTGGAGCAAAACTATTTTCCTCAAATGCAAAATTCGACAGTGGAACAGGCTGGCCATCTTTTACAGAGTCGTTACCAGGTGCTTTTAAAACAAAAATCGATTATTCGTTTGGAATGAAAAGGGTAGAGTACCATTGTTCAAAATGTGGTGTGCACCATGGCCATGTCTTTGACGATGGCTCAACAGTAACACAAAAGAGATTTTGTAGTAATGGCTTGTGTTTAGTTTTTAAACCTGAAAGTTAACATTAACAAAAATTCATATGAGCAGATAGCGTTCTTTTATATAATACTTAGCACACGGCTTTAATAAGTATTTTTAGATATATGTATTTTTTACATAGTTTTTCTAAATTTTTATAATTTTAAACGAAAGATTTCTCTATTCTGCTTTACAAACTGGCTTCTAGAGATCCTATATAATAACCACATCTTTTTATAAAAAATAGACATTCTGAGGAAATTAGATTCTTTCTACATCCTAATTTTTTATGCTAGGATATTGTAATTGATATAATATTTAGAATATAATAATGGCAAGAAAACTAGTTACAAAACTTTCTAATAGACCGTGTTTTACGTTAACTGAAAAAGATACTCTAAAGACAGCAAGTGAAAAACTTAAAAAATTTAATGTTGGTTTTATGCCAGTATTAAATGATATCGACAAAAGTGTAATTGGAATTATTTCTGAGCGAGATCTCGCTCGATATGTCTGTAAAGAAGATTTTAAAAATACCTTATTAGTTAATCAAATTATGACTAAAAATATTATATCTTGTGATCTGAACACATCTGTAACAGAACTAATGGAAATAATTTCTAATTATAAAATTAGACACGTACCCATAATAGAAAGAGATAAGCTATTGGGCATTGTTTCTATAGGCGATGTAGTAAACCATATTATTGATCAATATAAAGATGAAAATCAACAATTAAGAGATTTTATAAACCAATAAAAAATTTAATGGCATTCGAGACCAAATTTTTTAAGTCTCCAGTAGTTGTAGGGCCAAGGTGTTAAAAATCCTACTGTTAACATAACAGGTACTACCCAATATGTAAGTTGAGCTCCACCTGTCAGATAATAATCTGTTAAATTCATTGATATTTCCATGCTTACCATTGAAATAAAGCTCATCCCACAAGCTGTTCTTAGGGCACGAAGAAAATTAAAATTTTGTCTAATCAAAATCAAAGTCTCAAGCATAATACTCGTTATCAGACCATTTATGATAGCTAAAATCATTATGCCAGTAATAGGAAAGGGTATTTGAGTTAATTGAAAAAACAGTATTGTACCAAAATCTCCAATTGAACACCCAATAACGCACCACATAGTGTTCTTAGCACTTTTTCTCCACGTGTGTTTACAGCTCCAATTATAAATATCAGTTGTCATAAATATTATCTTTTTTGAAATATTATTTTTACTAAATAAAGAGGGATTCCTAAAAACCATAACGTAACTAATTTTTCAAACATATTTAATGATAAATACAAAACACCCAATGTTCCATCCCAAAATGAAAACTTAACTGCCCACTCTAAAAACTCCAATGAAATGATCAAAAATATAAAAGTAATAAGCCCGCAGAAAGCAATAGCTTGAATTTCATTAATGTATTTTTTCATTTATGTTCAAATTTTAAAAGTAGTTTTTTCCACCTTTTAAATAAGCACATTTTTCACAGGTAGGTACAATATCGGGTGGACTATCTAGGTTAAGAACTTCTTTCATTTCAGATAATTTACCTTCTATCCAAGAAGTATTTACCTTGTAAGGAACAAGAGTCGTTTTAAAATCCATTTTATTTTCAAACTTATTATTAGTTTTTTCGCCATTGCATACATAAAAATACGACACATCAGAAACATTAAAATTCATTTTTTTTAAAATATGAACATAAATATCCATTTGTAATTTATAGCTTAAATGCCATTCACTATTTAAGTATGACTGTGTCGACACAGGGTAACTTGTAGATTGAGCTTTATAATCTACTACAACAAGTTTCTCTTCTTTAAGATCAAACCAAATATCATCTACACCTCCATGTAATATTAAATTTGTCTTCTTGTCTAAGTATGAGATTCCACCTTTTAATGAGTTTCTCCATACATCTAAATCCTTATGCTGAAAGGGGACAAAATCTAAATTGTGTTTTATCATCATAGGGTGAGGCTTTTGATTGCTTCGATATTGATCAAATTCTTTTTTTAAAAGCTCATCTACAGCACTGTTTAACGCCCAACCGGGCATAGATGGTTCCTTTAATCCCACAACACGATCCAAATAGAAGCATCTTTTGCAGCTTAAAAAATTGCTTAATTTAGATCTACTAATTTTAAATGGAGCGTCTGATTTTCTATCGTAAAATGAACTTTTTCTAACTCTAAAAGAGGCAGCTTCTTTCATTGGTTATATTTTGCTTAATCTTTTTATTACTTCTGTCTTATTGAGAGATAAAATTACATCGTATAAGCCAGGCCCAAATCTAGAACCTACCAGTCCAATTCGCAAAGGTTGGCCCACTCCTTTGAAATTAGTCTTATGCTTTTCAATTAATAATTTAATTAATACCTCTAAAGTTTCTTTATTTAGAGAGGATAGTTTTTCAAAATCAGATATGAAGTCTTTTATTATTAATTTAGATTGATCATCTAATAGCTTTTCATCCTCATCATCAATTTTTACTTCGTCTTTTATTATGTACTGTGCATTATTAAAGATATCTTCTAGTGTTTTTGCTTTATTTTTTAAAAAACCTATACATTTAATAAGAATAGAATCTTTGGAAGGGTCAAAAGGTTTCTTATATTTTGACACATATTCTTTAAATAATTTAAACAAATCCTTCTCATTGATTGTTTTAATATAAGTTTCATTCATTGAAAGTATTCTGGACATATCTAATTTTGAAGGCGATTTTCCAACTCCATTTAAGTCAAATAAATCAATACTTTCTTGTTTAGTAAAAATTTCTTTATCTTTATACGACCAACCTAGTCTTAATAGATAATTTCTTAATGCATCAGGCATAATGCCTATTTTTTTATAGTCTTCTAGGGTGGAAGCATTGTCTCTTTTTGATAGCTTTTTCCCCTTGTCGCTATGTATTAAAGGTATATGTGCAAAATTGGGTATTTCCCAATCCATTGCCTCATAGATTTGTTTTTGCTTAAAAGAATTTATCATGTGGTCATCACCTCTAATAATATGCGTAACTTTCATTTCATGATCATCTACAGTTGCTGACAACTGGTAAGTAGGAGTGTTGTCTTTTCTCAAAATTACAAAATCTTCTATTGTTGAATTTGAAATATTTTTATCTCCTTGAACTAAATCTTTAATCAAAGCTGATCCTGAAATTTTACTCTTAAACCTTAAAACAGCATGTTCACTTCTCTTTTCCTTTAGGTCTCTACATTTGCGATTATAAATAAAAGGCAAACTTTTTTCTTTGGCTAAAGTTTTTTGTTCTTCAAGATCTTTAGCAGAGCAATAACAGTGGTAAGCAAAACCCTTTTTAATTAAATCATCTGCTACTGCTGTATGTTTATTTATATTTTTAGACTGAACATATTCTTTACCATCATGTTCAATACCCAGCCAAGATAATGAATTTATTATCTGGTGTTTAAATTCATCTTTTGATCTTTCTTTGTCAGTATCTTCAATTCGTAAATAATATTTTCCTTTATTTTTCTTAGCCAACAACCAATTAAATAAAGCAGTTCTAACACCACCAATATGAAGAGGCCCTGTTGGAGAGGGCGCAAACCTACAAACAAAACTCATGTGATCTAAATAGACTATTTTAGTGAAAGTTTCTATATAAAGAGACTAGTTTGCCTTGAATTTTTATTCTTCCAGCAGCGTAAATTTTAGTCCCATAGTTTTTATTTGCTGCTTCAAGTGCAATCGTATTACCTTTTTTTCGAACTCTTTTTAAAGTAGCCTCTTGATCGTCAATCAAAACTACAGCAATTTGTCCACTATCAACATTGTTAGTTTTTTTAACTATTACAGTATCGCCATCGTTAATTCCTGCTTCGATCATAGAATCACCTTTTACTTTAAGACCATAATGTTCACCTTTATTTTGTAAATTTTCAGGCAAAGCAACTCTATCAACTTCTTGTTGTATTGCTTCAATAGGAGTTCCGGCGGCAATATTGCCTAGAATTGAAATTTCAGTTTCTGTACTTGGCGTTGTATCTAAGCCTCCTTTAATCACACTAGGTGTAAAAGTATTAAAAATATCATTTGCACTAGCGTTCTCTGGCAATTTAATGACCTCGAGCGCTCTTGCTTTGTGGGCTAGCCTACGAACAAAACCTCTCTCTTCTAAAGCGGAGATAAGTCTATGTATGCCAGATTTCGACTTGAGGTTGAGTGAATTTTTCATTTCCTCGTAAGAAGGAGAAACACCAGTAGATCTAATTTTCTTGTTAATATAAATAAGTAAATTTTTTTGTTTTTTTGTAAGCATAAGAACAAACCTCGTACATCTATGTTCTACAAAAGTTCTTTTTTAATTTCAATGGCTAATTAACCCTTGTTTTAAAGGCTTATTGAAATTATTTCTTTAATTAACTTGTCAGTTTCGCCGCTAGCGAGAAGTGATTCACCAATGAGGAAGTTTTTTATACCAGTCTTATCGTAAATATATTGTGCATCTATTTTATTTTTTATACCACTTTCAGAAACTAGCGGCCCTTTATGTGAAATAAGTTTTTTTTGGATTCTAATTGTATTGTCCAGTGATATGTTTAAACTTTTAAGGTCTCTATTGTTAATGCCAATTATAGATTCCTCATATTTCAAGGCATACTCAGCCTCTTCTTCATCGTGCACTTCCACAAGTACACTTAATTTATTTTTTAAAGCTTCATCATAAATTTCATCAGATTGTTTTTTCGACAAGGCAGAGAGTATAATTAAAATACAATCGCACCCAAAACTTTTAGAGTACGAAACTTGAAAAGGATCAATAAAAAAATCTTTAGCCAACACAGGAAGTTTTATTTTTTTTTTAATATCGGAGATATAATTTAAATTACCTAAAAAAAATTTTTCTTCAGTCAATACCGACAAACATGCTGCTCCATTACTTGAATATAGACTAGCAATTTTAATAGGATCAAAATCCTTTACTATAATGCCAGCGGATGGACTAGCTTTTTTAATTTCAGCAATCAAAGTAACAAAATTTTTCTGCTCCCGATTAATTAAAGTTTTTTTAAAATCTAAATAATTATTTATATTTTTTATTTTTTTATCGATACTGTCTAAAGAGTTTTTTTTCTTCACTTCTTTAAGGTCATTTTTTTTTTGTTTAATAATTTTTTCTAAAATATTTTTCATCATATTGACAAAATTTTCTGTAAATGATCAAAAACTTTACTTGATTTTAAATGTTGTTTTGCAGAATTGTAAGCATCTTTAAAGTTTGTTTCTTTATCACCGACAATTAAACCAGCCGCAACATTTAATGCTACTGCGTCAGAAAACTCATTATCTGCACCTTTATATATATCAATTATTTTTTGTGCGTTATACTCAGCATTTTTTCCTTTTAGGTTTTCTTTATTTTTTTTGGAAATATTAAATTCACTGGGGTTAATTATAAAATTTTTTATCATCCCATTATTAAGTTCAGATATTTTAGTTTTTGAAAAAGGAGAAATTTCATCCATTCCATCTTCGCTATGAACAATCATTGCTTTTTTAACTTTATTTTCCTTTAATGCTTCAGCAAAAGGCAACATCCATTTTTCATGATAAACACCAACCACTTGTCTTTTAACTTGAGCTGGACTACTTAAAGGTCCAATAAGATTAAAAATTGTTTTTTTAGCAATTTTTTTTCGTGCACTTGCAACATGCTTCATTGCCTGATGATAGTTAGGCGCAAACATAAATGCAAAATTGACTTTTTCTAAAGATTTTTCAGCTTCACCTGGGGTTAAATTTATTTTAACTTTTAAAGCCTGCAAAACATCAGCAGATCCACAGTTAGATGAGACTGCCTTATTTCCATGTTTGGCAACCTTTAATCCTATGCTTGCCAAGGTAATCGACGCTGCAGTAGATATGTTTAAAGAATTCTGTCCATCACCACCTGTACCACAAGTATCAATAGTTCCAGTAGGGGCTTTTAGAGTAGTTGCTTTAGACCTCATTATAAAGATGCCACCAGCTAATTCATCTTTTGTTTCACCTTTTCTTGTGAAGGACTCAAGAATTTTAATTATGATGCTCTCATCATAATAACCCTCCATAATATTTGAGAAAAGACTTTTGCTATCTTCAAAAGAAAGATTTTCATTAGATGCTAATTTTTCAATAAAGTCTGTCATCTTTTAAAGACTTATATAATTTTTTATTATTTGCATACCAACTTTCGTGTTTATACTCTCAGGATGGAACTGAAGGCCATGTAAATCGTATTTATCATGTTTAATGCCCATTATTGTTTTATTTTTTGTTTCTGCTGTGACGCTTAAACATTCTGGTAGAGCATACCTGTCAATAATAAGACTATGATACCTAGTTGCATTAAATGGTGAGCTCATGTTTTTAAATATGCTATTTTTTTTAAAATAAATTTTACTCATCTTTCCATGCATTAATTTTTTTGCTCTTATTATTTTACCACCAAAAGCTTGTGCTATAATCTGATGGCCTAAACAAACACCTAAAATTGAAAAATCTTTATGCAGATCCTTTACAATTTTAACACAGTGTCCTGCTTGGGATGGGTTACCTGGTCCTGGTGAAATAACTATTTTTTTATATTTATTTTTAATAATATCTTTAGAACTTATTTTGTCATTACGAACAACATCGACACTACAGTTAAATTTTGAAATGTAATGAAACAAGTTGTATGTAAAACTATCATAATTATCAATAAGCAATACTTTCATTTAATCTACTGCCTTCATTAGTGCTTTAGCTTTATTAACAGTTTCTTGATATTCTTTTTCAGGAACACTATCTGCAACAATTCCTGCTCCTGACTGAACATAAATTTTATTATTTTTAATCAAAGCTGTTCTTAACGTAATGCAAGTATCAAATTCTTTACTAGAGGTAAAATACCCAATACCACCTGCGTACAGTTTTCTTTTATTTTTTTCCAACTCATCAATAATTTCCATGGCTCTAATTTTTGGAGCACCACTTACAGTTCCGGCTGGAAAACCAGAAAGTAAAGCTTCAAACATAGAATTTTTACTATCAAACTCACCCTCTACATTAGAAACAATATGCATAACGTGAGAATATTTCTCTACATTAAAGCTTTCTGTAACTTTTATTGTA
>Ga0308004_10000144_pt1 | contig 35375 bp, 32 predicted proteins | sample Neamet38_FD_203156 | JGI IMG/M metagenome (GOLD analysis project Ga0308004, IMG submission 203156) | Marine microbial communities from water near the shore, Antarctic Ocean - #38 | ecosystem: Environmental > Aquatic > Marine > Unclassified | place: Southern Ocean | collected 2014-06-06 | reverse complement strand
TGGACTACCAATTATATTTATTGAATTATTTTTTTTTAATTTTTCAAAACCATACTCTAAAACTTCATTTTCATGAGCAGCAATATTTTTTATACCCAATTTTTCAATAAAATTTATTGCCTCTGCGAAGGCAACTACTTCTGCTGTTTGCATGGTGCCAGCTTCAAATTTTGTTGGTGCATCAGCAAAGGTGATGTTGTCTTTTCTAACATCATCTATCATTCCACCACCACCTTGGTATGGAGGTAGATCATCTAACCATTTTTTTTTTGCATAAAGCACTCCTAGGCCATTAGGACCATACATTTTGTGGCATGAAACTACATAGAAATCACAACCAAGATCCTGCATATCTATATGCAAGTGGGGGGCTCCTTGAGTGCCATCAACTAAAACTGGAATATTTTTTTCTTTAGCCATATCAACAATTTTTTTAATTGGCATTACAGCACCTGTCACATTTGAGATATGTGTTATAGCAATAATTTTTGTTTTATTTGAAATAAGTTTTTTTATTTCATCAATTTCAACTTCACCATTTTTATTTACAGGTGCGAATTTAATTACTGCACCTCTATTTTTCCGAAGAAAATGCCATGGTACATAATTAGAGTGGTGTTCTAATTCAGTAATTAATATTTCATCTCCTTCTTTGATGTATTTATCACCGAAAGAAGAAGCGACTAAATTAATTGATTCTGTGGCTCCTTTTGTAAATATTATTTCCTCTCTATATTTTGCGTTAAAATATTTTTTAAGTATGTCTCTTGTGGCTTCAAATCTATTTGTTGCCTTGACTGCAAGTGTGTGAACACTTCTTCCAACGTTAGAGAATTCTGTTTCATAAAAATTGGATAGTCTGTCAATTACTGCTTTAGGTTTTTGAGATGAGTTAGCACTATCTAAATAGATTAAAGGTTTTCCATTAATTTTTTGTTTAAAAATGGGAAATTCAGATTTAAGATTTTTAATGTCCATTTATTTGTCTTTCTAATATTTTTTCTAAAAATATTTTTAATTCATTGTTAGTAACTTTTTCTAATACTTCATTAAGAAAACCATTTATTAAAAGTTTTACGGCCTCTTTTTTTGATATACCTCTTGTCATTAGATAATGAACTGCGTCAGAATCGATACTTCCAGATGTCGAACCATGAGAACACTTCACATCATCTGCATATATTTCCAATTCAGGTTTTGCGTCAAATTCAGCGTCATCGCTTACAATTAAAGCTTTACTTAATTGATAAGCATCAGTTTTTTGAGCTATTTTTTCTACAAATATTTTTCCCTGATAAATACCTTTGCTTTTATCATTTAAAACATTTTTAATTTTTTGATAGCTTTTACAGTTTGGAGAGTTATGATTTATACGTGTTTTAATTTCTTGATGTTGATCTTCCAATAAATTTAAGGCTGAATAAATACTACAGCTACTATTATCTTTATTTAAGTTTATTTCAATTTCAATTTTATTTAGTTTTAACCCAGAGCTTAAAATATAGTTCTCATAAATAGAGCCACCTTCTAAAGAACCATTTATATATTTGTAAAAATGACCATTATTTTTTGAGTTTTGAATTAAAATATTTTTCAATACGGCATTCTTATGTAAAGAAACAGTATCTACTGTATTTTTAATAAAATTACTTTGGGTATTGTTATCACTATAATCAATTAACGTTAATTCAGATCCTTCGTTTAACTTAATAGAATTTTTATTGTTCAATATTTTGTTTTTTAAATCTTGAGAAAAACAATTATATACAACCAAAGGTTTTTTTAATTTGTAGTCTTTGGTAATTTCCAATGAAAACCCTCCAGATGATAACGCACTATTGAGTAATGCCAGTGCATTACTTGAGTCAATATTCGTTACTTCTTCTTGATTAAAATCTTTAATTAAAATTTTACTCTTTTCTTCGTGATCGAAGTTAGTTGAAATTATTTTCCCATTAGTTAAAAATATAAAGTTGTGCCTAAAGTCTTCAATAGCTTTAAACTCTTTGCTAGGTTCAAAATTAACTTCATTGCTAATATTGTCAAAATTTTTATTTAAAATTAAGTTTAAATCTGTAAATTTCCAATCTTCAACTTGTTTGGAAGGAAAACCAGATTCATAAAATAAATCAAGATTTTTTTTTCTGGCAACCTTTTCTTCTTGGGAGAGATTTTTAATTTTTTCGATATCAAAATCGTAATTTTGCATCATCTAGTTTAAGTTTGCGTAACCTGTTTTTTCTAATTGCTCACCTAAATCGGCGTTCCCTGTTTTAATGATTCTACCAGCAGATAAAACGTGTATGAAGTCCGGCTTGATATAATCAAGTAGTCTTTGGTAGTGCGTAATTATTAAAAAAGCGTTTTCTTTATTTTTATATGAGTTAACACCATCGGCGACTATTCTTAACGCATCTATATCTAAACCTGAATCTGTTTCATCTAAAATTGATAATTTTGGTTCTAATAATTTCATTTGTAAAATTTCATTTTTTTTCTTTTCTCCTCCTGAAAACCCTACGTTTAATTGACGTGATAAAAATTTTTCATCAATGTTAAGTTCTTTAGCTTTCTCTTTGATTAATTTTAAAAAAGTTAAAGTATCTAATTCTTTTTCACCTCTTGCTTTTTTCACTGCATTTAAAGATGTTTTTAAAAAATTATTTGTATTTACACCTGGAATTTCTAAAGGGTATTGAAATGCTAAAAAAATTCCTTTTTGTGCTCTCTCTTCTATTTTAAGGTCATTTAAATCCATGCCGTTAAAACTAATTTCACCTTCAATCTCGTAGCCATTTTTACCTGACAGGACATTTGCTAATGTGCTTTTCCCTGAGCCATTAGGCCCCATAATCGCATGAACCTCACCAGGTTTAATGTTTAGGTCTAAACCTTTTAAAATTAACTTTTCGTTAATAGTTGCTTTTAAATTTTTAATTTTTAGCATTAGCCAACACTTCCTTCTAAGCTAATAGCCACTAATTTTTGCGCTTCCACCGCAAACTCCATTGGTAGTTGCTGTAATACTTCTTTGCAGAACCCATTCACGATCAAACTAACTGCTTCTTCTTGATTGAGTCCTCTCTGGTTACAGTAGTAAAGCTGTTCTTCGTTAATTTTAGTAGTGGTTGCCTCATGCTCAATAGTTGATGTTGAATTTTTGTTCTTTATATATGGAACTGTGTGTGCTCCACATTTATTGCCCATTAATAGAGAGTCACATTGAGTGTAATTTCTTGAGTTAGTTGCTTTTTTGTTAATATCAACCAAGCCTCTATATGTATTGTCTGCGTTACCCGCCGATATACCTTTGGAGATTATTTTACTCTTAGTGTTCTTTCCTAAATGGATCATCTTGGTGCCTGTGTCTGCTTTTTGATAATTATTAGTAATAGCTATGGAATAAAACTCACCTACTGAATTATCACCTTGCAAAATACAGCTTGGGTATTTCCAAGTTATTGCTGAACCTGTCTCAACTTGCGTCCAGGAAATTTTTGAGTTTTTTCCTCTACAAGCTCCTCTTTTAGTTACAAAATTGTATATTCCTCCTACACCATTTTTATCTCCTGGATACCAATTTTGAACTGTAGAATATTTAATTTCTGCATCATCTAAAGCAATCAATTCAACATTTGCAGCGTGTAATTGGTTTTCATCTCTCATAGGAGCAGTGCATCCCTCTAGGTAACTAACATAGCTTCCTTTGTCTGCGATAATTAAAGTTCTTTCAAACTGTCCCGTCTCAGAAGCGTTAATTCTAAAATAAGTTGAAAGCTCCATTGGGCATCTTGTGTTTGGTGGAATATATACAAAAGAGCCATCAGTAAAAACTGCGGAATTTAATGTTGCAAAATAATGATCACTTAAAGGTATAACTGAACCTAAATATTTTTTTACTAAATCTGGATGTTTCTGAATAGCTTCAGAGATAGAGCAAAATATTATTCCTTTTTTTGTTAGTTCATCTTTAAACGTTGTGGCTACAGAAACTGAGTCAAATACTGCGTCAACTGCTATTCCATTTAATCTTTGTTGTTCAACCAATGGTATTCCAAGTTTTTTATATGTTTCTAATATTTTTGGATCAATTTCATCTAAACTTTTAGGTTTTTCTGAAGAGCTTTTTGGTGCAGAATAATAATATAAATCCTGATAATTAATTTTAGGATATTTTGGTTTCTGCCAATTGGGTTCTTTTAAACTTTGCAATCGATTAAATGCTTTTAGTCTCCAGTCTAACATCCATTTTGGTTCCTTTTTAATATCAGAGATAAACCTTATAGTATCTTCGTTTAATCCTTTTGGGGCCCTAATACTTTCAATATCAGTAGTAAAACCGTACTTGTAGTCTTTATTAATATTTAGATCTTGATTTTTCATTATTTTTTGTATTTTTTATTTTATTGTTAAAAAATATTTTCTTGCTTAGAAACTAGTTCGTTAAGATTTTTATTTTCAAAAAAAAAATTAATATGTTTTCCTAAATCATCCCAGAGATCGTGCGTTATACATTTAATAGATTTACCATCACAACCTTTTTTTGAATCTTTTTTGCAATTGAGTGTTCTGACTTCTTCGTCAACTGCAGAAATAATGCTTGACAGTTTTATTTCTTTAGCTTTTTTACCTAACATATATCCTCCGTGCGGCCCTCTTACGCTCTTGACCAAATGGTTATTTTTTAATTTTAAAAATAACTGCTCTAAATATGAAAGAGATATATTTTGTCTTATAGCGATTTCATTTAAACTCACGGGCTTTATGTTTTCGCGAGAAGCTAAATCAGCCATGGCCATAACTGCGTATCTACCTTTAGTGGTTAATTTCATTGTTTTATCCTGTTTTCTAAGGTTTAATACCTTATTCCTAGTAATTTAGTCAAGTATATAAAAAAATAAATTGTCTCATGTAAAACATGCTATAAGACATTTTTTTTGAAACTAATTATCATTACTAATTCATGAAACCTAAAAGTACCGAAATATTTATACCTGGGCCTGCTGGAAGGCTTGAAGTAAAGTATTACAAAAATCCAAAATTCGGCTCTCCGGTTGCAATAGTTTTACAACCACATCCACAATACGGCGGTACTATGAATAATAAAATAGTACAAACTGCTTATAATATTTTTTTAGAAAATGGTTTTTCTGTAATTAGAATTAATTTTAGAGGAGTCGGAAAAAGTGATGGTGTTTTTGATAATGGGCAAGGAGAATTATCAGATGCTGCTGCAGCTTTAGATTGGATAGAAAGAGAAAATCTAGATTATAGCCAGTGTTGGGTTTCAGGGTTTTCATTTGGTGCTTTAATATGTATGCAATTAATTATGAGACGACCAGAGGTAAACAATTTTATCGCAATATCTCCTCAACCTAATGTTTATGATTTTTCTTTTCTTGCTCCTTGCCCAACATCTGGACAGGTTCTGTATAGCGATGGTGACGAGTTAGTGACTAAAGAAAGTATTGATGAGCTGGATAATAGAATTAAGAACCAAAAAGGTATTGAGGTAATATTTACTAAAATTAAAAATGCTAATCACTTTTTTAAAGACAAAGAAAATGAACTATCTGCAGAAATTAGAAAATATATTAAAGAAAAAACTGCTCTTATTTAAATTCTATTAATTTTCCACCTATCGTTGGTGATGTTACGCCTGTTGTTTTAGGAAATGTAATTGGTTTTTTTAAAAAGGATCTAATGGCAAGATAAGCGAAAGCTTGAGATTCTATGAAGTCTCCATCTATTTTATATTTATCAATACTAAGTGTTGTAATATTGCTTATTTCTTTAATACGTTCAGAAATATATTTATTTTTTCTTCCACCACCACATAAAATAATTTTATGAGGCTTCGTTTTAAAAAAATTTAATGAATTTACTATGGTCTGTGCTGTTAGGTCAGACAATGTAGCAATTGAATTTTCAACACTTAACCCCCTTACAGCGCTAAGGTTAAAATCATTTACGTCTAGTGATTTTGGTGGGATGGAGTCATAATATGGATCACTTAAATAACTATCTAATATATTTTTGTCTACACTTCCTTTTGAAGCTATTTCACCATCTTTATCAAATTGAATTTTATTATTAGATTTTAATTGAAGTAATTTATCAATTAAAAAATTTCCTGGTCCTGAGTCAAAACTTATTATTTCATCGTTTTTATTTAGATAGGTCAAATTAGATATTCCACCAATATTAATAAAAACAACGGGTACTTTTAATCTTAATTTTTTCTGTAATAGTTTATGGTATATGGGCACTAGTGGAGCACCTTGACCTCCATTTTTTAAATCATTTTCTCTAAAATTATAAATTACATTTAAACCTGTTAACTTAGAGAGGGCCTCACCATCACCTAATTGTTTGGTTTTTTTATTTTGAAAACTATGAAAAATAGTGTGGCCGTGTAAACCAATTAAATTAATTTCTGATTTTTTGATTTGTAGTCTTTCAATAATTATTTGGACGACGTTTACATGAAGAAGGGTTATTTCTTTCTCTAAAACAGCTATTTCTGTATTATAAACTTCTAAATCTAAAACTTTATCTACTTTATCCTTTAATTTTCTAATTTTTGTCCTGATTTTTTCTTCGTAAGGGAAAAAAAAATCTCCAACTAAATCCAACACTTCTTCTCCGTCAGATCTAGCAATTGATGCATCAATACCGTCAGATGAAGTTCCACTCATTAGTCCTATCGCTGTAATTAGTTTTTTCATTAATAGTTATTTTATTTATAACTATTATTGTGTAAAAGTAATTTTAAATCAAATCATCTATGAAAAATAAATTTATTACTGAGATTACCCAAAGAGGGTTTTTTTACCAGTGTACAAATCAAGACAAATTAACAGATTTAATCAATCGTAAATCTATTAAAGCTTATATTGGTTTTGATTGTACGGCTCCAAGTCTGCATGTTGGAAGTTTAATGCAAATTATGTGTTTAAGATTACTTCAAAAATATGGACACCAACCGATAGTCTTGCTTGGAGGAGGCACAACACTTATAGGAGATCCTTCGGGAAAAGATGTAACTAGAAAAATTTTAGAAGAAAAAATAATTGATGAAAATATTATAAAAATAAAAGAAATATTTAAAAAATTGCTTAACTTTACAAATGAGAAAACTAAACCAATATTTGTAAATAACGCAGAATGGTTAAATAAACTAAATTATATAGAATTTTTAAGAAATATTGGAAAACATTTCACTGTCAATAAAATGCTAAGTTTTGATAGTGTTAAATTACGTTTAGAACGAGAACAATCTCTTAATTATATGGAATTTAATTATATGATTCTACAGGCTTATGATTTTTATAATTTAAATGAAAAACATGATTGTGAATTACAGATAGGGGGTTCTGACCAATGGGGTAATATCATTAACGGCGTAGAATTAATTAGAAAAATTAATCAAAAAGAATCTTTTGGTTTAACAACACCACTAATAACTTTAGCGTCGGGAGCAAAGATGGGAAAGACTGAAAGTGGTGCCATCTGGTTAAATGAAGATTTATTATCTGCTTATGATTACTGGCAATTTTGGAGAAATACAAACGATATTGATGTTAAGAGATTTCTAAAATATTTTACTGAGATTAATATAGACGACATCGATAAATTATTTAATGAAGAAAAAAATATTAATAACTTAAAAATTTTACTAGCTAATGAAACTACAAAAATTTTACATGGGGAACACAAAGCAAAAGAGTCTGAAGAAACAGCAAAAGAAACATTTAGTGGTAAAGGAATTGGAAAAAAATTACCAGAAATTTTAATTGAAAGATCTCAGCTGAGAGACGGGATCAGTGTAATTGAACTTTTATATGAGAAAAAAATTATAAATTCTAAAAGTGAAATCAGAAGAGCAATTAACGAAAGGGGAATTAAAATTAACGATAAACTAGTTGAAAATATAAAAGAAATTGTTACATCTAAAGATTTTGAGGAAAATAGTTGTGTTAAAGTTTCTCACGGAAAGAAAAAACATTTCATAATTAGAATTAAATAAACTTTATTTTTTCTTCATTTTTTCTAAAGCTCTCGTAATAAATCTAGGAGTTAAGGTTTTTATAGGATTAACAGTAGTCTTAATTTTTCCAGGTAAACCTTTTATCTTAAAACTCACTCCAAATACACCTTCACCCACTTTTTTGCCTACTAAAATATTTCCTATGATAGGAATTTTTGAAACTAAATTGTTTAAAGTTTTAGCTGGGACTAATGTTCCTTTTAAACTTACTAGTCCAGTTTTTTTTTCAATGTAGCCTTCCATTTGCAAAGAGACACTTGACCCTAAAGCTAAAATTTCGTCGATTGTAGTTAAACTACCATCATCTCTCAAATTAATTTCCAAGATATCAAAGCTCATGCCTTGACCTGATAAAAGATCAGCAAAACCACTGAGATCAGCTAAAGTAAGTAAGGTAGCGAATGTAGGGGCTTTAATAATTTTAAAATTTTCAATTATAATTCTTGAAGCAGAACCTTTTTCGTCAATCACAGAAGTGTATAATAGAGTTCCATCCTTGACACCTTCAAAAAAATTATAATTTGCGAGTAACACTTGCGGTAAATCAGAATAGACCTCTAATATTTTTTTATTATTAGGGTCTTTTTTCAGAGAAATATCTAAATATTTATTATTTGAAAAATCACTTTTTGCTGAAAGTTTATTGATTTTACCTTTTTCAATTAAACCTAACAAATTAAAATTATTTAAAGGTGTTTTAGATTTAGTTATTAGACTCTTTAATTCTATTTCTATCTCTTTATTAAAATTCTTAAGTGGATTTGACTTACTGTCTTCGGATAGAATCTGTAATAGATTGGTAGAATCATATTTTTTACCTGATATAGAAATTTTTTTTCCAAAATTTATTATAAAATTATTATTTTCTTTATCTTCATTAAAAGTTAATACTTTAATACTAGTGAAGTTTTCGATTTCATTTTTTTTATTTAACGTCAAACCTTTAACGTATATGGAATTTTTACCTTCTGTGAGATTTATTGATTTAAATGCTAAAATATTATTTTTAATACCGATCTCACTTTTAATATTAATATTTTTACTTGAGTTGGCTTGAAAATTAATTAAATCAATAAAAATATTTTCAGATAAATCTAAATCTATCAAATATTTTTGATTTTTTTTTAATAAATTATGTTTAATGTTAAATTTTTTATAGTTTATTTCATCTGTACTATATAAGCCATCAAGTATTAATAAGTTTTTACCCTTTTTATTAAAAACTATTTCTAATGTTGTTTTTTTAAGTAAAATTTTTTGTATATTTTTTTTTATAAATTTATTTTTAAAAACTTCACTTAAAATAATTTCTGATTGAAAAATTTTTCCATTTGACTTATATTTGTAATTTAAAACTTTTAAATTTTGATTGAATTTTAAATTAAATTCATGAAGTAATGAGCCTTCTATTTCAATATTATTTTTTTTAAAAAAATTTACTTTTGATAATAATTTATTTGATTGTTTTTTATTTATATTAAATAGTGAGTTAAACTTTCCTTTAATTTCAATATTTTTTTCTCTCTGTAACTCAATTGACCCATTAGATATCAATATACCTTCGTAGTTAGCATTTATCGAATTAATTAAAGTTAAATCATTATCTACTTTAAAATTAAAAGCTATGTTTTTTATCTCAATGCTATTTTTTATTTTTGCATTTAATTTTTTAATTGTGCCGTTCGCTTTATACTCTATAAACTCAAAGTTTTTTCCTATCTTAATATCAAATAATGCCTTTTCTACTTCACCTTCACTTAGATTATTAAGTAAATAAGTTTTAAAATTTGAAGGCTTAATACGAATTGCCATTTTTTGTATGTTATTGATTTTAAGTTTTTTAATTCTGAAAATTATTTGACTCAATTCAATTTTTGAATTTAAAATTTTATTTATTTTTGAGTAAACCTTAATATCTGTTACAGGAATTTTTATGTCCTGATATGTAATTTTTGGATTATTGGTTGATAAAAAAAATTGAATTTTTTTTAGATCAATTTTAATTGTAACTTTATTTAGTTCCAATTCAATATTGGAATCTTTTTTTTTAATTTCTTTAATAATTAGATTATTGAATTTTGATGTTTTAACTCCAAAAGTTGATAAATAAATAATTGATGCAAATAATATAAAGATAAATGCAAAAAAAATTGAAAATAAAAACTTTTTCATTAGGATTTGAATAGATTGCCTTCTATGAACTTATCTAAATTTCCACTTAATACGTCATCTGGATTTGTACTTTCAATTTTGGATCTTAAATCTTTCACTAACCTATAGGGTTGTAAAACATACGTGCGTATTTGGTGTCCCCAGCCGATATCTGTTTTTGAGCTAACATTTTTTTGTTCTTGTTCTTCTCTTTTTTGTAATTCGTATTCATATAATCTTGCTTTTAACATTTTGTAGCATGTCTCTTTGTTTTTGTGTTGTGATCTCTGATTCTGACATTGTACAACAATTTTTGTTGGGGTGTGTGTTATTCTCACAGCACTATCGGTAACATTTACATGCTGACCGCCAGCTCCACTTGATCTGTAGGTGTCAATTCTTAAATCTTTTTCATCTATATTGATATCAATTTCCTCGTCTATTGCGGGGTAAACCCATACGCTTGCAAAACTTGTGTGTCTTCTTGCTCCACTATCGAAGGGAGATATTCTAACTAGTCTATGAACACCAGATTCATTTTTCATTAATCCATACAAGTATTCACCTGTTATTTTTAGAGTTGAAGATTTAATTCCAGCTTCATCCCCCCTGTGCTCACTTATGATTTCACTTTTGAATGATTTTTTGTCAAACCACTTTAAGTACATTTTTCTAAGCATTTCTGCCCAATCCTGGCTTTCTGTACCCCCAGCACCAGCGTGAATTTCCAAATATATATTTAAAGAATCATTTTCACCAGACAAGAAACAGCTAATTTCAGTCTTCTTTATTCTTTTATTTATTTCTCGAATTTTAATTAAGCAGTCTGAATCAATTTCATTATTGGATTCTTCTTTTGCCAAGTTGTAAATATCTTTTAGACTTTCCAGCTCTTTTTCTGATGTGCTAAACATTTCAAGAACTAAATCAAAATGTTTTTTTTCTTTAACAATTTTTTTTACTTTATTGTTATCTTTCCAAAAGTCTTTACTTGCAATTACGATATTTAAATTTTCTACTTTAGACTGGATTTGATTAGCTTCAAAGATACCCCCTAATATTATCCATTGCTTTTTCAGCTAAATCTATTTGAGTTTCTAAGATTTCCATTAATAAAATTGTCTAAACTTAATTAAACTATCATAATTAGTGTTTTTACCTAAACTGTTATTCTGCATTCTTTTAATATCACTTAATTTAAATGCTTCAATTATAGAGTTAGGATTGCTAAATTTTTCTTTTTTTCCTGTATTATAGTTTATTGCAGAAAAAAATATTTCTTTTGGTATTAGGAAAGGTTTAAAATCATCTTTATAAAGGGCTTTTTTAATAAAATTTTTAAATATAGGTAAGGCTACTTTAGATCCAGTTTCATACCTACCAAGAGATTTTGGTTTATCGAACCCAACATAAACTCCTATTACTAAATTAGACGTTGAACCTATAAACCATGCATCATAATTGTCGTTTGTTGTGCCTGTTTTGCCTGCAAGCGGTATATTAAGATCCCTGAGTCTTTTTCCTGTCCCTCTTTGAATTGTGCCTTCTAGCATTGATAAAATTTGATATGCAGTTTCTTTACTTATAACTTCTTGATAGTTGTTCTTAATGAACGGAACTACAGTTTTATTTTCTGAATACCTATCACAACCAATACAAACTCTATTATCTGAATTAAAAATAGTTTTTCCTCTTCTGTCTTGAATTCTTTCGATTAAAACAGGATTTATTTTTTTTCCTCCGTTAACAAAAGTTGCATAGGCGTTTGTAATTTGAAATAATGTTGTTTCTACCGATCCTAAAGAAACGGATAATAATTCAGGTATTCCATTATAAATGTTTAGTTTCTCTGATAATTGTAAAATTTTTTTTAGACCTATTTCTTGGGCTATTCTGACTGTCATTAAATTTCTTGAAAGCTCAATTCCTTTTCTTAACGTAGTGGGCCCGTAAAATTCTTTTCCGTAATTTTCTGGCTTCCAATTTTTTAAACCAACCCCTTGTTCAGCGATAAATGGCGCGTCTAAAATTATGGAATTAGGAGAAAAATTATTTTCTAAAGCTGCCGCATAAACAAAAGGTTTAAATGCAGAACCGGGTTGTCTTTTCGCTTGTGTGGCTCTATTAAATTCACTTGATTCAAAACTAAAACCACCAACTAAAGCTTTTACTTTACCGTTGTGTGGGTTAATTGCAACAATAGCTCCATTTACTTCTGGATATTGTCTTAGTTTCCATTCTCCCTTTGAATTCTTGCTTACAAAAATAATATCACTAATTTTAAATGAGTCATAAATTGATTTTTTTATTGCCCACTTTAAATTAATACTTTGAATTCTTCCTTGTTCTTTTTCATTTACAATATTAAAAATAATTTCTAATTGATTTACATTTTTTATTTCTGCAAACTTCCAGCCAAGACTTGGGTCAATTTTTTTCTTTTTTAACTTTTCTTTCCAATTTTTTTCAAGCTTAGTGTTAAGCACCGGACCCCTCCAGCCATGTCTTCTATCGTAGGACTCAATACCTGATCTAAGTGCACTCAAAGCATGAAGTTGATAATCTACGTCTAGTGCTGACTTAATAGACAGACCTTGAGTATACAACTTATCAAAACCATAGTTCTCTTTTATGGTCCTTCTAATTTCTTCTGAATAATAATTTGCTTCTTTGAGTAGTTTTATTTTTCTTTTTTTTAACTTAATTTCTTGATTTGTAAAATCTTCAAATTCATTGTTACTTATAAAGTTATTTTCATTTAAATTTTCTAAAACTAAATTTCTTCTCAATTTTGCTAGATCGTAATATCTAAATGGGTTATATTTACTTGGTGCTTTTGGCAACGCAGCTAGCAAAGCTGCTTCGGGATAATTAAGTTCTTTAACTGATTTATCAAAATATTCTAGACTAGCTGCTGCTATACCGTATGTACCTTCGCCGAGATAAATTTGATTTAAATAAAGTTCTAAAATTTTTTCTTTGGAATAAGCTTTTTCGATTCTAAATGCTAAAATAGCTTCTTTAATTTTTCTTTTTAAAGAAACTTCACTAGTTAATAAAAAATTTTTAGCCACCTGCTGTGTAATTGTAGAAGCACCTTCTAGTCTTTTATTATTAATTATATTTTTAAAATTATTTAATACTGCCCTAATTATTCCTTTAGGATCAATACCTGGGTGCTTAAAAAAATTTTTATCTTCAGCTGCCAGAAAAGCATTTATTACTAGTGTTGGTACTGAATCGTAAGGTATGAATAGTCTTTTTTCTATTGCATATTCAGCAATTAAAGTTCCATTATTTGCATAAACCCTACTAGAAACTGGCGGCTCATAACTTTCTAATTTTTTATAGTCGGGTAGACCAGAAGAAAAATACCATAAAGCTGAAAATCCTATAAAGAATAAAGATAAAATTATTACAATAACTGCTTTAATTAAAAAATTAAAATGACTAAACATGAATTTAATCAACTAAAGCTTAAATTTTGGCTATCTTATGGCATGATATAACTCTCTTAGTTAATGAAAATAGTTTAAAAATTTTGTATAATAACTAATGAAAAGTCTTAAACAAAATTTATCAAATTTAATCATTAAAGGAATTCTCTTAAAATGGAAAAAAATTTATACATCGATGCATCGCATCCTGACGAAACTAGAATTGTTCTTAAATCAGATAACGGAGTTGAAGAATACGAATACGAAGATAAGAACAATTTAAATTTTAAAAACAATATTTATCTTGCTACTGTAAGTAGAGTCGAGCCCTCTTTGCAGGCAGCCTTCATTAACTTTGGCAGGGTAAAACATGGTTTTTTAGCTTTTAATGATATTCAGTCTGATTATTACCAAATTCCTACTGAAGATAAAGAAAAACTACAAGAGGTAGAAGAAAAAATAAGAGAAGACTTAAAAAATAAAAATGTAGATTTGTTAAATAATGATCAAAAATCAGAAAATGAGACTAAAAATATAAATTTAGAAAAAAAAGATAATGAAGATCAAGTGCAAGAAGAAGGAAATACTCAACTCATAGAAAAAAAGCAGGATGACGACACAAGAGAGAAACTAAAAAATTCATATGGAGTTAAAAGGTATAAGATTCAAGAAGTAATAAAACCCGGTCAAGTTATCTTAATTCAAGTCATTAAAGAAGAGAGAGGAAATAAAGGTGCTGCTCTTACTACTTTTATATCACTAGCAGGAAAGTATATGGTGCTGATGCCTAATACCGCTAAAGGTGGTGGTATATCAAGAAAAATTTCTTTATCTTCGGACAGAACAAAAATAAGAAAAATTTTAAATGAAATAGATATACCTAAAAGCATGGGAGTGATTGTAAGAACTGCTGGCTCAAATAAAACAAAAAATGAGATAGAAAAGGATTTTAAAAATACAATTAAAACCTGGGAACAAATTAGAAATAACGCATTAGATTCTGATGCACCATCATTAATTTATGAAGAAGGTGATATAATTAAAAGAGCCTTAAGAGATATATATGATAACGATACAACAAATATTTATATCGATGGAGACGAAGGCTACAAAAAAGCAAAGTCTTTCATAAAAGAGTTAATTCCTAAAAGTTCTAAATTTTTAAAAAAATATAAAGGGAAAGTTCCTTTATTCCATTCAGCGGGTATTGAGAAAGAACTAAATAATATTTTCGACCCCGTGGTAAAGTTAAAATCAGGAGGTTATTTAGTAATTAATCCCACAGAAGCTTTAGTGGCTATAGATATAAATTCCGGTCAATCTATTAAAGCATCTAATATTGAAAAAACTGCTTTAAATACGAACCTAGAAGCTTCGGAAGAAATTGCGAAGCAACTAAAAATTAGAGATTTATCCGGTTTAATAGTTATTGATTTTATCGATATGATGAATTTTTTTAACAGAAGATTAGTGGAAAAAAAATTGAAAGAATCTATTAAAAAAGATAGAGCAAGAATTCAAGTTGGTAGGATAAGTACTTTTGGTCTACTTGAAATGACAAGACAAAGATTACGAGAAGGATCAATAAAATGGGAAACTAATTTATCATTAGAGTCTTTTGCTTTAAAAATAGTAAAGAAATCAGAGATGCTTTCATTTACTGAAAAAGTGAAGAGTGTAAATGTAAAAATTACAGAGAAAGTTAAACTTTATATTGATAATATTTTAGGAAAAGAAATTAAATACTTTAAAGATAAATTTAAAATAGATATTAAATTTACTGCAGACCCTCAATTTATAATACCAGAATACAGTATTATTTTATTAGATAAGAATAAAAAGATTATCAATAAAGTCGAGAATATAAATCTAATACAAACTAACGAAAGTAAGCCTGAGAATAAACCTGAGAATAAACCTGAGAATAAGCCGGGAAGTAAAAAGAAAAAGGTAAAAAAAGAAGATAAAAAAAATAATAAGGCCACTTCTGAAAAAATAAAAAAATTAGATGTCAAAAAAAGTAAAAAAAAGACGCCAAGGACTTTGTGGGTTAGAAGGAAGAAAAAAGCAGCTTAAATTAAGCCCTTAGAGGGGCTGCTTGCGTCGGCATAAAATAATTTATGCATTCTACCTGCTAAAAAAGCTTGTCTTCCAGAAATAACAGAATTTTTAAAAGACTCAGCCATTAAAATTGGATTTTTTGCTTTCGCTATAGCACTATTAACAAGTACCGCATCGCAACCCATTTCCATTGCTATTGTAGAATCTGAAGGAGTCCCGATGCCTGCATCAACTATTATTGGTACTTTTGAGTTTCTAATTATAATAGATAAGTTAATTTTATTTTGGATTCCAAGTCCAGAACCTATTGGTGAAGCTAATGGCATTATTGCAGATGCACCTAGAAACTCCAACTCTCTCGCCAGCAATGGATCATCTGAACAATAAACTAAAACTTTAAATCCTTCTTTAACTAAAATTTTTGTTGCTTTTAAAGTTTCAATCATATCAGGGTACAAAGTTTCTTTGTCTCCTAATACTTCAAGTTTAACCATTTTCCACCCACCCATTTCACGGGCAAGCCTTAGCGTTCTTAATGCCTCTTCTGAATTAAAGCATCCCGCAGTATTAGGGAGATATTTTATTTTTTTTGGATTTAGGTAGTCAGTTAGTATTGGTTTTTTTTTATCTAAAATATTAACTCTTCTAACGGCTACAGTTACCATGTCTGCCCCTGAGGCTTTGACTGCCCGAGCAGTTTCTTTAAAGTTTTTATATTTACCAGTTCCAACTATTAATCTAGATCTTAAAGTTTGATTGCTAACTTTAAATATATCTTTTTTCATAAGTATTAACCGCCTCCAATAAAATGAACTATTTCTATTTTGTCCATATTTTTTATATAAGCTGTTTTATATTTGTTACGATTTACAATTTTACCATTTAACTCGACTGCTATTTTTTTGCCATCAATCTTATATTTTTTTAATAAAGCTAGTATTGTGCATTTTTTCTTTAATTCTAATTTGCGCCCATTTAATTGTATTTTTGCCATAATTAAGATATTTAATATACCTACATTCAAAAAAATGAAGCACAAAATTATTATTATTAATGGTCCAAATCTTAATCTTTTAGGTGAGAGAGAGAAAGAAAAATATGGAAGCGTAACTCTCAAACTAATTGAAAAAGAATGCAAAAAATTCGGTAAAAAAAATAATATATTAGTTGTTTTCAAACAATCAAATATTGAAGGTAAAATTATTGACTATATTCAAGAATCAAGAAAAAAATTTGATGGTTTAATTATAAATGCAGCAGGCTATACGCATACATCAGTGGCTATAAGAGATGCATTAATGATATTAAAGATACCAATTGTTGAGTTACATATAACAAATATTTACAATAGAGAGAAATTCAGGCATAAATCCTTATTAAGTAAAGCTGCAACAAGTGTTATTTGCGGATTTGGTACCAAAGGATACGTTCTTGCTTTAAAAGGATTAGAAGAAATTATCAAAAATGAAAATAGATAAAAAATTAATTAAAGAACTTGTGGATAATTTAGACGAGTTTAAATTAACAGAACTAGAATATCAGACTGGGGAAACTAAAATTAAAGTTTCTAAAGGAACAAAAATTTCTGAGGCAGGTAAAGTTTCTGAAACAATAACATTAAATAATAAAGCTGTGTTAAATGATGAAGAAGGAATCCATGTTAAGTCTCCAATTATTGGTACAGCGTACCTTTCTGCAGAACCGGGAGCAAAACAATTTATTCAAGTTGGAGATAAAATAAAAAAAGGTCAAACTATACTAATAGTTGAGGCTATGAAAACTATGAATCATGTGCCGGCTACAAGTGATGGGATTGTAAAAAGTATATTAGTAAAAGATGGCCAGCCTGTTGAGTTTGGTCAAACTTTAATTCTTTTAAAATAAATTCAATGTTCAAAAAAGTTTTAATAGCTAACAGAGGAGAAATTGCTGTTAGAATAATAAGAGCCTGTAAAGAATGGGGTATTAAAACAGTAGCTGTTCATTCAGACGTTGATACAGAGTCAATGCATGTTAGACTCGCGGATGAGAGTGTTTGCATAGGTTCTCACCAACCCCAAAATAGTTATTTAAATATTTCATCTTTAATGTCGGCAGTTGATTTAACTGGTGCTGAGGCGATTCATCCTGGTTATGGTTTCTTGTCTGAAAATTCAAAATTTGCAGAAATTGTTACTAAACATGGAATTAAATTCATAGGTCCAAGCTCTAAACTTATCGGTGAAATGGGCGATAAGATCCAAGCAAAAAAAATAGCAAAAAAATATGGGTTACCTATTATCGAAGGTTCTGAAGGTGGCGTAAAATCTTTCGAAGAAGCTAAATCTATTTGTAAAGAAATAGGATACCCGGTTCTTATTAAGGCAGCAGCAGGTGGTGGTGGAAAAGGTATGAAGATAGTTGATGAAGAGGACAAACTTGAAAATCTTTTTTTAACTGCCAAAATGGAAGCTAAAAAATATTTTGGGAACGATGAACTGTACATTGAAAAATATTTTAAACACCCTAGGCATATTGAAGTTCAAATAATGTCTGGTAAGAATAGAACAGTTCATTTAGGGGAAAGAGATTGTTCGGTTCAACGAAGACACCAGAAATTAATAGAAGAAACTCCAAGTCCAGTTTTAACTGAGGAACAAAGAAAAGATATACTAAATAAAACAGTAAAAATGGTTGAGCAAATTGGATACGAAGGTGCTGGAACTGTCGAATTTATCTATGAAGATGGAAAGTTTTATTTTTTAGAGATGAATACGAGGGTGCAGGTTGAGCACCCTGTTACTGAAGTTCAAACAGGAATAGATATAGTCAAAGAACAGCTTTGGATAGCCTTTTCAGGAGAAACAGCTTTAAAACAAAATGATATAAATCCTAGGGGTCATTCTATTGAATGTAGGATAAATGCAGAGAATCCAGCCCTAGACTTTCAGCCTAGTCCAGGAACAATAAGCGTTTGTCACCAACCCTCGGGATTTAGAACTAGAGTTGATGGTTCAATTTTTCAAGGTTGCAAGGTTACTCCTTACTATGACAGTTTAATAGCTAAAGTAATATGCAAAGGTAGAAATAGAACTGAAGCAATACAAAGAACGTTAAGGTCACTAGATGAATTTGTTTTAGAAGGAATAACTACTACAATAGATTTACATAAAAAAATTCTAAGACATGAAAAATTTATAAATTCAGACTTTGACACAAATTGGCTAGCTAAAGAAAAAATTATTTAAACATTGTCACAGCTAATAAGCCAAAAATCATACACTGGATGATCTAAAGGCCTTAAAGTTGTACTAGCAGAAAAAGTCCAACCATTGAAAACAAATACTTGATCATTTTTATTCTCTGAAAGATCTTTAACTTGAATATACGCTGCGTGTCCTGGTTCTGTTAAAGATTCTATATTTCCACATTGTAAAGCTTTTATTTCGAGCAAACCAAATTTTTTGATTTCTCCGAGCATAATCTGAATATCAGAAGTTTTTGCAGTAATTTTATCTAAAGCAACAATATTAACTCTTATTTCCTTGGTTTCGATTGGCACAACTACTTTTTCTTTTAAATTAATATTTTCGTTAATTGAGCTATTTTTATTTTCAGAGTTTTCTTTCTCAAAACTTGGTTGTAAATTTTCAAGGTTAACTAGTGGAATAGTAGTTATATTATCTTCTGAAAATGAAATATTAAAAAAGTTTAATACGAACAGAAAAAATATAAATCTAATTTTTCCAAGTATCATATTTTTTTTTGTTTTTGTTTAGTTTAGATATAAAATTTGGCTTGTAGGAGTAAGGTGTACCAGTTTGATTTTCTAAGTGTTTTTTTTGCCATAAATATTTTTTTTTATTTTCTTTGGGTGGTTCGTTAACTGTATGGTGTATCCATAAAAACCATTCTGAAGTTATTTTAGATGCTTCTACGTTGTCTTTGTATATTATCCATCTTTCATCTTTTTTACTTTTATAGTATTTATTACCCTGAGAATCTTTTCCAACAAATTTCCCAAGAAATAATGTTTTTAAAAAAGTTCCAAATGTTTGCTTGTGCCACCAGGTAAAAATTTGTTTTAAATTTATCATTTTTTTAATCTACACACTTTATAGGTGTATATTAATTTATGGACACTTACTATATTTGATATATATCTAGAAATATATTGATTCCAAAAAAATATTATGAAAAAATTTATAGTTGAAACTTATTACACCTGTACATTTAAGACGGTTCATTCTCTTGACGAACTAAATGATGTAGAGCTATCTAAAATAGATGACCGAAAAGACGGGGAAGTTGAGGTAATTGACGTTAAGCTTAACAATAGAAAAACAAAAAAAATAGGTGGTAAGAACGGCCTAGGTGACAAAAAAACAAAAGAACCAAACAACTTATCAAAAACTGTAACGGACCAAGTAGTGCATTCAAAAAATACCTCTACAAACAATATTAGCTTGAATAATATAGTTAAAAGTAAAGTTGAAAAAAGATTTAGAATGCCGGATAGAAGAAAAGGCTATATCCAAAAAGCACAAATCGGTGATCATAAAGTTTATCTACATACAGGTGAATATAACGATGGAAAAATTGGTGAAATATTTATTGATACCAATAAAGAAGGTGAACTTGTTAAGGCAATGATGAATAATTTTGCAATAGCAATATCTTTAGGCTTACAATATGGAGTACCTTTAGATGAGTACGTAGATGCATTTATTGACACTAAATTTGAACCGTCAGGTAATGTTGATGGTAATGATAGAATTTTAAGTGCTACCTCTGTGCTTGATTACGTTTTTAGAGAACTTGCTATATCATATCTAGGTAGAGAAGATTTAGCACATACTCCATCTATTGCTAGTACGGCCGATGTTAGTGATGGTAATACTGACGATAAATTTTTAAAAATAGTAAAAAATATAACCTCCAAAGGTTTTGTCAGAAGTAATTACGAAGAAAAACTTGTAGATTTAAGCGATGTTAGACTAGACTTAAAAACTAAGAATTAATCTTTTTTCCTATTAACAAATTTAACTCTTTTAATTGTTTTTCATCAACTTCTGAAGGTGCTCCCATTAAAAGATCTTGAGCATTTTGATTTAGAGGAAAGAGTGTTACTTCTCTGATATTTATTTCATTTGCAAGCAACATAACTATTCTATCTATGCCTGGTGCTATTCCACCGTGTGGAGGTGCTCCGTAGCTAAGTGCGTTTATCATGCCGCTAAATTCTTCATCAACTTTATCTTTATCATATCCGGCGATTGAGAATAATTTATACATTAATTCTGGAGTGTGATTTCTTATTGCACCAGATGAAAGCTCTATACCATTACATACAATATCATATTGGTATGCTTTAATCTCTAAAGGTTTATCAAAATTAATTTCTTTTAAATTACCCTGAGGCATTGAAAAGGGATTATGACTAAACTGTATTTTATTTGTTAGTTCATCTTCTTCAAACATTGGGTAGTCAACTATCCAACAGAACGCAAACTTGCTCTCGTCTATAAGATTTAAATCTTTTGCAATTTTATTTCTTGCTAATGCAGAAATTTTTTCTACTTCCTTTGTTTTTCCACAGGCAAAAAATATACTATCTCCAACTTCGGCTGATGTAGTTTGCATTATTTCTTTTAAGGCGCTTTCCTTAAAAAATTTACCGACGGGACCTTTAGCAGAAATTTCTGTACTTTTTTCTATGGTAAAGTAAGCAAGACCTGATGCGCCCTGCTCTTTAGCCCATTTATCTATATTATCAAAAAAACTTCTTGGTTTGTCTTTTGTGTTCTTAGTTACAATGCATCTAACTTTTGATCCAGATTTAACAAGTTTTTTAAAAATTTCAAAAGAAACATCTTCTCTTGTGAAGATGTAAGTTAAATCATGTATTAACAAGGGGTTTCTTAAATCTGGTTTATCTGAACCGTATTTAAGTATAGCTTCTTCATACGGAATTCTTGGAAATTTTTCATTTGCTAATGTTTTACTTGAAAAATTTTTAAATAAGTTAATCATTAACTTTTCTACAACTTCAAATATATTTTCTTGTTCCACAAAAGACATTTCTATATCGAGTTGATAAAATTCACCAGGGCTTCGGTCTGCTCTTGCGTCTTCGTCTCTAAAACAGGGGGCAATCTGAAAATATTTATCAAACCCGGATACCATAATTAATTGTTTAAATTGTTGAGGCGCTTGAGGTAATGCATAAAACCTACCAGGGTTTAACCTGCTAGGGACTAAAAAATCTCTCGCTCCTTCTGGACTCGAAGAAGTTAAAATTGGTGTTTGAAACTCTAAAAAATCAAGTTTTAACATTTCACTTCTTATGAATGAGATTACCTTAGATCTTAAAATAATATTTTCATGCATTTGGCTTCTTCTAAGGTCTAGAAACCTATATTTTAATCTAATATCTTCAGGATAGTCTTGTTCACCAAAAACAGGCATGGGGAGTTCTTTGGCTTCTGATAAAATGTCAATGCTTTCAATGTTAACTTCAATTTTACCTGTTTTAAGGTCTTTGTTTTCAGTTCCCTTTTCTCTATCTACAACTTTGCCAGAAACTCTTATTACTGATTCAGGTTTTAGATTTTCTAGTACTTTAAAAAATTTACTATTATTTTCAATAACACATTGAGTTATTCCAAAGTGATCTCTCAAATCTATAAAAAGTAAATTTCCATGATCTCTTTTACGGTGTAACCAACCAGATAGAAGAGTTTTTGTTCCAGAATCAGATTCATTTAATTGAGAGCAGTTATGTGATCTATATTTGTTCATTATTTATTTAATACTTTTTTTATTAGATTAATATTTATTGACTTTCCAGTAGATAAAGAAAGTAAGTCTAGTTTGTCAATTAAATCAAATATGTCTTCATAGGATCTATTAATATTTTTTAAAATATATTCTAATAATTTAGTTTCTATTTTAACCTGTTTATCTGAAAAATTCTTGGTCAAAATTACTCTTATTAGATCATCTGTTGGAAGATCTATTCCTACATCTACAAAGTTGTCAAATCTCGATTTTAAATCATTTAGCGTGACATTTGATGTTTTAATTGGTTCTAAAGTATTAATAATAACATATTGATTGGATTGATAAGTTTGATTCAATAGTGAGTAAAATAATTTTTCCTCAATATTGTTTTCGTAGTCATCAATAATTATACATTCTTTTAATTTTATCAAAGGAAGAGAATTATCTTTTAATTCTGTGGCTTTAATAAAAAAAGAATTAATTTTTTTTTTAAAAATATTTGCTAAATGAGTTTTTCCACATCCAGATGGGCCAAAGATATTTATGTATCTGCTAGACCATTTAGGCCAACTTTCAATTAATTTATAAGCACTAAAGTTATTTGTAGAAACATAAAAATCTTCTTCAAAATAATTTGTTTTAAAAGGAAACTTAAGTGTTAGCTGACTCATTTATTGAATTTTTAATTTCCAAACATTGTCAATTATTTGTATGTTTATTTTTTTTTCTATAAGTTTATTCTTAATTTTATTTACTTTACCTCTATATTTAAATCTTATTTTTGAATATTTATTTGTCATTTCTAAAACAGAATAACTTTCTATTACATCTATAGCATCTAAAGCAGATTTAAGTTTTAGGTAATCATCTACTTTGTTTATCTCTAAAAAAAAATCTAGGAACGATGGCGTATTAACATCGACTAAATTTTGCTCTTTCCAAATCTGATTAATTTCTTTTTTTAAAATTATTATAGCTTCTTCATAAGTTTGTGTTTTATTTTTATTTTTTTGGGAAAAATTTAAATCAATATTTCTATCAATGTCTATACCTTTAATTGAAGTTTTTAAAAATGCTTTAAACTTATCTTCAGTAAAATAAACTATTATTAAAGCGTAGTTCAGATCTCCTTTGAAAGAATTTATTTTTTTAACATCAAGTAAATTTATATTTTCTTTTGTGTTATTTATATATTCTAAGTCTTCAATATTTTCTAGTGCAAGGGTATAACTAATAAGTTCATCTTCTTTATTTTTTAATTCTTTTTGTGGTTTGATCCAGTTTTTATAAAAAAAATTTTCTTCGTATAAAAAAATTTCTTTATTTTTAATTAATACGGGCAGTAATGTTATCGAAATATTCGATATATCGGCATAAGAAATTCCCCTTCTAGCCAGAAATTTATTTATTTTTTTTGGATCAAATTTAATATTGAAGATTGAAAGATTATCATTTTTATCATTATTAATTATTTGATAAGTAAGTATTAAATCTTTTATAATTTTAGATTTCGTTTTATATAGGCTTATGGCATCTTCCCTAAGCAGTGTTTTATCAATAAAAACAATAAAAGCTTTTTTAAAAGCTAATTCGATTAATTTTTTATTAGCTAAACTATTGTTAGTTTTACCCTTAACCTCAATGTTGTTAACATCATAAATTAAATTATTTGAAAAAACATTTTCAGTTTTTAAGATAAATAGTAGTATACAAAAAACACAAAAAAACTTGTTCATTTAAAGTAGTTATCATTTAATTCATGCAAAAAACAAAAAATACGTACAAAAAAAGTGGTGTTAATATAAATCTTGCCGATCGTTTTGTGGAATATATTGCAAAGATCTCAAAAAAAAATATCAAAAAAAAGAGTAAATACTTAAATAAAGATAATATTGGAGCATTTGGATCTACTTTTGATATCAGTAAAATTAATATTAAAGATCCTTTGATTGTTTCAAGCACAGATGGAGTTGGAACAAAATTAGATTTAGCAAATCGTTTTGGTAAATTTGATACCATAGGAATTGACCTTGTCGCTATGTGTGTGAACGATCTAATTGTGCAAGGCGCCAAGCCTTTGTTTTTTTTAGACTATATAGCTGTTGGAAAATTAAAAATAAATAAAATGAAAAAAATTTTAAATGGGATTATTAAAGGATGTGATCTTTCTCTCTGTAGTCTAATCGGTGGCGAAACTGCTGAAATGCCTGGTATATACGATAAAGATAAATTTGATTTAGCTGGGTTCTCGGTAGGTATTGTTTCTAAAAAAAAATTACTACACAAGAAAAATGTTAACAATGGTGATATTGTTCTGGCTATACCATCTAGTGGTGTTCATTCAAATGGTTATTCATTAATAAGAACAATTTTAAAAAATAAAAAAATTTCTCGTAAGATAAAGACTGATTTACTAATACCTACAAAAATATATACAAAAGAAATTCTCAACTTAACTAAAAAAAATTTAATTAGTTGTGCTGCGCATATAACTGGTGGTGGGTTAATTGATAACGTTAGCAGATCCGTGCCTGATAAGCTTTGTTTAAATATTGATCTTTCTAAAATAAAAACTAAAAGTATATTTAAGTGGATCAAATCTAACAATATAAGTGACCAAGAAATGCTTAAAACTTTTAATTGTGGTGTAGGTTTTTGTTTAATAGCGAAAAAACAAAATATAAATAAAATAAAAAAATATTTTTCTAGAGAATACATGCCTTATGAAATTGGATATATTTCCAAGAATAGTAATAAAATAAATATATATAATAAAATTAAATGGTAAAAAAAAAAGCCTGTGTTTTTATTTCAGGAGCTGGAACTAATTTAAAGTCATTAATAAAAAGTTCTAGAGAATATAATTTTCCTATAAATATTAGTTGTGTTGTAAGTAGTAGTAAAAAGGCTAAAGGTTTAAATTTTGCAAAACGATATAAAATTCCATTTTATTTTTTAAATTTAAATAATCGATTAAACACAGAGGTAATTTTGCAAATGTTGAGAGAGAGGAACATCACTTTAATTTGTCTTGCTGGCTATATGAAAATTTTAAAAAAAAAATTTATTAAAAAATTTAGTGGTCAAATAATTAATATTCACCCATCTCTACTTCCTAAATACAAAGGCTTAGATACCTTTAATAGAGTTTTAAAGTTTAAAGAAAAAATTACTGGCTGTACAGTTCATTATGTAGACACTAATCTAGACTCTGGACAAAAAATTTTACAGAAAAAAATTTTTGTTAATTCAAGTGAAAATGAAAAATCTTTAAAAGCAAGAGTTCAACAAATTGAATATAAAGCTTATTCTGAGGCTATTATTAAATTATTTAGATGAATTAATTTTTAAAGAAAAAATTAATTTCTTTCTTGGCATTTTCAACAGAATCAGATCCATGCACAGAATTTTTATCTATAGATATCCCGTATATTTTTCTAATTGTTTCTGGTTCTGCATCTTTAGGATTTGTTGCTCCCATTAATCTTCTGTTTACAGCTACAGCATCTTCACCTTCTAATATCATAACAAATATAGGATTCGATGAAAGGTAGGCGCATAAATCATCGTAAAAAGGCTTTGATTGATGAACCTTATAAAATTCTGCCGCTTCTTCTTTTGAGATATGTATTTTTTTGCCGTCCAATACCTTTATATTATTTTTTGTAAAAATTTTTTTAATATCTTCTGTAAGATTCCGTTCCACAGCATCTGGTTTAATAATTGATAATGTTTGTTCAATATTACTCATAATGTTCCTCTATCAATTTGTTTAATAGTCTTACTCCAAATCCAGTTGCACCACCTGAATTTAAAGCACCACCATATTTTGAAAAAGCCATACCAGCAATGTCTAAATGAGCCCATGGAGTTTTATTTAAAATAAATCTTTGTAAAAATTGGGCTGCTGTTGTTGATCCTGCTCCACCAACATAATTTATATTTTGCATATCAGCATTTTTAGAATTCATAAGTTTATCATAGTTTTTATGTAGAGGCATTCTCCATAGTTTCTCTTCAACCTTTTCTCCTACGTTTAAAATTTGATTAGACAATTTATCATCGTTTGAAAAAAGTCCAGCATATTCTGATCCTAATGATACTATAATTGCACCTGTTAAGGTCGCTAAATCAACCATGAATTTTGGTTTAAATTTTTGTTCAGTAAAAGTTAATGCATCGGCTAAAACTAATCGACCTTCCGCATCTGTATTTAATACTTCTATAGTTTTACCGCTATAAGATTTAACAATATCTCCAGGTCTTTGAGCGTCTCCGCTTACCATATTTTCTACAAGACCTACAACTCCGACAGCATTAATTTTTGCTTTTCGTAATGCCAAGTTCTTCATTAAACCAACTACAGCGGCAGAGCCTGCCATATCGTAGGTCATGTCTTCCATAAATTTTGCTGGTTTTAATGAATAACCACCTGTATCAAATGTAACTCCTTTTCCGACAAATGCTAAAGGTTTGGAGTTATTTTTTGCTCCATTCCATTCCATTGTTACAAGGTATGATCCTTTAGCACTCCCTTGACCAACGCCAAGTAAAGCATTCATGCCCAATTTTTTTAATTTTTTTTCATCATATATACTTACTTTTAGACCATCTTTTCTAAGCGAATTTAATCTTTGTGCATATTCATCTGGATGTAGAATATTCCCTGGCTCAGAAACTAAATCTCTTGCATAAAAAATTCCTTCTTCCAAAGCTTTAAATTTTAATTGAGTTTGAACCGAGGGTTTATTTTTATTTCCCAATACATTTACGGAAATAAGTCTTGTTTCTTTTTTTGTTTTATATTTGTTGAATTCATAAGATTTTAATTTTAGTCCATGAAGAAAATGGCCTATAAAATTTTCATATTTACCCGTTATACTGTCAGAGTTTATGAGGTATTCACTATTCTTTCCGTAGTTTATGCGTCTATAAAATTCAGAACCTAAATTTTCTACATCGAAGTTCTTTAAATTTTTTTTGATGGAAATTAAAACTATTTTTTTTTTTGAACTAGCTTCAAAAAAAATTAAATTTTTTTTTAAATCACTATTTTTCAGTAGGTCATTTATGTAAGAAAATTCCGAATTGGAAAGATATTTCTTTAAACCATTGATATTGAATTTTTCATCAGCAAATAAAACAAGATTGCCTGAAGATTTATCGCTTACTTTATTTGAGTAGTTAATTTTAATAGACATAATTTTATAAATACACTGAATAGAATTTGAATGGTATATATGTCCAAATATACTCAATTTCAATGGAAAAATTGGTCATTTAGATCAACTGTAGATTGAGTTTTATTAAAAGTTCCTTTAGATAGACATCGTATTTTAATGTTTAAAAATAAAATTTATAAGTACCTGTCAGTTGAAATCTTTAAAAATTTTATAACGATTCTATTAACATTTACAGCAATTGCCTGGACTGTAAGAGCAGTTAATTTTTTAGATTTAATGATAGAAGATGGATTAACTGCCAGTATTTACTTTAAGTATTCGTTATTAAATATTTTTACTATTATTACACGTTTTATTCCACTGTCTTTTTTGATTGCTATCATTATTTCGGTGAACAAGTTTGAAAGACAAAAAGAATTATCTATTTTATGGATAACAGGAATAAATAAAATAAAGATTGTTAATATTTTTATTTTAATTGCCTGCCTGATAGCTTTTTTTCAACTTTTGCTAGGTATAATTATAAACCCATACACACTAAATAAATCAAGAGCTCTATTAAGAGAAACAGGATCTACAGAAATTTATTCGGTACTGAAGCCACAACACTTTAGTGATAATTTTCAGAGTATTACTTTTTACATAGACAAGAAAAATAAGAACAATGAATTAACTAATATTTTCATTAAGGATACCAACAATATTCTAGGATCATTAACAACTGATAATAATGAGACAACAGATAAAACAATTTTTGCAAAAAAAGGTATAATTTTAGAAAATAAATTAATTTTAATTGATGGAAACATTCAAAGTTTGAATAATGATAAAATAAAGACTATTAATTTTGAAAAAACTGAACTTAGTATAAAAAATTTTACTACTCGAATAATTAAAAAAAATAAAATACAAGAAACTTCTAGTTACAATCTTTTTACATGTTTTTTAAGTTCTAAAGAAGAATTTTGTCCTTATAAAAATAACAAAAAAATTGTTGTAGAAACTTTATCTCGTCGCTTAGGAATGCCATTGTATATACCCCTAATCGCTGTAATAAGTTCATTTTTATTAATTTATCAAAAAGAAAGAAAAAATAACTTTTTATCAAAATATATAATTTTTAGTTTTGCATTTATAATTCTAATTCTTACAGAAATACTTTTGAAATATACGGGATATTCAAGTATAAATTTTACACTTTATTTCTTTTTTCCAGTAATTTTCTTAATAGTTATATATGCTGTTTTATTTAAAAAAATGATTTCTCAAAAAATTTAAATAATGAATAAAATAATTAATCAATATTTAATAATCAATTTTTTAAAAGTAATTATAAATACAGTTTTAATTTTTTTTTCTCTTGGAATTATTTTAAATTTACTTGAGGAAATTGAATTTTTTATAAACTTAGATCAATCTTTTACACTTCCATTAATTTTATCTCTGTCTCTTGTGCCAACGTTAATTACAGATCTACTGCCTTTTGTAATATTTTTATCTTCTATGTTCTATTTTCTTAGTTTGAAATCAAATAAAGACTTATTGTCTGTAAAAATATTTGGTTATTCAAACGCAAAAGTTGTTCTTATAATGGCTTTTTTTGCTTTTATATTTGGTTTCTTCGTTTTGTTTGCTGTGAATCCTATTACATCAACACTTATTAAATATTACGAAGTTGAAAAGTCTAGGCATTCTTTAGATGTAGACCATTTAATTTCTATCAATAAAAATGGTGTTTGGATCAAAGAAAATGACAATAGTGGGTATAAAATTATTAATGGTAAAACATTGGATAATCAAATTTTAAAAGAAATTTCTATATATTTTTTTGATACAAATCATAATGTTGTTAAGCGGATCGAATCTGAATCAGCTATAATTACTAAAAATCCCTGGATAATGAAAAATGTTTTTATTTACGATATTAAAAATAATAAAAATTATAATCTTAATAGTTATAATTTTTATACCGATAAAGTGTTAGACAAAATAAATTCCTTATATAAAAATCTAAATACTATATCTTTTCTTAATTTAGTTAAAAACTATGATCAACTAAAAAAAATAGGATATTCAAAAACAATATTAAACGAGCAGATTCATAAATTTATTTCACTGCCTTTTTTTTTATTTTTGATGGTAGTCTTGGCTTCAATTTTTTCAATTGGATCAAAAGATAATAAGCAAAATTATTATTATATACTATTGTCTATATTGGTTTCTGTTGTTATTTTCTATTTTAAAGATTTATCTATCGCATTAGGTGAAACTGGAAAAATTGGTTTAATTTTATCGGTGTGGATGCCTATAATAGTAATAGGTTTATTTTGCCTAATTGGAGTTATACAAATTAATGAGAAATAATATTTTATATATTTTTTTATTTTCTATTTGTTTCCTGAATCTATCTGCACAAGAATTAGAAATTAATTCTAATAAGGCTAAATATGATAATATTAAAAAAATAACATTACTTGAAGGAGATGTAAATTTAGAAGATAAAAAAGGTAATAAACTTTTCTCAGAATATGCAGAGTATAGCGAACTTGATGAATTAATTAAAACTGTAGGTAAAACAAAAATTATAACCTCTAATAATTTTGAGGCCTTAGGCTCAAACATAATTTTTGATAACAAAAAAAAAATTATATATTCTAATTACAAAACTCAAATTAAAGATAACGATGGTAATCAAATCTTAGTTGACAAGTTTAGTTATTCTATTTCAACTAATATTTTCTTTTCAAAGGGAAATATTGAAATATTCGATATTAACAATAATAATTATAAATTTTCTGAAATATACATAGATGAAAATAGTAAAAAAATTATAGGTTCTGATGTAAAAGCTTTTTTAAAGCAAGAAAGTTTTTCTTTGAATGGAGATAACGAACCTAGGTTTTTTGCAAACACAATGTCTTTAGATAAGGATGTAAATACTTTCGATAAAGGGATTTTTACTTACTGTAAAAAAAGGGAAAAGGAAAAATGTCCTCCGTGGGTATTGAAATCTAGCAAAATCAGGCATGATTTGGCCTCTAAAACTATATATTATGACAATGTTGTTTTAAAAGTCTATGATTTTCCAATATTTTACTCACCAAAGTTTTCCCACCCTGATCCTACGGTAAAAAGAAGATCTGGGTTGCTGGCTCCTACTTTAACTAATAGCTCTACTTTAGGTGCCGGCTTTAGTATTCCATATTTTTGGAATATCGCAGATGATCGAGATTTAACTTTGTCCCCTAAATTATTCTTGAACGAAAAACCACTCATGTTGGCTGAATTTAGACAGAATTTTAAAAACTCTTTTCTAACGGTAGATGCTGGGTATACTAAGGGCTACAAGAGAAAAAATAATAAAAAATCAGATGGAGACCGTTCTCATTTCTTCTCAAACTATAGTTTAAACTTATTAGATGAAAAAGAGAAAAAAAGTAATTTAGAAATAAATGTACAAAAAACATCTAACGATTCATATTTTAAAATTTATGATGTCGACACTACACTTGTAGACAAGGATAAAAATGTTTTAGAAAATTCAATTGATTTTGTATACCAAAATAAAGATTTTTATTTAGGCACAACACCAAGTATTTTTGAAGATATGACAAAGAATGGAAATTCTAGACATGAATATCTTTTGCCGTTAGCTATAGAAAAAAATCTTTTTGTTAGTGAAAAGTATGGTTTTTTAGATTTAAGATCTAATTTAGAAGTTAAAAATTCCGATACTAACAAACAAAGTAATATTTTAGTGAATGATTTTAATTGGAAATCAAATAAATGGCTGAATAAATTTGGATTTGAAAATTATTTCGAAGTTTTAACTAAAAATGTTAATTATGATACAAAAAAAACAGAGGTGTACAAAAATAATAAAGCAAATTATGAATTAAATTCTGCTGTAGGATATTTTGGGAAGTTAGCTCTATTTAAGGAAGACCTTATCAATAAAAACTTCTACACTTTATCGCCTAAATTTCTTTTAAGATATGCACCTGGTCACATGAGAGATCTTAAAGGATCAAAATTTAGCTACGATAATTTATTTAATTTAAATAAAATTAATGACATAGATGTAATTGAAACTGGTTTAAGTACATCGATAGGTTTTGAATATAAAAAAAACAAAATAGATAACAAAGGTGATTTAAGTGGGGAAATACTTTCATTTAATATCGGACAGGTCATAAGTGCTCAAGAAAATATGGACATACCATCTAGCACTTCCTTAGATCAAAGATTTTCAGATATAGTAGGTAAAACCAAGTATAAATTAAATGATAATTTAAATTTAAATTATAAATTTTCTATAGACCAGAGTTATAGAGAATTTAACAACAATGAAGTTGGAGCAGATTTAAGTTTTAACAAGGCTAAGTTTAACATAAGCTATTTACAAGAGAAAAATCATGTTGGCAGTAAGGAGCTCGTCCAATCTGGCTTAGATTTTAAATTAAATAATTCAACTAAATTAAGTTTTTCTACAAAGAGAAATCTTTTAACAAACTCTTCTGAGTTCTACAATTTAAGCTATAATTATATTAATGACTGCTTAACAGCTGGAATAGGTTATAGAAGAGAGTTTTACACAGATGAAGATGTAGAACCTGTAAACACTTTAATGTTTACTATATCTATAATTCCTTTTGCCACAGTAAACACGCCAAACTTAAGAAGATAATGGGTAAAATTTCAATAAAATTTTGTATTGTTTTTTTTTTAATCAACTTCAATACTGCACATTTAAAATCCCAAATTAATAATGCTATTGTTGTAAAAGTAGGAAATGCATTAATAACTTCTATAGATGTTCAAAACGAGATAATTACAAACCTGATCTTGAATAAATTAGATATTACACAGGCTAATATTGACGATAATAAAAATTATGCGATAAAAAATTTAATCAATAAAACAATTAAAAGAATAGAAATAAATAAATACAACGTAAAAGATTATAGCAAAAAAGATTTAAATAATTATATTACGCTGACTGCAAAAAAGCTTAATGTGGATAAAAGCGGTCTAAAAAAAATTTTTAAAGAAAATAATATTAATTTTGATTTATTTGTTTCGGGATATGAAACAGATCTTCTTTGGAATACTCTAATTTATTCAATCTATAAAAATCAAGTTAATATAAATATTATAGATGTTGAGAATGAAATTGAAAAACAAAAAAATGATAAAAATTTTGATTACAATCTATCCGAAATAGAAATTCTGAAAAATGATTACAGTGAAGGTAAAATAAAAGAAATTTTAGAAGTGGTTAAAAATAATGGGTTTGAAGTTGCGGTTCAAAAATATAGTATATCTAAATCAGCAAATAACAAAGGTGTCATTGGATGGGTTTCTGGCAAATCTCTAACAGAACAATATCTAAAGCTAATTAAAAAAATGAGTATTAACGATATATCTACTCCAATATTTAATGAAAAATCTGTAACAATTTTAAAAATAAATGAAATTAAAAACACTGATAAAGTAACAGAACTAGAAAAATTAAAAGAAAGAATTACTAATGAAAAAAAAGAAGCAAAACTTGGCTTATTTTCAAGATCTCACTACTCTAATCTAGAAAATACAATTTCTGTAAATTTCAAATGATTAAATCGTTAGCAATAGTTTTGGGTGAGCCAAATAGTATTAATTCTGAAATTATAGTAAAGGCTTGGACTAAATTTAAAAAGAATAAAAATATTTTCCTAATTGGCAATTATTTACTTTTAAAACAACAAATAAGTAAAATTGGTCTTAATATTAAAATTTCAAAAATTACTACTTTTAAAGAGCTAAATATTAAGAATGGGCTTAATATTTTAGATATTCCTTTTAGATTTAATTCACCGTTTGAAAGTAATAACGCTAGTATAAAAAAATATATATTCAAAAGTTTAGAGGTAGCTCATGAATTAGCCTTAGCTAAAAAAATTAAAGGGTTTATCAACTTGCCAATAAATAAAAAAGTTTTTGACAGTAAGTATCTTGGTGTAACTGAATATTTAGCAAAAAAATGCAATTTACAAGGTAAAGAAGTAATGATGATTTATAATAAACAATTATCAGTTGTGCCCTTAACTACTCACCTCGAATTAAGTAAGGTTACGAACAAAATAAAATTTAGCTTAATAAAAAAAAAAATACTTATTTTAAATAAGTCATATTTTAATATTTTTAAAGAAAAACCAAGAATTGCTATTTTAGGCTTAAATCCACATAATAGTGAGAATCGATTAAATTCAGTAGAAAATAAAGTTATCAAACCAGCTATAGATGAATTAAGAAAATTTAATATAGATATTAAAGGGCCTTTTCCAGCAGATACAATCTTCAATAATCAAAAAAAACTTAATTATAATATCATTGTTGGGATGTACCATGATCAAGTTCTAGCACCATTTAAAGCTCTTTATGGTTACGATGCAATTAACGTTACATTAGGTTTGCACTATTTAAGGCTGTCTCCTGATCACGGAACTGCACAAGATATAATTGGTTTAAATATGGGTAATCCACAAAGCTTGATTAGTGCAATTAACTTTTTAAGTAAAATTAATGTTTAAACCAAAAAAATCTTTAGGACAAAACTTTTTAATTGATAATAATATTATTAATAAAATAATACAGTTAAGTGATGTTAAGAATAATAATATTGTAGAAATAGGACCTGGTACAGGAAATCTAACCAATCAAATCATAGCTGAAAAACCCAAAAAATTAATTTTAATTGAAAAAGACTACAATCTGTCAGATTCTTTAAAAATTAAATATAATTCTTTTAAAAAGTTAGAAATTTTTAATGAAGATATTTTAAAATTTGAGCTAGAAGAAAAAATCAATAAAGATTCAATTATAATAGGTAACTTACCATATAATATTTCTTCACAAATATTAGTTAAACTAATTAATTTTAAAATATGGTTGCCTAAATATAAAAAATTAATCTTAATGTTTCAAAAAGAAGTTGCAGATAAAATACTATCAAAATGTGGCTCTTCATCTTTTGGGAGACTAACAGTATTAACTAATGCTCGTCTAAAAGTTACAAATTCATTTCAGGTTTCCAGAAATTGCTTTTATCCTGTTCCAAAAGTTGAATCGACAGTCTTGGTGTTCGAGCCTATTATTAATGAAGATTTTAAAGTAAATAACATAAAGAACCTTGAGACAATTACTCAAGTTTTTTTTTCAAAAAAAAGAAAAATGATCAACAAAGCATTTAAAACTCTTTTTAAAAATCCTGTGTCTATATCAGAAAAAATTAATTTAGATTTAAATTTAAGGCCAAATAAAATATCTGAAAAGCAATATTATGAAATAACGAAGTGCTTTGAAAATGAATTATAGTTCTATTAATTTTTTTCCTCTATGATAATTTTTTCTATTTGAGTAAAGCAATGGTCTAAATTATCATTAATTACAACATGATCATAGTCAGACCAATGAAAAATATCATCGTCATAAGATTTTAATCTTTTATTAATAATATCGGGTTTGTCTTGATTACGTTGAACTAGTCTTTTTTCTAATTCTTTTTTGCTGGGAGGTACTAAAAAAAATTTAATAAGGTTTAATTCTTTAAATTTTGATAATTGCTGCGTTCCTTGCCAGTCAATATCAAACAAAATATCATTACTGTTATCTAAAAGTGAATTAACTGAATTTTTTGATGTTCCATAAAAATTATCAAATATTTTTGCATATTCATAAAAATCATTATTT
>Ga0308004_10000142_pt1 | contig 35826 bp, 33 predicted proteins | sample Neamet38_FD_203156 | JGI IMG/M metagenome (GOLD analysis project Ga0308004, IMG submission 203156) | Marine microbial communities from water near the shore, Antarctic Ocean - #38 | ecosystem: Environmental > Aquatic > Marine > Unclassified | place: Southern Ocean | collected 2014-06-06 | reverse complement strand
TAGAGCCTTGGTAGACCACCACGTTGATAGGCTGGATGTGGAAGCGCAGTAATGCGTGTAGCTGACCAGTACTAATAGCTCAATTGGCTTGATTTATGCACTGAAAAAAATTTTTAGAGAGTTAATATATTTTATTTTATAACCCCAGCTTTTTTAAAGATGGGGTTTTTTTTATTCAGATAGAAATTAAAAAAATTAATATTAATTCATTAATAATTAGAATTTAAATTATAGATCTTACAACATTAATTAATAAATTTTGATTAGCTGTAAAAGAAGATCTGTTACTACATGAAAAATTAATAATTATATTATATTTCTTTGTTTTTTTTTAATGAGTATTCTTTTTTGAAAATGATCATTATCTATCAAAAAGATAATATACTTTTAACTTATATACCCAATTTACAAAGGTTTTCCTTTTAATAAACTCTATATTAAGTCATAAAAAATTATGTTCTTGTGAAATCTTACACCTAATTTATAACAAAATTTTAAATGATAAATAATAATACAATTTCTATTATAGGAGGTGCCGGACATATTGGTTTACCTTTGGCTGTCAAACTTGCTGAAAAGAATTTTATAGTGAACATTGTTGACACAAATAAAAAAAATTTAGATAAAATTAAAAAAAAAATTCCACCTTTTAAGGAAAAAGATCTAAAAACTAGATTAGCTAAAGCTATAGATTATAAGAAATTACTTTTTTCTAAAGATCTTAGCAGTATAAGTAATTCAAAGTATATAATTATTTGCCTAGGCACACCAATTTCAAAAAAATTAAAACCAGATTTAAACTCTTTTTTTGATTTTTTTAAAAATACTAAAAAATATTTAAATCAACATCAACATGTAATTATTAGAAGTTCGATAATACCAGGAACATGTAATAAAGTTTATGATTTAATTAAGTCAAGCTGCAAGAATCTTTCTTATTGTCCTGAAAGAATAGTTGAAGGTTTTTCATTAGAAGAGTTACCTAAAATTCCACAAATTATTTCAGGATCTAATAAAATTACAATTTTAGAAAATAAAAAAATTTTTAAAAAAATTACAAAAGATATAATAGTATGTACTTTTATAGAGGCAGAATTATCAAAAATATTCTCAAACATGTATAGATATATAAATTTTGCTATACCCAATGAAATGTATTTAATCTCAAAGAATCTCAAGGCTGATTTTGGTAGAATAAGAGAAATCATGAGATTTAATTATCCAAGAAATAAAGGTCTTGCAAAAGCAGGGTTTGTGGGTGGACCTTGTTTAATGAAAGATTCAATGCAAATAAGCTATCTTTTTAAAAAAAGAAATAGCCTAGTAAATGCTGCATATGAAACTAATGAAAAATTACCTGAGACAATTGCAAAAAATCTTCAAAAACAAAAAAAATATAAGTCAAAAACAGTTGGTATATTGGGGCTAACTTTTAAGCCTGACAGTGACGATGTGAGAGGATCCTTATCTTTAAAACTTTTAAACATACTGAAAAAAAAAGGTTTTAACTGTTTGTATTCTGACCCCTATATAAAATTGGAAGGTAATATTTCTAAAAAAAAATTGCTTAATAAATCTGATATAATTATAATTGGTACAAATCACAAACAATATAAAAAACTTAAAATAACAAAAAAGAAAATAATCATAGACCTTTCGGGGTATTTAAAATAATTTTATGTGTGGGTTTTTTGGAGCATTTTCAGCTAATGGAAATGTTAATAATAGTTTAAAAAATACAACATCATTGAGTCATAGAGGGCCCGATAGTCACAAAAAATATAGCGATAGTTTTTTTCATGGTGAGTTTTTTAGACTTGATATAATAGGAGATAAAACAGCTGATCAACCTATGATATCACATGATAAAAACTTAATTATGTTTTTCAACGGAGAAATTTATAACTATATTGAGCTTGCAAAAGAAAATAATATTTCAAGTATAAGTGGGGATTCAAGAGTTATTGTTGAACTACTTTCAAAAAAAGGAGTTGAAATAATTAAAAAATTTAATGGTATGTTTTCAATTGTTCTTTACAATAAAAAAAAGAAAACACTACACTTAATTAGAGACAGATTGGGTACAAAACCACTTTATTTTACAAAAAAAAACAATTTCATTTATTTTGCTTCTGAAATAAAAGCACTTCCAATCACAAAAAATATTCACTTTAAAAGTATAAAAAATTATTTAAATCTAGGAGAATATCCTGTGTTAGATACATTTTTTAAAAATATTCATAATGTTTCACCATCATCGATAATAAAAATTAAAAACAACAACTTTGAAAAGTTTAAATACTTTGATCTTAAAACAGAGGTTTTAAAAAAACAAAAAGAAGTATTCAGTCAAGAAAAATTTGATGATCTTTTAAAAAACGCAATTTTAATTAGACAACGTTCTGATAAAAAAATAAATTTTCATTTAAGTGGTGGTATAGATAGTACTGCACTCTTAATTTATACAAAAGACAACTGGTCCTCAAAATATGATTTAAATTCATCATCATTTTCTTATTATGGCTACAAAGAGGATGAATATAAATTTATATCTAGAATTTCAAAAAAAATTAAAGTTAGAAATCAAAAAACTACATTGTACCCAAAAGAGGTTCCAGACTTAGCTGAAAAACTTCAATATTTTCAAGATGAACCATACGGTGGGCTAGCATCCATAGCCGAATTCAAGCTTAATTTAGAAGAAAAAAAAAATGGAGATGTGGTTTCTTTTGAGGGTATGGGTGGAGATGAGATATTGGGAGGTTACAACTCTCATTCTTTATTAGCATTAAATGAAATGATAAAGAATAATGGTTCAAAGAAGATTATAAATTACCTAACTTCTTATCTGGGAATTAAAAACTCTAGAGATAGAATATATAAAACAAAAAAGCTAATAAATTCAGGATTTTATGCTAGTACTGACTTATCTGATTTCAAAAGTTCAGATAAATTTAAGAATATCGACTTAGAGAAAACTAATTGGTATAAAAAAATTATGTTTTTTGATTTAATTAATTCAAAAATACCAAGAACATTAAGATTTAGAGATAGAATTAGTTCTGCCTGTTCAAGAGAATTGAGATTTCCTTTTCTTGATCATAATTTTTTAACTTATGCATTATCAGCACCGATTGAATTTAAATATAATCATGGTTTACCAAAATATCCACTTAGAGAAATAGTAAAAAGATATTTTAAAGATGATTTTAGGTTTAATAAAAGAAGCGTTAGTTCACCACAGACAAATTGGATACAAGGACCTTTAAAAGATTGGGCAATTGATAATTTGAATTCTTTAGAAACAAAATCTATGATTGATAAAAAATATATTAGCTATGCAAAAAAAATGATTGGCCAAAAAATTACCAATTCATTTTTTATATGGCAATTAATTAATCTTAATTTGTTTTTTAACAATACAAAAATAGAAAATTATTTATCTGATGATAAAAGGTAAAAAAATAATTGCAATTATACCTGCAAGAAAAAATTCACAAGGTATAAGAAATAAAAATCTAATTAAAATAGGTAAATATTCTTTATTAGAAAGAACAATTTTAATTGCAAAAAAATCAAAGTTTATAGATGATGTTGTAGTTAGTACAGACTGCAAGAAGATGTTTAAGATTTCTAAAAAATACAAAGCAAATCTCAATCAACTTAGATCAAAAAACTTGGCAACATCAAAAGCGCTTACAATAGATGTAATAAAAGATGTTATTACCAAAAAAAAAATAAAAGAATCATATATTCTTTTATTGCAAGTTTCTTCACCCACAAGAACATTAAGAATGACAAATTTTTTTTTAAAAAAATTCAGTCAAAATAAAGCTGCCACATCAAGTGTTTCTTTAACAAGAATTCTTCATCCTCATCCAGATAAAATTCAAACTGTAAAAAATAACCTTGTAAAATCTTATTTAGATAAAGAGTCTATGGTGCCAAGAGAACTTCTACCGAAAGTTTACTGTTTAAATGGATTATTTTACATCGCAGAAAGCAAGTATATAGTGAAAAAAAATACTTTTTTTACTAAAAAAACATCACCCTTTTTCGTTGATCACAATAAAAGTTTAAATTTAGACTCATCTGAGGACATTGTTATATTAAAAGATAAAATTAAAAAAAAAGAAATTAATCAGAATTTTTTACAAAAATGAAAATAGCAATAGTTGCAAGTAATAATGGTTTGGGCCATATCAGAAGAGCGGCACTACTTGCTAATAAACTAACAAAAAAATTTAAAATAACAATTTTATGCTCAGTTGATAAGATAAAAAAGTTTAAGCTAGATAAAGCAATTAAAATAAAAGAATTTAATATTGAGTTATATAAAGATAAAATATTACAAAAAAAAAACAATATTCATAATTACTTTAATTTAAAAGAGAAATTTGATCTCTATTTAAGTGATAACTATCCAGAAATAACCCTTAAAAAAGATAATTCTTTAATGTTATCTAATTTTTTTTGGCATGATATTTTAAAAATAAATACAAATTATTATAAAAATGTAGAAAAAAAAATTAGGGAAAGACCTGTAATTGCAAATTATCTTTTTGTTTCTAAATATATTAAAAAGAATTTCAAAATACGCTCAGTAGGTTTTTATGGAAATTTTAAAAATAGATCAATTAAAAATAGCAGGAATGGTATTTTAATAAGCTTTGGAACAGCAGAAATGAAAAACAAAAATTATATTCAAAGCTTTATAAATCAGCTTAAAAATCACAAAAAAAGAAAATTCCCTATTTATTTGGAGCCAAAATTTTATCAAAAAGATTTTGAAAAATATAATTTATTTAAAGCTACCTATGATGATAAAATGTATAATAAAGTGGCCATTGCAATAATAAAACCTGGTTTAGGCACAATAACTGAATGTTTATCAAGAGGTATTAGCATATTCACTTTTACAAGAGGTCAAAATAAAGAGTTTCTCTTTAATGCTCAAGTACTTGAAAAAAATCATTTAGGAATTAATTTTAATTATCTTAGTTCTGCAATAGAATTTGCATGTTTAATGGTTAACGATGCAAAATTTTTAAAAAAAAAATATGATTTAGCTAAAAAATTGCAATGGAATGGAGAATTTGAGGTTATAAAGATAATTGAGGAATTATTTAAAAATAAAATTTTAATTTTAAACAATAGAAAATAATGAAATTTTTTTTACCAGTTAAAAAAAGCATAAAATATATAACAAACTTCTTTGAAGAGATTAATCTAGAGGATTTAATTCATTTTTCCCAAAAGAATAAACCTCAAGTAAATGATATGATTCAAAAAGAGTTATACAAACCTGATTTGGAAGACTTATATTTTTTATACCAATTAATCATTTTAAATAAAAGAATTACGGTATTGGAAGTAGGCTGTGGATGGTCGTCAGTGATAATCAGGAAAGCTTTAAATGCAAACAAGATTAAATATTCAGAAGAAATAAAGAATCTAAGAAGACAAAATCATTTTGAATGTATTTCAATAGATAATGAAAAAAAGTGGATTCTAAATACTAAAAAATTATTAAAAAAATTTAATATAGATCATACTAAAAAAGATTTCTTTTTTTCACGTTGTGAAATGACTGAAATAAAAGGTAATTATGCAACTAGGTTTACAAAATTTCCTCTTATAAATCCTGATTTAATATATTTAGATGGACCTGATCAATTTAATATCAAGGGAAAAATAAGAAACTTCACAATATCGCATAAAGATATGATGCCTATGATGAGTGACATATTAAGTATCGAATATTATTTGACACCAGGGACAATTATTTTGATGGATGGACGAACTGCAAATGCTAGATATTTGAGAGATAATTTAAAAAGAAGCTGGAATTATAAATATCTAGAAAGTATGGACATTAATATTTTTTTTCTTAACGAGAAACCTCTTGGTAAATATAATAGACAACAATTAAAATTTTATAATTTTATTTAATGAAAAATAAAGTGACCGTAATTGCAGAATTATGTCAAAATCACAAAGGTGATTTTAATTTAGTTGAAGAAATGGTTCATGCCGCCTCTGAAGCAGGAGCCAATATTGTAAAAATACAATCCATAGATTCTGGTGATTTAACTCATAGAAAAAAATTCGATAAAGGCTTAATTGAAGATGATGAAATCAAGGTTATTAAAAGACCTTACAAAGAGGAATATGAAAGATTGAAATTATTAGATTTAAATAAAAATCACCACTTGAGTTTTATTGAAGTATGTAAAAAATATAATATTACTCCAATGACAACTATCTTCAATTTAAGTAAGATAAATTACGTTGCAGAAGCTAATTTTCAAGCAATTAAATTAGCAAGCTATGATTGTGGGTCTCATTTTTTAATTAAAGAATTGTTAAAAAAAAAATTCGATAAAATAGTTGTTTCATCTGGTGCATCATATGATGATGAAATAGAAAAAACCTGTCATTTGATGCGTAACCATCAAGACTTTTCCTTACTTCATTGTGTAACTATTTACCCAACTCCATTAAATGAAGCACATTTAAACAGAATTAAATATTTAAAAACACTTACAAAAAATGTTGGTATCAGCGATCATTCTGATCCTGAAAAAACTGGATACAAATTATGTGTTGGCGCAGTCGACTTAGGTGCAAGTATAATTGAAAAACATTTTACTATTTTGGAAAAAGACCAAACTAGAGATGGACCAGTATCTGTAAATGAAAAACAACTTAAAGAATTAATCACTCTTGTAAATTTAAGTGATGAAGATAGAAAAAATTATATTAAAGAGCATATTCCTGAGTACGAACAAATGCTTGGAAAACAAAAAAGAGATTTATCGAAAATTGAAATCCTTAATAGAGATTACTATCGAGGAAGATTTGCGAGTAATAATTTCAAGGGTGAAGTTATTTATAATTGGGAAGAGACAGATTTAAATGAATTAATTTAAATGGTAAAATTTTTTTAATTTTTATTTATTAGTAAATCTGTTGAAATAATTGATTTTGAAAATAATTTTTTTTCAAAGTTGGCTTTTTGTTTACAATTTTTTATAAAAAACTCTACGCTTTTTTCAATTGAATTTTGATAGTCTTTTGATGCCTTTATTTTAAATATTTTTATAATTTTTGGTTTTTTAAATAATCCTTTGTAATCTAAATTTATAGCTGGACCCCTAATAATTAAACTATCTTCGTTCTGTTCAACTAAGCCATTTTCAAAACAAAAATTTCTTTTATTTATAAGGCATGATTTATAAGATGAAAAAATATTTATAATAGCACCACATTTTGTTAATATGCTAGATTGAACAGTATCATATGAAGTACCAATTTTTGATTTATTAAATAAATTTGGTTTATCTATTCGTTTTATTTTAAAATTGAAATTTATTAAATCAATAAAGTGAATTTGAACAGTTTCATATATGCCAAGTGAATTTTCTTTTATATTAGTTCTCCAATTTTTTTTATAACTTTTTTTATAAGCAAGACCATGAGTATGTATTATGTTGGCATATAATAGCTTTCCTAGATTATACTTTTCTTTATTTTCTAAAACATCATTTAATTTCGAAAATCTAAAGTTAAAGTTAAAGTATATTTTTTTATAGTTCATATTTCTTAAAATTTTAAGATGATCATTTTTTGTTACTGGAGGTTTTTCGCAAAAAACATAATTTCTATTTAGTTTTCTCAAATAGTTAAAATGTGTGTTATTTGGTGACATTATGAAAACACCATCACAATGATCGATTTCTGAAAAGTTACCTATTTTATTAGAATTCTTAGTTGCTGGTTTATAAATTAAATATGCTATCTTTTTCTTTGTAAGAATTTTTTGAATTCTTTTTGATTGAGCTCCATTACCAATTATTCCAAATTTCATTAACTAAAAGTTACACCACACCGGTCACAGGGATTAATGCAATTTCGCTTATTATTTAGATGACTGTTCCTTATGTTAGAAATAATTTTACTTTTCCAAATTTCCTTAATTGACTGATCATTAAAATCACCATAGCTTAAATAGCTTTTGTAATCTTGATCACACGGATTAGCTTTGCCATCAAACCATATATACATTCTATCCCATAAATTTTCACAAGCATCATTAATCTTTTGATGTGGGTTATTTTTATAAGTATTCCATCTTTCTAAGGGAAAGCCAGCAGTTACATGATCTGATCTTTGTATCCAAAATTCATGGAATTTATCTCTATCTAAATTTTTATCACTATCCACACCAGACACTCTTATTTCAGTCATCGCCTCAGGATAATATTTTTCTCTGATGTTATAAAGCATATCAACATTTTTAAGTATTTTTTCAAAATTTGCACCTAATCTTAATCTCTCATAATCTTGTTTAATGTAGTGATCTGCAGATATTACAATTTGCGTTAAGTTGTTACTCAACATTTTGTGACATAATTTTTCTGTTAAAAAAGTTGCATTTGTATTAGTTTTTACGTCAAAAATGTTTTTTTTGTCGCCAATGTACTCAAACATTTCACCAAGTTGTTTATGTAATGTTGGCTCACCTCTGCTTGCAATCGTTATTGCTCCGACACCCAATTCGTCAGCTTCATCTATAATTTTTTTAAACAATTCAAATTTCATAATTCCCATGAATGGTTTTTTTGTAAATGATGTATCTGTTTGAAAACAGAAAGGACATCTTAAATTACATGTTGAAACAGGCTCAATTAAAACGTATGGAGGATATCCAAGGTTCAATTTTTCTTTTCCACATAAATAAAATTTATATCTAAATTTAATGTATCTAAAAACTTTTAGTAAATCCTGTTTTTGATTTAAAATAAATATTTCCTCATGTTTATTTAGCCTATGGATTAATTTTTTTTTATTAATTAAATTTTTTATAATTGTATCACCAAATTTGTCAGGGTTTTTTTTGTTATAGTTTACAATTTCATCTAACCCATTTAATAAATAATTTTCGATAGCATCAATATCCACTTCACTATTTAATGTAGTTTGGTTAATTTTAGATCTACCTGCTTTAGAACCAATGGCTTTTAAACTCTCTAAACTCATATTTTTTTTAATAGATTAGTTCTCATATTAACAAGAATTTATGGCAAAAACTAATAATTAATTGATTAATTGTAAATTAAAGATTAGATATACGTTTTTTATATGGATAATAAAAATATCAAGCTTTTCATCACAAATAACAGAAAAATTATAAATAACAATTTCACAAATAAAAAATATATTTTAATTGCTGACAGGCTAAGGTTTGACGCTGGTATTCGACAAAGCTTAATATCAAAGGTATTTAATGAAAAGGGATATGTTCCTATCTTAGCCACATCTAGGCCTAACTCAGATTATCACGAGGTTTATAAAAGTTTTGGTATTGAAAAAATATTAAATACAAACTTATTAAGTAATAAATTTTTTATATTGAAAAATTTTCCTATTGTTTTTATACAAAGTATTTTTGTATTACTTAAGTATTCTCATTTGGGGTTTGAAAAATTTAAATTTGATTTTAAAATTCAAAATATAAGAATGGGTGAACAAATAGTAGACCAATATTTTAGAAATGACCATTCTTATATGAAAGGTTTTTTAACGTTCAAGTTTTTTAAATTATTACTGGTTAGTTTTTTAAAGACGAAACTTATTAAAACATATATCCAAAAAAATAATATAAAGCACACAGTGGCTTCAACAGATTGTTATTTGAACGAGTCTTCAATTATCGTAAAAATTTCAGAACATCTTAAAATTCTTAATGTACAAGCTGTAAGAAAAACTATTAAAATATCCTCAAAACCAAAAGATTACAAAAATCACATATACATAGTCAAAAGAGAGGATATCAAAAGAAAAGAATTAACTATAAAAAATGTAGAAAAATATGTGAAAAATAGATTTCAAGGAAATGTCAACCATTCAGATGTTAAGAATGCGTTTAAAAATAAGATTAAAAATTTTGATAAAAAAAAATTTTTAAAATTTTTCAAATTAGAAAATAAAAATTATAAAAAAGTAATTTTATTTGCTCCTCACGTCTTTGCAGATTGCTGTAGCACATTTGGTCCTTTCCCCTTCTTAAATTATTATAATTTCTTTATAGAAACTTTAGATAAGATGAAAAATATTAAAGATACCTTTTGGATAGTAAAACCACACCCTACAAGACATTTTTGGAATGAGGATAGCATCGTTAAAGATTTTGTGGGAGCTAAAAATTATTCTAATATATCCTTATGTCCAGATAAAATTAGTACAAGGGATCTTTTACAGTATGTTGATACAGTTGTTACAGGTAGAGGAACAGTTGCTGTTGAAGCAGCAATTTTTGGAAAAAAAACCTTAACTTGTGGAGCGTCAATTTATTCTGAAATCGATATATCTGCTAAAACTAATACCAAAGCAGAATTTTTTAAAAAGTTAAATTTTCATAACCATGATTTTAATTTGAATAAAAATCAAATACTAAGAGCAAAAAAAGCTCTTTACTTTATGGGTGCCTATAGGTGGAAACAAAATTCAAATATTATACCTAACATGTTTACAGATCATAAAAACTTAAACATTTACTTTAAAACAATTAATCAAAACCTCAAGAAATTTAATTTTTTAAATGATATCTATTATCTAAATATAAAAAAAGAAATAGAAACTTATCTAACATAATTTTTAAAAATTAATTGATCATGATTTATAAACCAAAAATATTAAAAATAAAATTTCCCAAGGTCCTTTATGCTGAATTCACAAATAATACATATGCTTATAAAGATTATTTAAATTCATCACTAAGTAAAAAAAAATTAATAATAAATAATAATTTGTTAATAAAAAAATGGGTTCATGAATTAAAAAAAAAAATTAAAAATGAAAATCCAGCAGTCATTATTGATTTAAAAGAATGTGTACATCCAGAACCGGATAAAATTTTAAACTTTAAATTATTTAATGTATTTTTTTCAATTTTTTTTGGAAAATTGCTATTTCAAAATGATAAAAATGACAAAGTAATATCTGTGTTTGATAGAGATAAAAGAAAATCTATGAAGCAAGGAGCCAGATATCATCAGACCCACGAAGGAGGAAGTATACACACAGATAATGTTAATATACCTGATTATTGGGACTTTTTATTTTTTTCCTGCATATCTCAATCCTCAAGAGGAGGACACTCACTAATAGTAGACGGAAAAATTGTATATAAAATTTTACAGAAAAAATTTAATAATGATTTGCAAATATTAATGAAAAAATTTTGGTTTGAAAAAAGAGGATTGTCGAATGCTCTTTTTAAGTCCCCAATAATTCATGTTAAAAAAAAAGAAGTTAAGTTTAGATACCTAAGACCATATCTTGAGTCAGCACAATTAAAAAGTAAAGAGACCTTGTCAGAAGAAAAAATTAAAGCTTTGAATACATTAGATAAGATTCTTCAAAATCCAAAATTACAGAAAAAATTTAAACTTAAGGAATATCAATTATTGATTACTCAAGATTTTAGAATTTTACATGGTAGAACAGCTTTTTATGACCACCCAAAAGCAGTGGAACTAGATAAATTTAATCCAAAACTTGGGCATAAGCTTAAAAGAACTATGGAGAGAATGTGGATAAAAGAAAAGTAGAAAGTACATTTACTGCAATAATATTGTGTGCTGGATTTGGGTCTAGAATAAAAAAAACTACAGGCATTCCCAAAACACTTTTAAAAATTAATGGATCAACAATAATAGAAAAAATTTTAAATTCTCTTAAAAAAAATAAGATAAATAATATTAATATAGTTACTGGATACAAAGGTCATCTGATAAGAAAACATTTATCCAAAAAATATAAAAATGAACTAAAAATAAATTTTATTAAAAATGAAGATCCAAAGAAATTGGGCAATGCGTATTCTCTTTATCTTGGTGTAAAAAAGTTAAATTCAAATATATTAATTATAGATGGAGACTTAATTTTTGATGAAAAGATTATTTCTATAATAGACACAGATCAAAAAGATCAAATTTTAGTAGGGAAAGGTAAGATTTCAGACATTGAGTGTGCAAAAACATTAGTAGATAAAGAAAATTTTGTGAAAAAAACAATAGATAAGCGAGCTATATCTAAAAAAGAAAAAGAAAAATACAGATTTATTGGTGAGGCTATTGGGATAATAAAAATTTCAAAAAACAATATTAAAAAATTTAAAAAACATATTAAAATTTTTTTTAAAAGTGAAAAAAATTTAGCCCTAAATTGGGAGCATTTAATAAATTTTTATGTTAAAAAAAATAGATTAAATTATCTAAAAATTAACAAAAAATACAAATGGTTAGAAATTGATACACCCATGGATTATAAAAAAGCCATAAATTTTTTTAAAAATGAAAAAATCTAGAATTGCAAATATTTTTATTTTAATATCTTTTTTGATATTTCTATATACTTCTTATAGGTCTCTAATTGTTCATGAAGGTAAATTATTTAATTTTTATGCTCCATATTATGCTTTATCTATCATAATTTTTTTTATAGGAGTTTTATTTTTTTATATTAATCAAAAAATACAGATTAATATATCTATCTCAATAATTTCTATAATATTCTCCATGTATTTGATAGAGACAGCACTAGTAATTCCAAATAACAGTAAATCAAATTTTTTTGAAAAAAAAACAGGCAAGATTTATGATAAAAGATCAAGATATGAAGTATATGTCGATTCATTAAAAGATGATTCGCTTACTGCTCTAAGTGTTCCTCCTGGTTACTTTTTAGAAGATCGTGATATTTCTACTTTTCCACTCTCAGGAGTATCAAATGTGAATACATTAGATTGTAATGAAAATGGTTATTTTTCTTATTTTAAAAGTGACAGATATGGTTTTAATAATGAAAACGATCAATGGGACAAAGAAATAATTGATTATCTTATAATAGGAGACTCATTTAGCACTGCTAGTTGTGTATTCTATGAAAACGGTCTTGGAGGAAATTTATCTAAGTTGACAAAAAACGGCGTAATATCTTTAGGTTATCCAGGTAAAGGACCCCTTACAGAGCTGGCATCTTTGAAGGAATATTTTCCTAAAAAAAAAGTTAATAAAGTTTTGTGGGTTTATTACGAGGGAAATGATCTTTTGGACCTTAATAGTGAATTAAATAATCAAATCTTGTTAAATTATTTATCAGATGAAAATTTTTCTCAAAATTTAATAAACCAACAAACAGAATTAGATTTACTATATAGAGAGAAAATCTCTCAAGTTTTTGATAAAGAGTCCATCATTAATAAAAAAAAAAAGTTTAAAAAAATCTCTCAATTTTTGAAATTATTTAATTTAAGATATATGCTTGCTTTAAGTTTAAAGGGCAAGACTGATTTGAATCCTGATTTAAAAAGTTTTAAAAAAATTATGAAAAGAGCAAAAGAAATAACTAAATCAAATAATTCAGAGTTATATTTTGTATACCTGCCAAGAAAGGATAGTTATGTTGGAAAAAAAAGGTTTCACAGTTATTTTTATGAAGAAGTATTAGATTTAATTGAAGATCTTAATATACCAATAATTGACTTATACGAAGATTTTTTTAATAATTTAGAGGACCCTAAAAGTGTTATACCCTTAAGAGAAAGAGGTCACTTCAATGAATTAGGCTACAGGTTAGTAAGTAATTTAATATATAAGAAGATTTATTCTTTTGAAAATTAAATTAGTCCAATTCAAATTCTATCTTATAATCTTTCTTTAGTGATGCATTTTGAGATTTTTTTTCTAAATAACAGTTTCCTATAACTAATTTATCTAATTCTGTACCCATAAAGCAATTAAATGCATCTGTTGGTGTATTTACCATTGGTTCTCCCCTTACATTAAATGAAGTGTTTACAAGTACTGGGCAATTAGTTTTTTCTTTAAATTTTTTAATAAGGTTAAAGTATTTTTCATTTGTTTCTTTATGGACAGATTGTATTCTTGAAGAATAATCCACATGAGTAACTGCTGGTATTTCTGATCTTTTTATATTTAATTTATCTATACCAAATAATTTTTTTTGCTCTTCTTTCATTGCAATAGTTTTATTCTTATTAATATTTGAAACCATTAACATATATGGTGTATCTACATTAATATCAAACCACTCTGATAAATCTTCTTTTAATACTGATGGTGCAAATGGACGAAAACTTTCTCTATATTTGACTTTTAAATTCAAATTTTTTTGCATTTTTTCTGACCTTGGGTCACCCAAAATTGATCTTGACCCTAATGCCCTTGGTCCGAATTCCATTCTTCCTTGAAACCATCCTATAGCTTCACCCAAAGACAAATCTGTTGCTGTTTTTTCCATCAAGTCTTCTTCGCTTAATATATCAAATTTAGCACCAAGTTTATTCAACTCCTCTTCAATTTCTTTTTGTTTAAACTCAGGACCCAAAAAAGACCCTTTCATATCATCATTTGGATTCACTGTTCTTGGGTTTTTTTGCTCAACATACCACAAAGCTAAAGCAGCACCTAATGATCCACCCGCATCACCAGCCGCAGGCTGTACCCAAATATTATTAAAAATTTTTTCTTTTAGTATTTTTCCATTAGCAACGCAATTTAAAGCAACACCTCCAGCCAAACATAGATTGGGAATATTAAATTCATTTCTAAGTGATTTGGCTAGTTTAACCATTATATCTTCAGTAACTTTTTGAATAGAGGCTGCAATATCCATATGAAATTGAGTTAACTTATCTTTTGTAGGATCTCGTGGTTTGGCTCCAAAAAGATTGTGAAATTTTTTATTAGTCATCGTTAATCCAGTTGCATAATTAAAATAAGTTTGATTTAAGCGAAAAGTTCCATCTTCTTTTATGTCAATTAAGTTATTAACAATTTTGTCTTGATAAATTGGCACACCATATGGAGCTAATCCCATAAGTTTATATTCACCACTATTAACTTTAAAACCTGTATAATAAGTAAAAGCAGAATATAATAATCCTAAAGAATTTGGAAAATGAATTTCTTTTTTAATTTCAAGAGAATTTTTTTTCCCTATTGCTACAGTTGTTGTAGCCCATTCTCCAACTGCATCAGCAGTTAAAATTATTGCCTCTTCAAAAGGTGAGGGGAAAAATGCACTTGCTGCATGGCTTAAATGATGATCTGAAAAAAAAATCCTTTTACTATCTGTAAAATTATTATCGTGTCTTTTCAGCTCGTTAAAGAGCATTTTTTTTTGAAATAGTTTTTCCTTTAACCAAATAGGTATAGCTTTACAAAATGATATAAAACCTTTTGGTGCAAAAGCCACATAAGTTTCTAGCAATCTTTCAAATTTTAAAAAAGGTTTCTCAAAAAAAATAATATGGTCTACGTCTGATAATTTCAAATTTGAATATTTTAAAACAAACTCAATAGCATTAAATGGATAACTAGAATCGTGTTTTTTTCTAGTGAATCTTTCTTCTTGAGCAGCAGCAATAATTTTTCCATCTATAATTATAGAGGCTGCACTATCATGATAATAAGCAGAGATGCCAAGAATTGAGCTCACGTTAAAATATTGTATATATAAAAGGAGCTACAGCGGATCCTTGAGTTAAAACTATCAAAGCACCAAATAAAACTAGTGTTAATAATATAGGAAATAACCAATATTTTTTTCTAATTCTTAAAAATTCCCAAAATTCTTTTATAAAATCCATAGTTATCTAATAATTTTTTTTAAAAAGTTCATTAATTTGATTATTCAAAATTAAAATTGATCTTTCATTTTACTTTTTCTATCATTTGATTTTATCCAATAAGATTTATCATCATTTTTTTTTAAATTCATAAAATCTTTAGAAAAAATTCTCATTAAAAACCCAGTTGGAGTAACAATGACAAAAAACAAAATACCCATTACTATAGGAGACATAAAGCTTCCTAAAAAAAGCCCAAATCTAGTCCAAATTTTATTAAGAGGTGCAAGTATATACGGTTTGAACAAGCCTAAAGTGATAAATACCCCACTAAGGATTAGAGACCAAATTCTTATTTCACCATTATCCAATAAAGGCCAAAGGGATATTATCAGAAAAAAAATAAAAAAAACTATACCAAAACTTTTATTTGAAGCAATTTTTTGATCATTATTATTCAAGTTAAATTAGCAAAGTTGTTTTTTATAAATTTATGTTTACTTTATAATACAGACTAGTTATTTATAGAATTTATTACTCAAATCAATAAAAATATTAAATCCCTTGAAAATATTAGATAAATTAATCTTAAAAAAAAATAAAGAGACCAAACTCTTTACACCTGGACCAGGAAGCCTTCTTAAAGAAAATATTTCTGGAATAAGACCATGCTTTGGAAGAAATGATAATATTTATTCAAAAATTGAAAAATATGTATTAAATAAAATTACTAAAATTAGCGGTCAAAAAAAAACCATTGCACTTCAGGGGTCAGGCTCTTTGGCAATTGAAATAATGTGTTTAAATTTTTTACAAGGAAATGTTACAATAATTAAAACTGGCTACTATTCTGATAGATTAAATTTTATATGTAAGCAATTAAAAAAAACAAAGAGAATTAAAAATTTAGATGTTGTTAGTTGGAAAAATTTAGATGGAATTAAAAAAAATACAGATTGGATTTTCTACTGTCCTACTGAAACAAGTATTGCTCTTTACTTGCCAATTAAAGATATTTGGAAAATCGCTGTTAAGAATAAATCAAAGTTAATGCTTGATGCAACTGCCTCAATTGGTCTTGAAAAAGATCATGGTTATGCTCATGCTTTGTCTTTTAGTTCATGCAAGGGGTTATTTGGTTTAACAGGAGCGGCATTTATTTCATATAAAGTTAAGCCAAGATATTATAAAAACTCATTTTATTTGAATCTTTCAAATCACGAAAATAAAAAAATGACTGGTCCTTATCATACCATATGTTCATTATATAATGTCCTAAAAAACTATAATGAAATTAAATATTCAGTTTTAATTAATAAAAAAAGATTTATGAAAAAAATGAAAGATAATTTATTTTTTTCTTTAAAAAATCAACCAAAACTTTGCACAAGGGTAAATAGTGAGATAAAAAGCAAAACAAAAAATGTTATCCTGTATAAATCAAGAGCAAAAATAAAGGGATCAGTTGTAAATCATTTAGGAGAGCTACATTTAAAGAAAAAAGCAAAAGGAAATATTTTAAATTTGATAAATTAAAAATGAAAAAAATAGAAAAAAAAAAAAAAATTGTTTATGTAAATTTAGTTGGTGATGATCTGAATGATGGACATAAAAATATATTAAAAATTGCCTCACGTTATGGAGAAGTTGTTGTTGGATTAATGACTGATAAAGCTAGTTTGGAATATACTTCATTGCCTCATTTTAGTTATAAAGAAAGAGAAAGTTTCTTAAAAAAAAACAGGTCAATAAAAAAAATATTACCTCAAGATGATCTAGATTTTACTAAAAATTTAAGAAAGTTAAAACCAAACTTTGTAATTCATGGAGATGACTGGAAAAAAGGTTATCAAAAAAAAATAAGACTTAGAGTTATAAAAGAATTAAAAAAATGGTCAGGAAGACTTATAGAAGTAAAATATACACCCAATATACCAATTTCGGAAAATAATAGTAAGTTTTTAAGACACTCAACAACTGCAGAAATTAGAAAATTAAAACTAAAAAGACTTTTAAGAAGTAAAAAAATTGTTAAAATTCTTGAGGCACACAACCCAATAGGTGGGCTATTAATTGATACCATGTCTTACAATGACCCAAAAAAATATGATCAAATTGATGGAGCTTGGTGTTCAAGTTTAACCGACTCTACATCCAGGGGAAAACCTGATAATGGATCACTTGACTTGACAACGAGAGCAAATTGGCTGAGCGAAATGTTTGAAGTTTCATCTAAACCAGTCATATTTGATGCTGACAATGGTGGACCAACAGAGCACCTGAAATTTTTAGTCAATAAATTAGAAAAGATAGGTGTTTCTGCTGTAGTAATTGAAGACAAAGTAGGAGTAAAAATAAATTCTTTATTTAAAGATCAAAGTAAGACCAAGCAAGATTCCATTAGTAGTTTTTGTAAAAAAATTAAGATAATGTGTAATAGTAGGGTTTCAGATGATTTTTTAATTATTTCTAGAATAGAGTCTTTAATTCTAGGAAAAGGGGTAAAGGCAGCCTTAAAAAGAGCAAATGCATATTCTAAGGCTGGAGCAGACCTCATTTTAATTCATAGCAACAAAAGTGATACCAAGGAAATATTTCAATTTGCTAGAGAATTTAAAAAAAGTAAATTTTTTAAACCAATGGTGGCAGTTCCGTCAGCGTATCCGACTGTAAGAGAGAAAGAGCTAATAGATAATGGTTTTAAAATTGTAATCTATGCCAATCATCTTTTAAGAACATCTTATCTTTCAATGCAAAATACTATCTTTAGTATACTCAAGAATGGCCGTGCATATGAGGCTCAAAAAGATATGATTTCAATAAAAAAAATAATTCAATTGATAAAATGATCAAGTCAGAATTTTTTTTTAATTTTTTAAAAAAAAACAAGATTGATTTTTTTTGTGGGGTTCCAGATAGTGTATTAAAAGCAACAGACACCCAACTATCAAAACTAAAAAAAAATAAGAATATAATTAATCATAATGAAGGTGGTTCAATTGCAACAGCAATAGGATATTATCTTAGTACAAAAAAAATTGCAGGTGTTTATTTGCAAAATTCTGGCCTAGGAAATGCAATAAATCCAATAGTCTCTATAGCTAGTGAAAAAGTTTACTCAATACCAATGCTTTTAATTATTGGATGGAGAGGTTCACCGTTAGATAAAAAAAAAGATGAACCACAGCATCAGTTACAGGGAAAAATAACAACTAAAATTTTAAAGCTCTTAAATATAAAATTTTGTTATTTAAATGACAATAAAGACTTATCTAAATTAAAGAAACTTATTTTGTATGCAAAAAAAGATAAAAAAATTGTAGCATGTTTAGTTAGAAAAAAAAAATTAGTATCAGATAAAATAAAAAATAAAAAAGAAATTAAAAAAACTGCATCAACTATTAAAAGAATAGAAATCTTAACCCATATTTCTAAAGTAAAAAGTCAAAATTTGAAAATATTTTCAACAACGGGGTACACCTCAAGGGAGCTCTATCAAATAAGAAAATCAAATAATTCAAAAGAATTTGACTTTTATAATGTTGGTGGGATGGGGCATACAGCAAGCCTTGCTCTAGGGTACGCCTTGAGTTCTAGGAAAAAAAATATTTTATGCATTGATGGAGATGGTTCAATTATAATGCATATGGGCTCAATGGCTACTAACGGTGTGTACGCTCCAAAAAATTTTAAACATATTGTTTTAAACAATCACCAGCATGAATCGGTTGGGGGTCAAAAAACTGCATCAGACAATATTAATTTTAATATGATTTCAAAAGGATGTGGATATAAGAATTTTTATTATGCAAATAATATCTTAGATTTTAAAAAAAAATTTAATATCTTTCTAAAATCTAAAGGACCATCTTTTTTTGAAATAACTATAAATGCAGGAACTATAGAAAATCTAGGAAGACCGAATAATTTAAAAAAAATTATAAGCAACTTCTAAATTTTTTCTATAAAATTTAAGAAATAGATGAAAAAAAAAATCACATTTTATGCGGAGGGCCCACATGAAGAGCAAATATTTACACCTATAGCTCAAGCTGCAAAAAAAAAAAATTTTAAAATTAACTTTACAAAAAATCTTAAAAAAAAATCAGATATAGGTTTTTATTGTTTCTCTGGTGATTTACCTATTAATGCAAAAACATCAATTATTTTTTTGGGGGGAATGGATCAAGGAAGAGTTGTTTGGCCAAATGTTTGGAAAGAAAGTCCTTGGAATAAATTTGACTTAGGTTTTTTACCTGGCAGAGAATGGTCAAATAGGTGGTTAGAAAGCAGTTGGTTTTATAAAAGTAGAACTAAATATGGCGTATTTGAAAGTGGGTGGCCAAAAGCAGATATCATAAAAAGTACAAAATTATATAAAGACGAAAATAAAAAGATAAAAAAAAAATATTTTATTCCAAACAAGAGAAGAAATATTCTATATGCTCCATCGTTCGAGTGTAATAACAAACAAATAGATGTTGCGAATTCAGCAAAAAAATTAAATTATAATTTAATTGTTAAACATTGGATTACTGAAAAAAAAGGTTTTGAAGATTTGTGGGATAGGGTGAAGTTTGCGAACAATGAAACAAAAAAATTATTAAAAAAAAAAGCAATAATAATTGATCCAAAAGAAAGCTTTATCAACATTTTACCATCAGCAGACATTCTTATTACAGACGAGTCAAGTGTTGCTTATGAAGCTTTATTATTAAATATACCAACACTTTCAGTCTCTGATTGGAAAATGCAAAGACACAAATTTTCTTTATCAAGGTTTGTAAAACCATCTAATGTGTGTTTTGTTGCCAATAAAGCAAACTTAACTAAAAAAATACAAGAAATTATTGAAAATAAAGTAATCTTTCAAAAAAGAATTAGAAACAAGAAAATAAAACACTTTTCAAATTTAGGCTTTTCAGCAACAATTGTAGTTGATATTTTAATACAATTTTTAGAAAATAAAGAATTATCTTTATCAAAATATTACTTGAATCCAAAATATAACATCAGTATGTTAAAATTATATTACCTAAATATCTACAATTTTTTCCATAAAGTGTTAAATAGAGTAAAAAAAATAATTATAAATTAAAATTTATTTGCAAAAAAAAATAATACTTTCAAAATTAAAAAAAAATTTATCAAAAAAAAATTTTTATTTTATTTCAAAGGGATATATATTTCTCAAAAATATAATAATCAATCCATCTATAAGTATTCTAAGATTTTATAGAATATACACACCAAAATATAAAATTAAAAAAAAAATTCACTTTGGAAACACTAAAGAGAACGTTTACTTTTTAAAATTATTAAAAAAAAGCAAGTTATATTTTGAATATGGTTCTGGAAATTCAACATTAGTAGCCAAAGAGTTAAAGGTAAATTTTTATTCTGTGGACAGTGATAAAAGTTTTTATATTCACTTGAAAAAAAAAATAAAAAAGAATTATTTCTTAAGAGACCTTGGGTTTGTATATTATTATTCAATTCCGATATTTTTTTGGATTAGAAAATTTTTTTTAAAGGCTAAAGCTAAAAAATATGCAGGTGATGTTTTGGAAATTTTAAGATTAAGAAAACTAAGCCCAGACTTAATATTGGTTGATGGTCGTTATAGAGTTTTGTGTGCTTTATATTTGTATAATTTTTTTAAAATCAATAAAAAAAGATTTATAATTGTAATAGATGATTATAAAGAAAGAACTGAGTATAAGGTACTCGAAAAATTTTTTGTAATAAAAAAAATAGGAAGATTTGGAGTTGCCCAAGCAATAAAAAAAAAAAATACTGATAAATATATAGATAAATACTCTTTAGATTTTAGATAGTTTATTTTATCAGTATAATTTATTCTTTTTATGATAAAAGTCTGTGTTGTTGTAAAAAAACTTATTAATTTTGCTATAAAGATACCTTAATTAGAGATTATACAGCCTTAAAATTTAATAGGATTTAATGCAAAAGATAATTAATCATTTATTTATAAAATCAACAAAATCCTTATATAATAAGAATGATTCTATATATCTTGTAAAGAATTATCAAAAAATTATATTTATAAATATATGAATAGTTTTTTAGACAAAATTTCAAATCTACTTGATAAAAAACAATTTATTCATTTAGGCCTAAGCTTACTTCTACTGATTCTAACAACAGTCTTTGAAACAATAAGCCTAGGTTCTATTGCTGGTTTTGTTTATATAATCGCAAATCCAGAAGCTGTGATCAATAAACTACCAGATAGTTTAAACTTTATAAAAATTTTTTTCTTTGAAAAAGATAAGTCACAAATAATTTTTTATCTTTTATTAGTTTTAATTTTTTTCTTTTCAATAAAAAATATATTGATAGTTAGTTATCATTATTTTTCAGGATTATTAAAAAAGAATATAATAGCCTCAAATACTCAAAGGTTACTTCATAAATATTTAAATGGAGATTATGTCTTTTTTATTAACACTCCATCTCAAGAGTTGATAAATAATCTTAATGGTGAAATTATTAGATGTTCTCATTACTTATTTTTTACGATCATTCTATTTAAAGAAGTATTCTTAATAAGTTCATTATTATTAAGTTTATTATTTGTTAGTTGGAAATTATCTTCACTTTTATTTCTAATATTGGGCTTATTTTCTCTCATCTTTTACTGGGTATTTAAAAAATTTTCTAAAAATTTAGGAAAAAGAGTATCAGAATCATCTGAGGGTATTTTAAAGAATATTACTGACAGTATTCAAAATTCAAAATTGATAATGCTTTTAAACATCAAAGATTTTTTTATCAATAAAGTAGTCAAAGTTGTTGAAAAAAAAAATAAAGACTTACTTTCTCAGAGTATTATTAATTTATTACCTAAGTTTATTTTAGAAATTATAGCTGTTACGATTATAGCTTCTGTTCTTTCATATTTTATTTTAAATAATTATTCGTTTGAATCAATGATTTCTATGGTAACACTAATAACATTAATCATCCTTAGATTAGTTCCGGCTTTTTCCAATATAAATATTGCAAAAACCAATTTAAAACATTTTGAAAATTCTTTTGAAAATATATCAAGTCAATTAAAAAAGTTCAAATATAACCATGATAATAAGATAGAAAATTTATCAATTAATGAAATTGAAAAAAAATTTCAATCTATTAAAATTAGAAATTTATCACATCAATACAGCAACCAAAATAATTTATTACTGAATGATATTAATTTTGAAATAAAAAAAGGTGACATTGTTGGAGTCATTGGTGATTCAGGTGTTGGTAAGAGTACTTTAGTAAATATTTTACTTGGAATTTTGAAACCCAATAGCGGTGAATTAATCTTAAATAATAAAATCTTAAATAAAAGAAATTTTATAAATTGGCAAAAATTTGTTGGTTATGTACCGCAAGAAACATACCTGATGAACGAAAGCATAAAAAACAATATTGCCATTGGAGTAGACAAAAAATCTATAGACGATGAAAAAGTGGAATTTGCTCTATCAAAAGCAAACATTAAAAATTTTGTTGATGATTTGGAGGGTGGAAAAGATTCATTATGCGGAGAGAATGGTATTAATATGTCAGGAGGCCAAAAACAAAGATTGGGTATAGCTAGAGCATTATACAGGAATCCTGAGTTTTTAATATTTGACGAACCAACAAGCTCATTGGACATAAACACAGAAAAAGATTTATTGCAAGATTTGCTAACCATGCAAGATAAGACAATTATAATTGTATCCCATAGGCTAAATGTAATTAAAGCATGTAGTAAGATTTTATTTTTAGATAAAGATGGAAAATTTGATTTTGGGGAAAAAGAAGAAATAGTGAAAAAATATAAATTTTTAGAAGATTGTAACTAATATGAACAAGAGAAATTATGAATTTTTTGGTCTTAGTGGTGTGGGTAAATCATTTTTATTAAAAAAACTTATAAATAATCTTGAGTTAGATAAAAAATATAAAGCAAAAATTTTTAATTATAAAAGTCTTTTATATTGGGATCTTTATAAAAAAAAAAAAATTAATTACTTTTCATTTTACTTATTAGATAATTTTATTTTTTATGATAAATATAAAGATATTAATTTTTTTATATCATTTTTTGCAAATATTTTTAGATATGTTTATTTTAAATTATTTAATCAAAAAATTTATATAAAAATTTCTTTTAATAAAAAAGAAAGAGAAAGTTTTTGGCCATTTTATAAAAAATACTTAATGCAAGTTAAAAAAATTAAAAATAAAGAAATAGCTAAATGGTTAATCTTAGATATTTACAGTTTTTATCTATTAAAAAATAGTTACAAAAAATTTTTGTTAATTGACTCTGAAGGAATAATTCAAAGAATTTTAAGCTTGTATCAAAGAATAAATATCAAACACTCAGAATTAAATCAATTAATTAGACTTTGCCCAAAGCCTAAAAAAATTTTTTTTATTAAAAAAAAATTGAATAAATCAAACAATCTTCATTTAAAAAAAGTAGGTGATATTATCAATTTATGTAAAAAATTTAATATAGAAGTAATTAATATAAATAATAATTATAATAATTGGAATAAAGGAATTCTAAAGATTAAAAATAATTTAAAGTAATTTTTAAGAATAATGAAAATCAAAGTATTACATGTTGTTGGTGGTCCTCATACAAATGGAGCATTTATGGGTGCCAATATTTTGCATAAAGCCTTGTTAGAGCTAAATATAGATTCGAAAATATTAAATGATACACCATTAAAAACTCATTTAAAAATAAATGATAAAAATATTATTTATATTAATAATAATTTATTTACAAAAATAATTAATAGATTTTTTATTTTTTTAGAAAAGATCTTAAAAACAATCTATCTTCACAGTCCACGTGAAACTTTTACATTAGGTTTTTTTGGTTTCGATATCACTAAATTAAAAGAATATAAAGAGGCTCACATAATTCATATTCATTGGCTTAATCAAGGTTTTATTCAAATAAGATCCCTTTCCAAGATTAATAAACCTGTTATCTGGACAATGAGAGATATGTGGCCATTTACAGGCGGTTCTCATTATAGCATGGATTTCAAAAAATATGAATCTGGCTCGATATCAAAAAAAATAAAAAATTTTAAAAAAAATAATTATAATAAAAAATTTCAGTTTGTAGCAATAAGTGATTGGTTAAAAAATAAAGCTGAAAAAAGTTGTGTACTAAATGATTACAAGATTAAAAGAATTTATAATAATATCGATACAAAAGACTTTAAAATAATTTCAAAAAATATTGCACGATCAACTTTAAAAATTTCTACCACAAAACAAATAATTTTGTATGGTGCGCAAAACCCCCAAAGCAAGAGAAAAGGATGGAATATATTTACTGAGACATTAAAAAAATTAGATAAGTCAAAATATTTTTTATTGATATTTGGAAATTTTTGGTCTCACAAAACTCTAGATAATATTGGAGTAGAATATAAAAATCTTGGATTTATTAATGAAAAGAAATTACTAAATGCTGCCTATTCAAGTGCTGATATATTTGTTGCATCTTCAATTGAAGAAGCTTTTGGAAAAACATTTGCAGAAGCAATGTTGTGTGAAACACCCGTTGTATGTTTTAATAACACAAGCATTTCTGAGCTAGTGGATCATAAAACAAATGGTTTTGTTGTTAAAAATTTTAATTCAGACGAACTTAAAGAGGGTATTGTCTGGTTATTAAACAATATCAAAAATAATAAATATAAAAAAAACACTGCAAGAGCTAAAATTATAAATCTTGATGCAAAAGTTATTGCCAAAGAATATATTGATCTCTATAAAAATAGTTTAAATAATATATAAATTTATTTATAAAACTAAATCTTTTAAATTAAAAAAAATATTAATTACAGGTACTTGCATACTTTATAGTTTTTTGCTCAACAAAAAATTTATTTGTAGCAATAACAAAGAATAAGGAAATTTAAATTAATAATCTTGAAACTATTCTAGTGATTTTATATATACAGGTTATGTAGTTGAGATTCTTATAAAATTATTAGATACAAAAATTAAAAACAAAAATGAAGTATATAATGTTACCTAAAACAAACTAATTTTATTAATGAAAATGGTTAACACACTTGTCTCATTACTGGAAAAACCAAAAATTGAAAAAATTTAAGTTACAAATGACAGACGTAATTAAAGCACATGAAAATAATAAAAAATACTTAAGTTGATTAATAAAAAAAATTTTTATATTTGATTATATGTTTTAAAAATACAGCTGAATGGTATAAAAATTAAGAACTATAATAATGAATTAAATCTTATTAAATCCTTTAATACACCTTAGAAAAAAAATTATTAGTACTAAAATTTTATTCTGGCCATTATTTATTCTTATCAACGTTTCTTCAAGTAAATGTTCAAAAAAAGAATATTTTGAGGAAAAACCTCCTGCCACAAAAATACTTATTAACTCTCCTTTTTTTGTCGACAAACCATTAAATTTATTTTTTTTTATCATTCTCCAAAAAAAATCATAGTCTGATGAACAGGGATATTTTAGATCATACAAACCAATTTTGTTATGAACCTCTTTTTTAACAAAAAAACCTCCCGAATGGGCAGGATAAAAATTGAAAGACCAATTCATTTTTTTAGGCTTATATTTATAGTAAATTTTATTTTTTTGTACCGCACCAAAAACAAAAGAAATATCATTTTTATCAAAATAATCCTTAATTATTGATAATGAGTTTTCTGAAAAATATGTATCTCCTGAATTAATCGTATTAATATATTTACCATTAGAAAATTTAATACCTTTGTTAATAGCATCATAAATTCCTTTATCTTTTTCACTTATCCATTTAGTAATTATTTTACTTTCTTTTAAAACTTCAATAGTACCATCTGTAGAACCTCCATCCACAACTATGAACTCAAAGCTAGTAAATTTTTGTGCTTTTATACTGTTAATTGTTTTTAGTAGTTCAACCTTATTGTTTAGTGTGGGTGTGATAATAGTAAATAGTGGATTATTAAAATTCATTTTAAAGCATTGATAATTTTAATTAACATAGATTTTAAGTAAATGTAATATAAAATGAATTAAAATGTCCACTCAAAATAAAATTTATTATTGGTCACCATTTATTACTTCAGTTGCTACAGTCGAAGCTGTTATTAAGTCAGCATATTCAATTAGCGCATATTCAAAAAATAAATACACTCCATACATAATTAATGTAGCTGGAGAATGGAATTCGTACATTAGTTATTTATACGAAAAAAAAATTAGAGTAATAAATCTTACCAATTCAAAAATAATTGATAATAAAAATTATTCAGGGTTTATTAAAAGTAGATTTATATATATATATATATTTTTTATAGCCTTAATCCCACTAATTAAATTATTGAAGAAAGACCCACCAAAATTTTTTATAGCTCAATTAATTACATCTTTGCCCTTATTTGTAAATTTTTTTATGAGTTTTAAAACTTACTTTATAATGAGAATATCTGGTTTACCAAAATTGAATATACTCAGATATTACTTTTGGAAAATTGCGTTTAGAAATATTTATGCTTTAACATGCCCAACCAATGAAACAAGAGAATATTTAATCGAAAGAAATATTATTGATAGAAAAAAACTATTCACATTATATGATCCAATTATAAGCACTAAAGAGATAGTTTTAAAAAAAAAAGAAATATACGAAGGCCAACTTGATTTAAAAAAAACCTTTGTTGCAATAGGAAGACTAACAAGACAAAAAAATTTTTTTTTTTTAATATCAAGTTTTGTCAAATTCAACAAAAAAGAAAACTATAATTTATTAATTATTGGAGAAGGAGAAGATTTCAAAGAATTACAAAAATATATTGATAAAAAAGAGTTAACTAAAAATGTTAAAATTATCAATTATCAAAAAAATATTTATAAATATTTAAAAAACTGCAAATGTTTTGTAATGCCCTCTTTATGGGAGGATCCAGGTTTTGTATTGGTTGAGGCCTCATATTCAGGCATTCCAATAATATCTACAAACTGTAAAAGTGGCCCAAAAGAGATACTTAATCATGGAAAAAATGGATTACTTTTCCAATCAAACAATGAAGGCAGCTTTTTAAAAACAATAAAATTATTTGATAATCTTAGCGCTGATGAACTACTAACTTTAAGAATAAATGCAAAAAAAAAATCTAGGGAATTTTCAATTTTTAATCACTTTAAGAATTTAAATAAGGTATTAAACTTAAAGTATGAATGATATGGACGAGTATAAGAAAAAGTTAAAAAATTTTACTATTCAAGATCTAAAATTAGTTAGTGCCTCAGAATAGTTGAGTTTGGAGTAAGACAGGGGATTTCAACAAAAATGTTTATTGATATTTGTGAAAAGAATAATGAATTTTTACAATCTATAGACAGCAGAGATTTTACAAATGTTTCAGATAGTAGATATTGGAAATTTCACCTTACAAGAGATGATAATTTTGATTATCTTGATCAAGCGATTCCAGATGGTATTGATCTCTTTTATTTAGATTCTTTTCACAATGCAAATCATGTAGAAAAAATTATTTATCACTATTATCCTAAGTTGAAATTAAATGGTCAATTTATCATAGATGACGTTTCTGGGTACCGTATTTAAAAGATGCAAAAGGAAATAGTTTTAATTGTGAGAGAAATAATAATGAAACCTTTGAAAGAATAATGGAAATTAAATATGGAAATTCAAAAATCAAGAACTGTATTTTTTATTTATTGGATCGGGTTTAGCAAAAATAATTAAAAGGTCCAATGATGATTTATTTGCAACAAAGAAAATTAAAATAAGAAAATTTTTAATCAAGAATTTTTTTAGGAAAATATTACAAATAATTATTAATTAAATTATAATATTTTAGAAGGTTTTTTTTACCATCGAATCTGTCAATATTTTTGTATCCTAAATTAATCATCTTATTTAATTTTTTTTTATTCTTATAATAGGCTGAAATCTTTTTAGATAATTCATACTCATTTCTCATAGAAAATAAAAAACCTGCTTTTCCATTTAATAAAATTTCTCTAGGACCAGTTGGACAATTTGATGAGATAATGAATTTTTTTAATCCTTGGGCCTCAAGCAAAACATTTGGTAATCCCTCATATAAAGAAGTTAAAATAAATAACTCAGCTTGTTTCATGTATTGATAAGGGTTACTTATAAAATTAATTATTTTAACAATTTTTGATAAGCCATTTTTTTTGATATAATTTTTTAAATTTTGTCGTTCCACGCCACTGCCCACAATTAATACTTGCATAGGTATTTTTTTTTTAAGTAAATTTATTGCTTTTAAAAGAGTCATTTGATCTTTTTGATCAACGAGTCTTCCAACATTTATAATATTAATGCTTTTATTATTTTTAAAAATTCTTTTAATAGTTTTTTTTTTGCTTAATTTAATAACTTCTAATTTATTAAATGGATTATAAATACAGAAACTTTTTATATTAAATTTCTCATCTAAAGCTTTTTTAAAATCTTTACTATTTACAATTACTTTATCTGTAATTTTAAATATTAATTTAAATAAAAAATTTTTAATAAAATTTTTTGACCATCCACTAGGTGCAGAATTTGATCTAGAGATGATTTTTTTATTGAATATTTTTGTTATTATAATGCAGTACATATTTGCTTGGAACGAAAGTGTTAGAAATTTTTTTAGTTTTAAATGTTCTTTTATTAAAAGTATTAAACAAATAAAATATTTGGGGTATCTTCCTTTTTTTGACCAATAATAAGATTTTGGATTAATTATAGTTATTTTATTTGAAAAAAAATGATTGAATTTTTTTTCTGCAGTTATGATACTCAGGGCAATATTCTTGTTTGCTAAGTAATTAGATATTATAAAAAAATTTTTTTCAACCCCGCCTCCTTCAATAGACGGCATGAATATTAATAATTTTTTTTGTGCCATTTGATTTATATTAGTTTAAATTTAATTTCTTTATAAATTAAATTTATGAGTTTAGTCAGTATAATAATACCTTATTACAAAAAAAAACTTTACATAGAGGAAGCTGTTAATTCAGCCTTAAATCAAACATTCAAAGATATAGAAATAATTATAGTATTTGATGATCCAGAAGAAAACGATTTATCCTATATAGAAAAAATATCAAAAAAAGATAAAAGAATTAAATTAATAATTAATGATAAAAATTTAGGTGCCGGTAATTCTAGAAATATTGGTATTTTAAAATCGATAGGACAATATATTGCTTTTTTAGACTCCGATGATCTCTGGTCTAGAGATAAAGTTGAAACTCAATTAAAATTTATGCGTGAAAATAATTTCAGTTTCTCTCATACGTCTTATGAGATTTTAAAAAAAGATTTAAAATCAAGTATTAGAAAAGCTCGAAATTTTTATCTTTTGCCTGATCTACTTAAATCCTGTGATATTGGACTTTCAACTGTAATACTTAAAAAAGAACTCATAACTAATGAATGTCAATTTCCAGATATGACTACCAAAGAAGATTTTGTATTGTGGTTAAAGTTATTAAAGAGTGGTACACGTATTCAAGGTTTAGACAGAACTCTTTCTGTATGGAGAGAAACAGACGCGTCTCTTTCATCATCAGTAAATCAAAAGATCAAAGATGGCTTCAATGTTTACTACAAACATATGAATTTTAATTTTTTCAAATCATTATTTTATTTGATATGTTTAAGTGTTAATTATATCAAAAAATCATAATGAAATATTTGTTTTTATTTGCTGTACCCATAATTGTAATAATTTTAAATTATTTTTTAAAAAAATTTTCGTTATTGCTTAGCTATACAGGAGAGCAGCATCAAAGATTTGTTGAACAAGATACTGTACCAATGTCAGGAGGATTAATTTTATTAATAAGTTTTTTATTTTATTTCAATAATTTTATTGACTATTTGCAAATTTATTTTGTATTAATTTTTTTAATAGGTTTTTTTTCTGATATAAAATTAATGTCGTCCCCAATAAAAAGATTTATATTACAGGTATTACTGGTGTTGATATTTATTTTTTTTCAGGATATTCAAATTACATCTACACGTTTTATAATATTAGATCAATTTTTAGAATATAAATTTTTTTCCTATATTTTTGTCGCATTTTGTATGATGATATTAATCAATGGCACTAATTTTATTGATGGTCTCAATACATTGGTACTAGGATATTATTTAATCATATCAGTGGTAATAATTAAAAGTGGAATAATTAGTGAATTAAATATTACTACGCAAGATTTTTTCTATTGGGTAATAATTTTGTTACTTTTATATATTTTTAATTTATTTAAAAAAATATTTATTGGAGATGGGGGGTCTTATCTATTGGGCTTCATATATAGTTTTTTACTAATATCAGCTTATACAGCCAATCAGGAGATATCACCTTTTTTTATAGTGTTATTATTGTGGTACCCCTGTTTTGAGAATTTATTTTCAATAGTTAGAAAGTATAGACTAAATAAATCACCAATTAACCCTGATGCAAAACATTTTCATCAATTATTATTTTTTTATATAAAAAGTAAGTACTTACTAAAGAATACCTTGTCTAATTCTATGTCAGCTAATATTATCAATTTATATAATGCTTTAATTTTTTTTATAGGCACTCAAAATATAACTAATACACAGTTACAAATTTCTCTATTATTAGGTAGTGTTTTTTTATATATTTATCTTTACCTTAAGTTATTTATTTATAGATATAAAAAAAAACCTAGCACTAAATATTAAAATAATATTTCGCCATAGCACTTAAAATTAAAAAACCATCCCTGATAGCATTAACTTTTTTCTTTCCACCTATCCTTACTCTTTCATGAGCTGGAGTAGATATAATTTTCATATTTGAATATTTTGCTTTAATTGGAAGCTCAACACATAATCTAAAATCATTTTGTTTAAGATTCAGCTTTTTTATACTTGAAGTTTTACCAAGCACAAACGTATACAAGATATCTGTGATAGTTAGTTTAAAAAAAATATTACCTAGTTTTGAAAAAAGAAAATTTCCGACTAAAGTCACAATCGTATCATCTTCACTTTTAGCATTTTTTTCATATCTAGATGCGAAAACAAAATCTGCATTTTGTTGGGTTAGCTGACTGAACATTGACTCTATTTCATCAGGAATGAACGAGCCATCAGCATTAAATATACAAAAAAAATCAGTATCGGTTGCTTCAATCCCATTATTTATTGCATTCCCATAACCATTCCCTTTTTGGAAAATTATTTCACATTTTTTATCTTTAATTGAATCAATGGTTTTTAAATCATTTTTTTCTAATATGACTTTAATATTATAATTAAATTTTGATAATTCACTTAAAACAGTAGGCAAAGATTCCATTTCATTTTTTGCTGGAATTACCAATGTTATATCTTTCATTTCGATAAAAATTAAATAAGTTATTAAAGTGTCTATAAATATATATTATTATACCTTTTTTTATCTTTTAATACCTATTTCCACAATTGGCTATGGATTAACTTTTTTGCACTTAAGTAATAATCAAAAAATTAATAGTAATTTTGGTTATTCAGGACTATTTGGAGTATTTTTTCTTATAGCCTACTCTTATATTACACATTTATTTTTCCCTCATAGTGCAATACATAACTTAATTTTAGTAATTGTAGGATTTTTTTTATTTATATTCTTTTCTATTAAGAGATTAAAAAATTTAAGAAAAAAAATATTACTTTTCTCAATTGTATTCTCAGTACTTTATATTGCATCATTTATATTTAAAACACATGATGATTTTCCATATTATCATTTTTCATATAGCTACCATTTAACACAGAATGACCTTATAATTGGAATTGGAAAATTTAATCATGGTTATAGAACACCATCTTCAATTTTTTATTTAAATTCATTATTTTACCTACCAAAAATTAGTTTTTATTTATTTCATATTTCAGCAATAATGATTATGGGTTTCTCAAATATGATATTGCTTTCAAAAATACAAAAAAGTATTCAATTTAAAAAAATAAATTTTTTAAGTTATTATTGTTTATTAGCCTTTATTTTTATTAATATTTTTTTTTACAGACTTGGGGAGCATGGGACCGATAGATCTGCACAAATATTAATTTTCCTTCTGGTAATGGAAATAATAATTTTTATTAATTATAAAAATGATGGGAAGACAAGCATTGGCTTAATCTATATGTTAATGGCTATAATTATTTCTCTTAAAGCCTTCTATATTTTGTATTTTATATTTTTTATACCAATTATTACTAACCTAATAATAAAGAATAAATTAAAAGACTCTTTTTTGATACTAACAAATAATCTCAATTTCTTATTCTTTATTATTATTTTTTTTTTTATCTCGTTTAGCAGCCTGGCTAATACAGGATGTTTTTTATATCCTGTTAAAATTACTTGTATAAATTTTTTAGAGTGGTCAATACCATTAAAGGAAGTTCAATTAATGAATGATTGGTATGAACAGTGGTCAAAAGGTGGCGCTGGGCCAAATTTTAGAGTTGAAAACCCAGATGAATATATTAAACATTTCAACTGGTTGTCTAACTGGGTTAATATTTATTTTTTTAATAAGGTTTCTGATTTTTTATATGGAATAATATTTATTGCTATAATTATTTTATCAATTTTCTTTTCAAGAAAAAAAGTAAAAATTGAAAAAAAAATAAATTTAAATTTGATATTAATTTTAATATTAATTTTATTATTTGAGTGGTTCTACAATCATCCAGCACTAAGATATGGGGGTTATGTTTTGATTAGTTTAATAATGTTTATACCGCTTGCAAAAAAAATAGAACAATATGAAAATAATTTTGACCTAGTCAGTAAAAAAATTTATTTTTTAATCATACTGGTTTTTGTTATTTTCTTAGGAAGAAATGTGACTAGAATTTTTAAAGAAGTTGACCAATATAATTACAAACCATTGAAAAATGTTTATTATCATGTAGATAAAAATCATTTTAGAATTAATGATAAATTTTCATTATTGATACAAGGTTATGATGAATGCATTTTATTATCAAATAACTGCAAGGAAGTTATGATTTCAAATGTACTTGTTAAGAAAAAATTTGGAAAATACATATTTATAAACCAAAAATGAAAAAATATTTTATACTATTGATTTTAAATTTTTTTGATTCTTTTTATCAAAAAAAAATATTTAAATTTCTCAAAAAAAAAAATTTTCATAATTTTGATATCTTTTTTGATATTGGAGCACACAAGGGTGAATCAATCAAACTTTTTTTAAAAAATTTTAATGTTAATAAAATATATTCTTTTGAAGCCAGTCCTATAAATTTTAAAAAACTAAGATTAGAAAAAAAAATTTTTGAAAATATTTTTAAAGAAAGTGAAATTATTATCGAAAATTTAGCACTAGGTTCTGAAAATAAAGATATTTCATTAAAGCAATCTGATGAGAGCTCATCATCAACATTCAACGATATTAACTATGAATCTAATTATTTTAAAAAAAAACAACAATTATTGAAAAGTGAAAAAAATTTTTTTACTGAAATAAATGTTAAAATGATAACCTTAGATAAATACCTACTTGATAATGGTATTCAACAAATTGATTTTCTTAAAATAGATACTGAAGGTTATGAGTATGAAGTCTTACTAGGAATGAAGGATAAAATTAAAAAAGTTCAATTAATTATGTTTGAGCATCACTATGATGATATGATAAAAAAAAGCTATAAATATCATGATATAAAAAAATTATTAGTTATAAATAATTTTGTTCAAATTTATAAATCTAAAATGCCATTTAGAAAAACATTTGAATATATATTTCTAAATCAAAAAATATGAAAAATATTAAAGCTTCAGTTTTAATTGCAAATTATAATAATGCAAAGTTTATAAAAGATTGTATTCAATCACTCAAAAAGCAAACATATAAAAACTTAGAAATTATTTTTTTTGATGATAATTCTAAAGATAATTCTTTAAAGGAAATAAAAAAATTTTCTAAAATTAAAATAATTTGTAATAAAAAAAAAAAAAAGTATTCATCATTTAATCAAATTAATTCATACAAAAAAGCAATTTTAAAATCTACAGGTGATATTATTTTTTTTTTAGATAGTGATGACTTTTTTCACAAAGATAAGATTAGTACAGTTATAAGTGAATTTAATAACAATAAAGACCTCCAGATAGTATTTGATCTACCAATAAAAAAAATTGGAAATGAAAAAATCAAACAAAATTATAAGTACAAGATTTTTAAAACTTATTGGCCTTACTTTCCTCCACAAAGTTGTATTGCAATTAAAAAAGAACATATAAATAAGATTATGAATTCTATTGATTTTGATTTGTTTCCTAATATATGGTTGGACTTTAGGATTGGAATTTATGCTAAATTTATTTTAAATAATTTTTATATTCTCAAAAAAAACTTAACAATTTATAGAATCACAGAGTCAAATATAAGTTCTCAGTTTAAGTTTTTATCTGCACCATGGTGGAAAAGGAGATTAGAAGCACATAATTATGTTAAATATTATTTTTTAGATAATAATATTAAATATAAAAAAAATTTAGATTATATACTCACATATAATATCTGTAGATTTATTAAAAAATAAAATTAGTAAAGATTAAAAAAAGATGTTATTTAGAATGTGATTAATTAAATGAATAAAAAAGCTTTAATTTTTGGTGTTACTGGACAAGATGGTTCATATCTTTCTGAACTATTATTGAAAAAAGGTTATGAAGTTCATGGCGTTAAAAGAAGATCATCTTCTTTAAATACGGGAAGAATAGACCACATTTATCAAGATCCCCATGAAAAAAAAATTAAATTTTTATTACATTATGGAGACGTAACAGATGCAATTTCGGTATCTACATTGATCAAAAAGATTAAACCCAATGAAATATATAATTTAGCCGCACAATCACATGTTGCTGTATCCTTTGAAGTTCCAGAATATACTGCAAATGCTGACGCAATTGGTGCACTAAGAATTTTAGAAGCAATTAAGTTTCATGGATTTGAAAAATTTACTAAATTTTATCAAGCTGGAACTTCAGAAATGTTTGGCAAAGTTCAACAAATTCCACAAACTGAAAAAACCCCTTTT
>Ga0308004_10000138_pt1 | contig 36088 bp, 29 predicted proteins | sample Neamet38_FD_203156 | JGI IMG/M metagenome (GOLD analysis project Ga0308004, IMG submission 203156) | Marine microbial communities from water near the shore, Antarctic Ocean - #38 | ecosystem: Environmental > Aquatic > Marine > Unclassified | place: Southern Ocean | collected 2014-06-06 | reverse complement strand
GAAGGTTTTTTTGTAAGTATGTAAATTTTTTAAAAATTAATATTGCTCTTTTTCATTTGGAAAATCTCCTCTTCTAACATCTGTAATGTATTCTTGAAAAGCATTAGTCATCTCTTCATATAAGTTATGATACTTTCTTAAGAACCTTGGGTTAAAATCATTGTTAATACCTAACATATCGTGACTAACTAAGACTTGACCATCCACTCCATTTCCAGCTCCAATACCTATAACAGGGATTTTGATTGCTTTCGCTACTTTTTCAGCTAATTGAGCTGGTATTTTTTCTAAAACTAAAGCAAAACAACCAGTTTTTTCTAATAATTTTGCATCTTCAATTAATTGATTTGCTTCATCTTCTTGTTTAGCACGAACAGTGTAAGTACCAAATTTATAGATAGATTGAGGTGTTAATCCTAAATGTCCCATTACAGGAATTCCAGCAGTTAAAATTCTTTCAATCGATTCTATAACTTCTTTTCCACCTTCTAATTTAACTGCATGACCACCAGATTCTTTCATGATTTTAATTGAAGAGTTTAAAGCTTCAATTGAATTTCCTTGATATGAACCAAATGGTAAGTCAACTACAACTAGGGCTCTATTAACGCCTCTAACTACAGAAGAAGCATGATAAATCATTTGGTCTAATGTAATTGGTAAAGTTGTTTCGTGACCAGCCATAACGTTAGATGCAGAATCACCTACTAATATGATGTCAATTCCTGCTTTATCTAATATTTTAGCCATTGTAAAATCATAACCAGTTAACATGGCTATTTTTTCACCATTATGTTTCATTTCTTGTAAAACATGTGTCGTTATTTTTTTAACTTCTCTATGTACAGACATTATTAATTTTTTTTGTAAAAATAGTCATTTAACTTTAAAGTCTATCTTTTTTATATAAAATCTTAGATGTTTTGAATCTAAAAGAGGTTTGTAAACCTAACTTAATATAGATTGTGTATATAAAAAAAGCCTAACAAAAGTTAGGCTTTAAAATAATAGATAAAAGTAAATATTACTTAATCAAACTGATTTTTTTAGTAATAATTTTATTGTTTGTATTTACTTTAACAAAGTAAATGCCATTTTCAAAATCTGATAAATTAAAAGTGTTTGTTGTATTGTTTACTTGTTTAGTTTTTAATACTCTTCCGTTTATATCAATAATATCAATTAATGCATTTGAAGCATTAGATAAGTTAATTGTAATATTTCCATGTGTTGGGTTAGGGTATACATTAAAGTCTACAGCTAAGTTTTCTTCAAAACCAATTCCGCCTACTTCAATACATTCTGTTGTGTCTATACATCCAATTGATGAAATAATAGCAGCATAAAATCCATATTGACTTGCTGTATAACTAAAGTTGTTTTCACCTGTAATTATTAAACTATCAGCACAATTCATCCATTCAAAATTACCAAAGGGATAGTTTGATGTAATTGTATTTGCAGTTACTGTATAAGTAAGGTCAAGTTCAATTCCTGCTACTATAGTTGTGTCAGCGTAAATACCACAACCATTGTCGTCAGTAATTTGAACCATATATGTTCCTCCTGATAAATTTGTTATATCTTCAGTTGTAATAAATGTACCTGTCCAACTATAATAGTAAGTACCAGAACCACCAGTAACTGTCATGTCAATTTCTCCAGTGAAATCATTTAAACAAGTTTCGTTGATTACAGCAAAAGTAGCTGAAATAGTATCTGGGTTAACTATGTTTGTTGTGATTGTATCTGTACAACCATCAGTGCTTGTTACTAAAATAGAATAATCACCTGCACAAAGCATGTTGAATGTATTAGTTGTTTGAGTTGTTAATCCTCCATCTATAGAGAAATTATCGGCTCCCGTATTGATTACTTCTATTTCTGCATTACAGTTGTCATTACAAAGCGGTTCTGTTATAGTTAGATTATCAATTGAAATAATATTTGAAACATTTACCATAATATCCATTGCGCAAGAATCAATATTACCATAAGAATCTTCACCATATAGTGTAACAGTATTTAAACCTTGATTCGAACAAGTAAATGTTGATTGAGATAATGTTAATGTAGGGAAAGAACAATTGTCACTTGAAGCATTGTCAATATCAGCTGTTGTAATTGTTAAGTTACCTGTAGCATCTAATTCAAAAGCTGGTGTTCCTCCAATACAAGTTACTGTGGGGGCTAAGGTGTCTAAAACAATAACATAAGCAATACAAGTAGATTCGTTTGTAGAACTCTCTGACACCGTTAAAGTTACAGGTGTCCCTATGTTACTAGTTGTTGTGTAAGTTCCATTCGGAAATGGAGTAGATGAAGTCGTATTAGTCGATTGACCATCAAAAACATTTATTCCAGAAAAATTCCAGTTTGAATCATCAAATACACCATTATTATGTGTTGTTAAATTATTTCTGTAAGCCCAACCATCAAGAAAGTCCCAAGATTCACCTGTTCCATCTGTATTGATATCACCAAATACATCAATAACAGTATTGTCTTTAAATAACTCAACTGCATCATCACCATTAATTGCCATTGCACCAGAAGTGTAATTTGGAGCAAAACCAAAGAATGTTGTAAATTGAGGAGATTCAGAAGAAATATACAAATATGTCCCAGCAGTTGCAGCGTCAGCAGGGAATGTAAATTCTTGACCATCTGTACCACCTCCATTATTAGCAGAACCTATACCATAATCACTTAAATCAGTAATGTCATTAACTACATATAATTCAATTCCTTTTGGTGTACCACCAGTTAAAGGTCCATCATAAACACCTGAAATAATTAAACTTTTTGCAGTCGATATATCTGTTAAGTCAGTACAAGAAAAAGCTGTTTGTGAAGCAGAAAAAGTCATTGTAGTTCCACAGTTTAATGAAGAACCTCCATCTAAATCAGCATCAGTTATTGTTTGAGAACCAGAGTTGTCGATATAAGTAGTAAAGTTCTGACAAATTGCAGTTGGAGCAGTTGTACAAGGTGGAACTGTATAGTTTACTGTTAAGGCTGGAGCCGTACCTTGTTCAGCACTTCCAAATCGATAAGCTGAATAAGAATCAACTTCATTTCCTATTAATATGAAACCAAAATTTGTTGCTGGATTATCGTACCAAGCTTGAATTTGTGTGTCCATTGTTGATGAACTCCAAATTGCATTTCCTGTTGCTAATGGTATATTGGTTGTTGCTAATGATGATACATCAAAATCACCTCCAAGAGTTGTCCAAATTGAAGTTCCTAACATAGCGTCAGACCAAGTTGCATCAGGTGCTACTGCCGTTGATCCGGTACCACCACCATTTGATGTTCCTTCACCAAATTCTGTTGTTAATTTGTGTAATTCAAAGTTTGAATTGGCAGGTGCACCACCATTTGATGGTACATTATTTACTGTCATTTGTAATGAAGTTGAAGTAATGGTTGCACCTAAAGGAATTGAAGAAAAATCAAATTTTAATAATGCTCTTCTTAATGAATTTCCTCCATTAGGACCTGTTTTTCCTGTATATAAAAAACCTTGTCCATTTGATGTATTATTATCTTGGGAGTAGATTGTGTTATCTATACTAGGATTTAACACTACTGATTGGGCATTAACTGATGCCATAAGACAAAGCAATGCGCTAAGAGTAATTATCTTTTTCATTTTTTTTCGTTTTAAACAAAACTATACATTTTTATTTGTATTGACAAATAAAAAAGGAAAACGGTTTAAAACTTAACGATTTGTTAATAATTAATTCAGCTTATTTTTTAATTTCAACTGCTATTTCATCTAAGTTTTGAGTTGTCATACATTTAAAATGTTTTTTTGGACAAGATTGATAACCAATTTTTGAACATGGTCTACATTTTAAACTTTTAACTTGATGAATTGAATAATTATCTTTATTATTAGGTTGATATGGGTACATACCTAATTCTGGAACTGTATTTCCCCAAATAGAAATAATTGGTTTATTGAAAGCAGAGGCAATATGCATTAGTCCTGTGTCATGGCTAATTACTTTTGAAGCCTGTTTTAAAACGGATGAGGATTGATTTAAATTTAAATCACCACATAGGTTAACTGCATTTCGACATTGGTCTGTAATTTTTCGGGCTTCTTTAATATCTGAAGGTCCACCTAGTAAAACTACTGTCTTATCTGTCTTATTTAATAATTCTATGATCTTATCAGTGGGTAGTTTTTTTGTTGCGAATTGAGCACCTATTGCATAAGCTATGAAGTTTGGTTCAATATGGTAATCGGCTAAATTAATTTCATCTTTTTTAGGAATAAAGAAATCTAAACCTAGATTGTCATTCTTAACACCTAATTTTTCAACAGTTCTAAAATACCTATCAACAATATGAATAGCTGGCATTTTATTGATTTTAAAATTGGTTAATAGCCATTTCTGAATATTTAACTTTGGAAATTTATAAGACTTAATTCCTAAGCTATATTTTAATTTTAAGGTTCTTAAATTGTTGTGTAAGTCTATGATGTAATCAAAGTTTTCAGATTTTAAGGCTTTGATTATTTCTTTAGTATCTTTAGCAATGGTGTGAACTTTATCAATATTTGGATTACTTTCTACTAATCCTCTAAATTGGTTTTTAGTTAAGTAATGAATTTCAGCATTAGGCATATCCTTTTTAAGACATCTAACAATTGGAGTGGTTAAGACAATGTCTCCAATAGAACTAAAACGAACAACTAATATTTTTTTCACAATTGTAAAGGTATAATTATAATGAAGAATGCGTTTTACTTTAACATTTTTTTCAATTCAAACATTTCATCTCTTAGGCGTGCAGCTTCAATAAAGTCTAAATCTTTTGCTGCCTTTTCCATATCACGTTTCACTTTCTTTATCGTTTTACCAATTTGTTCTTGAGACATATATGCAATTACGGGGTCTGCAGCTATAGATTGAGTTTTACTATAGTTATAAGCGCCTGCAATTTCATTGTCACCATCAGCAACTTTAGTTTGCTTAAGTATTTGTTCGGCAGATTTTCTAATTTGAGTAGGTACTAAACCGTTATCTGTATTGTGTTGTTCTTGAATTAATCTACGTCTATTCGTTTCATCAATTGTTTTTTGCATTGAATCAGTCACCTTATCGGCATACATAATAACAAGACCGTTAACATTTCTTGCTGCTCTACCTACAGTTTGAACTAAGGCACGTTCTGAACGTAAAAACCCTTCTTTGTCTGCATCTAATATGGCGACTAAAGATACTTCAGGTAAATCTAACCCTTCACGTAAAAGGTTTACACCAATTAACACGTCATAAGTCCCCAGTCTTAATTGTCTTAAGATTTCAACTCTGTCTAAAGTATCAACGTCTGAATGGATATAATTACAACTAATCCCATTTTTATCTAAGAATTTATTCAACTCTTCAGCCATACGTTTTGTAAGCGTAGTGACTAAGGTTCGTTCATCTTTTTCAATTCTGATATGAATCTCTTCCATTAAATTATCAATCTGATTTTCAGAAGGTCTAATCGTAATTTTAGGATCTAATAAACCAGTTGGTCTAATGATTTGTTCAATTATAACACCCTCAGATTTTTCCAATTCATAATCTGCTGGCGTAGCACTAACATATAAAGTTTGTTTGGTAATCTCTTCAAATTCTTCAAACTTTAATGGTCTGTTGTCCATAGCTGCAGGCATTCTAAAGCCATATTCAACTAAGTTTATCTTTCTTGCTCTATCACCACCATACATGGCTTTAATTTGAGGTAATGTAACATGACTTTCATCAATAAACATCATAAAGTCTTCCGGGAAATAATCTAATAAGCAGAATGGACGAGATCCAGGTGCTCGTTTATCAAAATAACGAGAGTAATTCTCTATTCCTGAACAATAACCAAGTTCACGTATCATTTCTAAATCATACACCACTCGGTCTTCAATTCTTTTAGCTTCAATTTGTTTCCCTTCTTTTTTTAAGAATTCAACATGTAAACCTAAATCAATTTCTATATCTCCAATGGCTCTGTTTATCGTGTCTTGACTTGTAACGAAAATGTTTGCTGGGAAAATATCAATTTCCTTGAAGGTTTCTAATCTTTTATTATTTAAAGGGTCAAATGTGTATATTTCTTCAATTTCATCTCCCCAGAATACAATTCTTAAGGCGTAATCTACATAAGCTAAAAACACATCAACGGTGTCACCTTTAACTCTAAAATTACTACGTGTTGGCGCGATATCGTTTCTAGAATATAAATTTTCGACTAACCTTAATAAAAATTTATTACGACTAATTTCTTCTCCTACTTTAATTTGAATAATACTTTTTTCAAATTCATTAGGATTCCCAATTCCATAAATACAAGATACAGAAGACACAATAATTACATCTTTTCTACCTGAAAGTAGTGCAGAAGTTGCCGATAATCTTAATTTCTCAATTTCATCATTAATAGACATATCCTTTTCAATAAAGGTGTCTGTAGTAGGTAAATAAGCTTCAGGTTGATAGTAATCATAATAGGATACAAAATATTCTACTTTATTTTCAGGGAAGAATTGTTTAAATTCACCATACAATTGAGCAGCTAAAGTTTTATTATGTGATAAAATTAGAGTAGGGCGGTTGGTTTGCTGAATAACATTAGCCATGGTAAATGTTTTACCAGAACCTGTAACACCTAATAAGGTTTGAGCTGAAACCCCTTCATTAAATCCTTCAACTATTTCTTTTATAGCCTGAGGTTGATCTCCTTTTGGATCGTATTCTGATACTAATTTAAATTTCATGTATCTAGTGAGTTGTACTGCCTAATATTCCAAATACTGTTTTTCCGTCCACTGTGGATTTTTTTATAAATAAATTACAATCAATTATACTGTGTGTATCTCCAATTGTAAACTTTCCTTTATAAAGATTTGAATTTATTTGACCGACATGTATAGTTTCAAAACTTATAATATCTTTTTGATGAATACAATGGTATGTCTTAGTATTGATATCGTATCCTGTGAAAATTTCATCTATAAAAATCAAATCATCACCATTTGATTTAATTTCGTGACCATTATTAATAAACTCTGAATCCATATAATCCATTAGTAAAGTATAATGTTTACTTAATGTAACAGCTTTCAAGCCTTGTAAAAATGACTTCATTTCTTTTTTGTCAGCATGTTTAGTACTTTTAATATAGTGTACTGGTGCACAAGAGTTTATTACTAATAAAAGCAGAAGAGCAAGACTGTATATATTAGTTTTCATGTTTTAATTTTTTTAAAGCAATTTCAATTGAATTGGTGTCATTGTAAAATGACAATACCTTTTGTAACACTTTATCAATAGTTGCATCTGGGCAAGAGGCACCACTTGATAAAATTATGTTTTTAGGTAAGTTACTTAAAAATGATGAGCTTTTAGACATTTCTTTAGTTGAAATATTAAAATGATTGAATGAAAAGTTGTCATTTAATTCGGTTTCATCTTTAATAAAGAAAGTAGTATGAGATTTTTCTAACAACTCAACCAAGTGTGTTGTGTTTGAGCTATTATACCCCCCAACAACAATAGCAATATCAGCTTCTACAGCCATTAAATTTTGAGTAGCAGTTTGATTGTCATTTGTTGCGTAACATAAAGTATCTCTCGTGTTTGCAAAGTGATTTTTAATATTTTCTTTTCCAAATTTATCTTCTACAACTTTATAAAGATAATCAGTTATTTCTTGTGTTTCAGACGCTAACATGGTAGTTTGATTGACTACACCAATTTTCTCTAAATCAGTTTCAGGATTAAAGCTTTCAGAAAATGAATTTTCAAAGACAGTTTTGAATTCAGAAATATTTTTTTCACCATTAATAAATTGTGCTAAAATTTTAGTTTCTTCAATATCTTTTACAATAATTGATTTTGCATATTCGTTAGAACGAGAAAATGTAGCTCTTGTTTCTTCATGATTTTTTTTACCATGTATGATTACAGTATAGTTGTCACTTCCTAATTTTTTAGACCTATTCCATACTTTTTCAACAAATGGACAAGTCGTATTGTATTTTTTAACTTCAATTCCAATGTCTTTGATTTGATTCTCAATTTCAATTGTTGTCCCAAATGCAGGTATGATTACAATGTCATCTTTTGTAATAGTGTCCCAAGGAATTAATTGTTTTCCGCCAGTATCTTGAATAAATTCAACACCATGGTCTAGTAAGTCTGCATTAACACCAGGGTTATGAATCATTTGACTTAATAGGTAAATCTTTTTATTTGGATTTTCTGAAATAGCACGGTAACTAATTTCAATGGCATTTTCCACTCCAAAGCAAAAGCCAAAATGTCTGGCAATGTGAAAGTTTAGGGGCCCAAAGTTTAAAAGCGTAGGAGAGAAGTCCTGTTTTCTTGGGTCTTTTAATTTTCTTACTGTTTTTACTTCTCCAATAATTGGTGAGCTGTAATAACTTGGTATTTCGAATTTTTTCATTGCCTATTTGTGCTTAACACAAAGATAATAAAAGCTTAGAATAAAATAACGATAACAAAAAAAAGTAACTTAAATTAATAAATAACGTTGAGGATTGTCCTACTGAAATTAAATTTTTATCTCATTCAGTACTTGAGGATAATCTTGGTATTGATCCTATTTCTATTATAAAATTAATTTTTTATAGAATAATCTTAAATAGATTGTGAATATGTGTCTAATCCCACTTAAAACTGTATTTTTGTTTTGCAAAAAAAATATAAAACAAATGAAGTCAAAACAATTATCGATAATAAAAAGCTTACTTATTGTAGCTATTTTATTAACAACTTTCATCTCTAAAGCAGATGAAGGGATGTATGTGCCATCAAAATTAAAGGAATATTATAGAACCATGAGAAAATCTGGCCTTAGAATGTCAAAAAATAGCATTTATAATGTTAATAAACCAAGTTTAAAAGATGCTATTGTATCGTTAGGTGGGTTTTGTACAGCTGAGATCATTTCTGATAAAGGGTTAATGTTAACTAATCACCATTGTGGTTATGATGCTATTGCAGAACAATCAACGCCAGAACATGATTATTTAACGGATGGGTTTTGGGCTTATAAGTATGGTGAAGAAAAACCTATTGCAGGTTTAACAGCTTCAATGGTTGTTAGAATTGATGATGTAACAACATTAATCAACCAACAATTGTCAAACGATATGGATGTTGAAACAAGAGCAGCTAAAATCAAACAATTGTCTGATGAATTATCAAAAAAAGCTGTAGAAGGGACACATTATTCTGCTTATGTGAAAGAATTTTATGAAGGAAATGAATTTTATTTATTCGTAAACGAAATATTTACTGATGTAAGATTAGTTGGTGCGCCACCTTCATCTATTGGGAAATATGGTGGAGATACTGATAACTGGATGTGGACTAGACATACTGGAGATTTTTCAATGTTTAGAATTTACGCAGGTCAAGATAATAAGCCAGCAAAATTTGCAATGGATAATAAACCTTATGCACCTAAACACCATTTACCAATTAACATTAAAGGAACTAAAGATGGTGATTACACTATGATAATGGGTTACCCTGGTTCTACTGACCGATTTTTAACATCTTATGGTGTGAAAATGGCTGTTGAAAATGACCAACCAACTCGTGTTGATATTAGAGCTGAGAAATTAAGAATAATGAAAGAAGACATGAAAGCTTCTGATGCTGTGCGTATTCAATATGCGTCAACTTATGCGCAAGTGAGTAATTACTGGAAATACTTTATTGGACAAAGTACACAACTACAAAAGAATAAAGTTTGGGATAAGAAAAAAGCAATTGAAAATGATTTTACTGCATGGGTAAATCAATCTGAAGACCGTAAAAAAGAATATGGTATGGTATTGAATACTATGAATAAAGCTTACCAAGTTTTAACTAAAAACAATCCAACAAAAGTTTATTTCTTTGAAGCTGTATATTCAGTTGCAGTTAATAAATTTATGATTTCTCATTCTCGTTTATATGCTGAATTAAGTAAAGAGGATAAAGATGAAGAGAGAATTACTAAGATGATGGCGTATTATAAATCAGCATACAGTCAGTTTTTTGAAGCATTCAATTATGGAACTGAGGAGAAAATGATAACTAAGTTGTTTGAAATGTATATGAATAATGTACCAAAAAGTCAACATTCAGAACAATTAAAATTAGTTTGGAAAAAAAATAAAGCAAACCTAAAACAATTTGTAAGTTCACAAATGAATAATTCAGTGTTTACTGATAAAGGTAGGTATGAAACATTCTTAGAAAATCCAACTAAAAAAGCAATGGAGCAAGATCAACTATTCTTATTAAATGATGACTTATTAGCTTTCTATAGACAATTAGTATATGGTTCGGATATGGGTAAAGCGCAAGAAGAATTAGATGTTGCTAATCGTTTATTTGTAAAAGGATTAAGAGAAATGAATCCTGATAAAAAATACTATCCAAATGCTAATTCTACTTTAAGATTAAGTTATGGAAATATTGGATCATACAGACCAAAAGATGGTGTGATATATGATTATTACACAACGATTGATGGTTTAATGGCAAAAGAAGATTCAACGAATGATGAGTTTATTGTACCTGCAAAATTAAAGGAATTATACAATGCCAAAGATTATGGTAGATATGGTCAAGACGGGACATTAAGAGTGAATTTCATATCAAACAATGATATCACAGGTGGAAACTCTGGAAGTCCTGTAATGAACAAGAAAGGGCACCTAATTGGTTGTGCATTTGATGGTAACTGGGAAGCTATGAGTGGTGATGTTGCTTTTGAAGATGAATTGCAAAGAACAATTAGCGTTGATATCCGTTACATCTTATTTGTAATTGATAAATACGCTGGAGCAACTAATTTAATTGATGAAATGACTATTATAGACTAATCATTAGATTAATATTAACTAAAAACGCCATTAAAACTTTATGTTTTAATGGCGTTTTTTAATGTCAAAAAAAAGCAAACCGATAAGCCGAGTTCTGTCAGTTCACAATAAAGTGAACAGCCTTGTCATTTATCTAGCCCTAAATTCGCACTTAGGATCAAGCCATCTACCCTCCAAGATCAACCGATTAAGTCTCAAGCCTTGGTTTACATGATGTTTCAGCCCATAAGGTTTACAATGCCCTCAAATGTCACCACTGAGGCGGTGCGCTCTTACCGCACCTTTTCACCCTTACTCTGTAAACAGAGCGGTATATTTTCTGCTGCACTTTCTGTCCATATTAATTAAAATATGTCCTTCCCGTTAGGAAGTATAGTAATCTATGCTGCTCGGACTTTCCTCTCCTCAATAAATTGAGCAGCGACAAAGTGGTTTGCTTTCTGCAAAGATATAAGTTTAAAACACAAAAAACGGCAATTGTAGAGACAATTGCCGTTTTTTGTTTTAATGTATTGTTTTTAATTACTCTACAATGAATGTTTGAGTATTTACAGTATGTTCGTTTGTAATTTTAATAAAGTACATTCCTTTTGACCAATTAGAAACATTCAACTTATGATCATTTGTAATTGATTCAGAAATTATTAGTTTTCCATTCATATCTAATACTTCAATTAAATTGTAACTGTCGTTATTAATTTTAATTGTTAAGTTATCAGATACTGGGTTTGGATATATTCTAAATAAGTTTTCTTCTATGTTGTTAATTGAAGCGAAATCAGTAACCACATGATCTCTATATTCTATAGTTGTTGCAATGCCTAGTTGAGTGATTATTTTTAAAACAGGTACTTTGTTATTGTTTGTTAACCAAGTATATTCTACTGTTTGCGGTGTTGGAACACCTAACCAAGCCCCTCCAATAATAGGTAAGGTAATAAAAATTGAATCTTGGTAAGTAAGTGTTGTTTTTACTCTTATTGCATTAAAGGTACCAAATGGTGTTGTTATTTGTCCCCATCCATCAACAATTACGTCTCTTTGTTGTTGTCTTTTGAATTGAGCATCATAAATTGGATTCATATCCATATTAAAATAAGAACGAGAATGCCAAGCATCATTAAATGCCAATGGGAATTCATAAACAACATCTATTGTATCAAAGGGAACTGGAACTTCAACACCATTTACTTCAACACCAATTCCTACTATTTCATTTTTAGAAGAAGAGTTTTTAGAGAAAAATACTGGTTTATTTAAAGTGACAACACCACCTGGAATATTAGGTAGATTATTATTAATTAATTTTTTGAAATAATCAGAATTATAATTCGGAGCAGTAAGCCAATTGTTAAATGACAATTGATAAAGTACACTTGAACTGTTTATATTAAAAAAAGTATCAATCCTTTGAGAAGTTGCTTCTAAATAACTAAAGTCCCAAGTTTGATTTGTACCTGTTGAAGTAAAATCTACAAGTGTTGATTGATTTGAGACACTAATTAAGCAGGTATCACCTCCATTAGGAAAATCTCCATTATTAATAGTTATCTGGGCATTAATACTTTGTGATAATAATAATAATAATCCTGTAAAAATTATATTTTTCGAATTCTGTTTTAAAAATTGACTTGTCATGCTTTAAATTATTTTAATATGAAATGTACCATTCATATTAATTAAGTTTAGGGTTTTTGAATTATTAATTGTTTTTAATTCAGCATCAAAATTAACATTAAATTTGACAAAATTAATAGTTTGTGTAGGGCCATCAAGAATATATTCAATATTAGTAATTTTAAACTCGTTTAATAAATTAATTGTGTTGCATACTGATGTGTATTTTTCACCTTCATAAATCACTTCAATAATAACAGACCCATAATTGTTTTCAATACTATTAGTTGAACAATAATTTGGTGTCATCTGCCAAATTAATTCATTATAGTAATTAATTATTGTAGAATAAGATGCCGAATTATCATAAAGATCAGTTACTTGGTGAGTAATGATATGGATACCATTACTAACAGCTATTGAGTCAATTAATTTTGTGCTTATTTGATTTCCATCTACTAACCATTCATTGGTTATATTTAAATTCTCAGATTCTAATATTATTTTATTATTTAGAACTGATATGTCAAAATAGGGGTTTAATATTTCGTCTCTAAATCCAATCTTTACTGGAATGGTATAAAATTGAGAATTAATATTACTGAAATTTATATCTATATCATAAATTCCGTATTCATTTAATTCAAATTGATTTCCATTGTAATTTACACCGTTAACCATTAAATTAATGTAATTCTCTTGGTTTGATCCATTTGAAAAATCAAAACATTTACAAATTGTTTGATGAACTAGAAAGTTTTTATTTGTTTCAGTAATGAGTTGAACATTTGTTTCTGTTAAAAGTAACTCCGGTTTTAAAAGTATTATTTTCAACTCAAAAGCTGTTTCTAAGTCTGAAATTGTTGAAGAAAAAGCTTCAACACCGTTCATGTTATAAGGTGCGTCAGAAATAAAAACAGTAGTATCATTTACATACAGGTTTAGACTGTCACCATTTATAATTCCTTCTAATAAATAGATTGGATCATTAGCTTCAGAAGGGTCCATAGGTGGCTCTATCTTTTTACATGAAAATGTAAGAAGTATAGAAAATAGTAACAGTATAAAGTTTGTTTTTTTCATTAAGGTGTGGTGAAGATATTGTATTTTATTCCAAATAATATAGAAAAGTCTCTATTCATTTTTGTGTTTCTAAGATAATTATTATTTGTTTTATCTACTGTCCCAAATTTAGAGTCAAACAAAAATGAAAGTTTCGTGTTCACTTCGTATTCATACCCAAGTCCAATTGTTAGGTCTAAATTGTTTATACCTTTATTAACACCCCATTCTCCTATATTATCATTATAGACTATGTTTCCTATGTCTGATTGATATTCTATGTCAATTTTTGAAGTAATTAATTTATCTATACCGATAGAGGCTTTAATTTTATGGCCTTTGTTAATTTTATAAAATGCATTAATACTTGATGAAATGTATATTAAATCTTTATAGGTTATTTTAAACCAATAATGATCAACTCCGCCGTAGTCTTTGTGTACTGAATAGTTCTCTTGATATTCTAAATTATCTATATTCATATGATATAATCCCGTTTCGATTCCAAATTCAAATTGGCGCAATTTTTTGACAGGGCTAAATCTATAATCTAGATATAATGCATTTCTTGCGCTAAATGTAGTTTTGTTATTTGTGAATACGTTACCGATTCCTTTTTCTAATTTTAGTCCTATTTCATGTGTTGGTTTTGTAATTATTGACGTAATCTTTAATAAAGGTGTAAGTACTTTAATTTTATCAGTTGTAATTAAGCCAATTTTCGGTACTCGAATCTTAGAAATAGTTGTAGGGATTAACTCATCTATAGTTAATTTTGTATTGATTTGTTGTGTGCTTTTTTTAATATTACTGTGCTGATTCGTGTGATTGTGAATTACAGGTGTTTTTAATAATGTGTTTTTATTAGGAACTGAACTATTTGAATTATTATTTTGATTTAACTTATTTGTGGTAGAATTTAATTCATTAAACTGAGTTCCTGTATTAGGTTCAATTATATTAAGGCTTGACTGATTGGATTGCTGAGTTTTAAAATCAGATTTATTCATTTTGTTTGGTAAGGATTGAACTGTTTCTGTATTCGTTTGGTTAGCTGACTTATCCTGATCTCTTTTAAAAGGTTCTTCATCCTGAGGAGTAGACACTATATCGTTTGAATATATGTAGGTATTGTAATTTAAGCCAATAGCAGAAAATAATATTAAAATTGTCGCTATAGAACTCCATAACCAGAAAAATCGGTTTTGTTTATCTTTAATTAAAAGTTTTTCAGCTTCAGTCCAATATTCAGTTTTGTATTCATAATGTAAACCTTCACTTTGTAGTGCAATACTAGCTGCATTCCAATATGCAGATTCGTAATTTATTTTAGTAGAATTAGCTGCATTTACAAATGTTTCATTTTCAAAAAGAGCTTCTTCTTTAATTTTGAAATCATTAAAATATTGTGAAGTATAACTAGCTTTAGTAGAAGAGATAGCTTCAATGAATGCATCATCTAAAAACGCATCATCAATTGATTCATAATTAATTATAGGTGTTAGAATTGAAGATTTTGCAGCTTCAATGAATGAATTATCTAAAAACGTATCATCAAGCATTGTTTCAGCAGACAACCAACTGTAATCAGAGTAGTTGTAATCTAGTTCATTTTCAATAGAATTGAAACGCTTATCCATATTTTCAAAAAACTTATCCATTAATCCAGATGCTATCGTTCTCAGATTTTTGAAGATTTATCACCATTTCTTTCAATTGTTTTCTTGCGTTAGAAAGGTGCCATTTTGAAGTGTTGTCAGAAAAACTTAACATGTCACCAATTTCTTTATGAGAATAACCATCAATTACAAATAGATTGAAAACTTTACGAGATACATCAGGTAAACGCTTTAACATACCCATAATTAAATCTGTTTCTAATTTACTCCAAATTGAATTTTCTACTTTAATAGATTTAATTTCTAATTCTCTATCTGTTTCTTTTATATCAACAAGTTGGGTGTAATTTTTAGTTTTTCTAAACTCATCAATGATTGTATTCTTGATAATTCGTTTTACCCAAGCTTCAAAAGGGGCTTCACCAACTTTATCAAGGCTTTTACAAATTTTAACAAAACCAATATTCAAAATGTGACGGGCATCTTCATCATTTTTATGATAACGGGCACACATAGGCATTAGTTTTACATAACACCATTCATAAAGCTTTTCTTGAGCTCTACGGTCATTTTTCTTACAAGCTTCTATTATCTTTTTATCTATCATTAATTACTTTCAAATATAGAAAAAATAACTGACCTTACCAAAAATAAGGTCAGCTTGAATAAAGTAGTATTATTCACTATGTTGCTAATAAACCCAAATCAACAACATAGATTACATAATAACTAACGGTAATGATTATCTTTGGGTTGGAAAAAATGTATTTTTTTATGAAATTATTTATTTTAAGACATGGACAAGCTGTAAACGCTACTCAAAACGTAAAAGATTTTGATAAACAATTAGCAGAGGATGGAATCTTACAGGCTATTAAAATTGGTGATTTTTTAAAAGAAATTGAAATCAATCAAATTATTTGTTCATCAGCAATTAGAGCTTCAGAAACTGAAGCAATTGTCAATGAGTTTTTAAAAGTTGATGATGTAATTTATGTTGATGAATTATATTTAGCAAGTAGTGAAGTCATTAAAAATACTATTTGTAATTTAGCAACTGAACAAAATATACTCTATATTGGTCATAATTTTGGAATTTCTGACTTTGTAAGTGAGCTTAGTGGACAAACTATAAATATGACAACTTGTATGTTGGTAGAATTAGATATACTAGTAGATAATTGGGAATTATTATCAAATGATACAGGTGTTTTAAATCAAATAACAGAACCAAATCAACTCTAATTGAAACCAATAACAGATAAAATAATTTTAGGTATTGATCCAGGAACTTCTGAGATGGGGTATGGATTAATCCATGTTAAAGGAAAACAATTGAGTTTGATAAACTTTGGGATTATTCATTTAAGTAAAATAAAATCCCATCCAGATAAATTAAAGCGAATTTTAGAACGAGTAGATCAATTAATTGTGGAGTACAAACCAGATGAAATGGCTATTGAGGCACCATTCTTTGGGAAGAATGTACAGTCTATGCTAAAGTTAGGAAGAGCGCAAGGCGTTGCAATTGCTGCTGCATTGAACAGGAATATTCCTTTTGAAGAATATTCACCAAAAAAAATAAAACAATCAGTAACAGGAAGTGGTAATGCTTCTAAAGAACAAGTTGCTGCTATGTTACAAAGACTTTTAAATATTAAAGAGTTACCAAAATATCTTGATGCGACTGATGGATTAGCTGCTGCAGTTTGTCATTATTTTCAAGGTGGAGTAGGTTTACATAATAAATCTACATCAGGTAGTTGGAAAGGTTTTATCGGTGACAATCCTAAAAGAATCAAATAGTTTTTTGTTAAATTATTTAAGAATAACTATTAACATCTAAGGTTTATTAATATTTTGATATTTTCATTATTGCTAAAAATATTAGTTTGATTCTATTCTTTTTTTAAAATAATATGAACTTAATATTAAACCTATAAACCCTGATGAAATAGACGTTGCTATAAATTGAGATGGATTTTGGCAATTTCGTAAGAGTATAACAGCTAACGAAACTGAAAAAGCAATAGCCCAAAATTTTAAAAAATTTGCTTTATGTTTCATTACTTGGATAGGCATTTTATAGATGAAAAATAAAATATATAAACCACCAGTAATACTACTCCATGTTTGTAAAAATTTAAAGACAACAACATCTTTATTTATAAAGTGAAAAGATTCTAATAGAAATGGTAATTGCCCTTCAAAAAAACCTTCTTTATGGGTGAAACTATCCCATAATAAGTGTGAGAATATTCCAATACAAGCAGATATAATAACACGACCAATATTTTTCAAAGTAAACAGGTTTGATTCTGAAGCTAATAATCTATTAAAACGTTTATAGAAAAATGAAGTTGAATTGTTTATTAATGGTGTTTTCACAATAAATTGAAATATTATATAGAGTAGTATTGTAAGTGGTAAGTTAAAATAAAATATGGCCCAAAAGTCATGACTATGTGATCTTACCATATCCATTCTAATAAAGTATTCAAAATCTGGTGCTGTACTTCCAATAATTAGAGCAGAAGTAGATAATTTTTTTGATTTAGCTAAAGGTAGTATGATAGCTGGATGGCAAAATGTAAAGGGCATATTTTAGTTTTTTATTTTAAATTTTCTTCTTAAAACTGTTAAATCATGAGTTGCATAATTTTGCAATTTAACATGCTTTAATATTGTTACTGTTTTTCCTTTTTTAAACTCTAAGCTTAGTTTAAAAATTATTTCTGGTACAAATAGCGTACAGGTGATTAAATAAACAATTCCTAATAAATTATAACTTTTGTTTCCTATTAAGAAAGCATGCAGCCTTAATTCATCTTCAATTTTCATATCGTAACCTAATAGTATATGCTTCATGTTATGGCGTATTAGTTTAGGTTTGAATATTAAGTTATTTTCTGAAAAGTAGTTATATAACGAATGTCCCAAACTGTTTTGGTCCATTTTTGAACAATCTTCTAATGTGTATTCCCAAGGCCTATCCTTAAGTAACCTATCTGATAGATTAGTTGCTTTTAAGCTTAACCAATCAATAAATTGCCATCTATAATTTAATCGTTCCATGTTGAACGTTCTTTATAATCGTTATTAAGTAATGGTTTATAGTTTTCAAACTTTTGTCTAGCTCTGTAATCAAACCATTTTAAAGAAGGCATATCTTTCCAGTCAGGCTTGATATTGTTTTTGATGTAAATTATTTTATAATCAAGTTTTTTTAATAAATTTTCATCTGCTTTTGGATGATTTTTTAGAAAAGCGATTACTTCTGGATAAGTACTATAGCCTAAGCTGTAATTGTAGTGTAAGTCAATTTTTTGTTCAGTGAAGTTAGTATCATTTAAATTGTACGATACAATTATATGATTCCAGTTTATAATACTGTAAACTACTAAAAGGGATACAAAACTATATGATACACGTCTAATTAAAAATACAAATGATTTAGTTTTTAAAACTTTATAAAGTGTAAGTGTTAAACCAATGATACAAAGTCCTAGATAAATAAAAACCCCAATTCTTTTATGTGTTAATCCCCATTCATTTATATAATTGTAATTTTTTAAGCTATTAAAAACTGTCATGATTATATTTAAAAATAACCAGGAAATAGTTAAATAGATATTGGTTTTATTTTTTATAAAGTTTAATGAGCCTCTATACATGAACCCTACAATTAAAATAACTAATAAAATCGATACAACTAATACATTAATGCCTTGGTGTACTGTTTGCGAATGGGATAATTCAGAGTCAATATTTGTAGAGAATAGTGTGATACCGTCAATGCATAGAAATGCAACTATTAAAATATTGAGTGTGATTAATAATATAGAAGCCATTTTTTGTTCAGTTTCAGTTCCAATATTATTTTGAAACGAATCTGTGTAATCACTATTAATAGAATTTTTATTACTGAAATCCCATTCTTCTGAGGCTTTATATGTGTTGTAAAGGTAAAAACCATATAGTAAGAAGCTTAATGCCGCGTAAAAAGCGATAAATGGCCATTCAATAAATTCTAAACTTAAAAATTGAGTATATTCCTCAAATTTAGGGTTTGCCAATTGATATAGTTTTAAGAATACAATGACCAAAATTAATGGTGTTCCATACATAAAAATGGGTTTTAAATACTTGTAACTAGTATTCTTATCGTCAGGTTCTATAATTTGAGTTGATTTTTTATTTGGCGTTAGAATTCTTTCTATTCCTAAAAGGAATGAAAAAAATGTATGCGAAATACTGAATGGAAAACTATAGTTGGAATTATAGTTTACACTAATAAAATTGAATGCTGTAAAGAAGAATAGTAATCCCCCTAAATAAGTGTGTGATAAGAATAAACTCAAACCAGATCCAATCCATAATAAAGCACTAATCCACCAATTTTTATTCTTAATGGTTTTACTTGAATATGATAAGTAGGCTATGCTTAGAAGTGATATTACAAACATGTTTAATCCACTTTTTTGTTGATATAGAAGGCATGTGAATACTAAAATTAATAAGAAATAGACAATTTTGTTTGTGTTGTTGCTTTTTTTATTTTTCATGTTTTTTATTTTTTAATTAAGTCCTATGTAAGTGTATAAATATGCTATCGGAATGTTTAATAACATGAGAAGGATACCTTTGAATATTTCAAACTGATCTTCTTTATATAGTATCATTCTGATAATAAGTATCATTAATAAAATGAGGTTGTAAATTGTTACTGAAATTAAATAAATGAATCCTAATGCTTGTGAAGCGGCATGTTGTGTTATTAAATAGCTGAGTAGAATAAAAGTTCCAATTCCAAAGGAAATGAATGCTGTCCGTTTTGCAATATGTGGATAATTTGCTGTATACATAATTTAATATTTTAAAAGTACTTTGAGTTACAAAGTATATGTGTAAAAAAAAAGGCTATAGTCCTTTTAGTAATTTTTCTAGTGCATTAATGTGTTGTTTAAAGGTTTGTTTTCCTAAATCTGTAATCTTATAAGTTGTCATAGTCTTTTTACCAATAAACCCTTTGTTAATAACAATAAAGTCAATTTTTTCTAAGCCATTTATGTGAGATGCTAAGTTACCATCTGTCAAATTTAATTGCTCCTTTAATGATTTATAGTCCACCCAATCATTAACCATTAGAATAGACATGATACCTAATCTAACTCTGCTTTCAAATGCTTTATGTAGTTTATCAATTTTACTCACGTCCTTATTTTCTATCGTATTTATAATACATTATTGAACCATATATAATATGTAATACACCAAATCCAAAAGCCCAAAAATACAAACTATATTCAATAAACATAATAGAAAATAATGACAAACTCATTTGGCAAATGGCGAGATACTTAATTTCTGGATGTACATATTTTGAGGCATTTAATAAAGATAACCCATAAAACATAAGTGTAGATGCACCAATGATTACATAGAATCCTTTTAAGAATAATAATATTGTAAATATTCCCCCAAAAACTAAAGGTAATCCTAAACTCCAAGCAAGTTTGAATGAGGTAGGGGTAAATAAATTATGTTGTTTCTTTTTTGCAGATAAGTAGGTGAATAGAAAGCCAAAACTAATGGCAAGAATTAAAATCAGAATCGCAAGTATAATGAGTTTATATTCTAAAACTAAAACGTTTTTTTCAAATGTTCCTAGGGCTACGTAGTATAATGCTTTACTGTTAAAGATTCCTAATAAGAACCAAGCGTATGTTGAGCCAATTAAGGCAATAATACCAGCACTTATTCCAGAAAGACCACTTAGTGATAAAAACTTACTTGAAGTTTCCATCATCTTTCTAATTTCTTTTAAATCGTGTATTGGATTAGTTGTGTTCATAAAAGTACTTTGAGGTTCAAAGTTAAATATTATATTTTAATCTAAACGAAATTTTAACAAATATTTTGAATATAAGTTTTGAAAGCATAAAAAAACCTCAATTAAATTAATAATTGAGGTTAAGTATTTTTCTAAAATAGATAAGTAGTTTCATACAAAACATTATGTTTTACCTTTCTTTTCCTTTTTAACGTGTAGAAAATATCTAAAATCTAGAGTTAAATAACTCCCGTTTATATAATCTCTAACAACTGTATTTGCACCTTTTTTTTCCCAGGCCATTGTAAATTGCATAGTATTATTAAATGGCTGGTTGTATGTTGCTCCTAGGTAAAAGGCTCCTTTGTTTTTTGTTCTGTATTCAAATCCAAAATTTGCATTTACGCCAAATTGAATCCACTCTGTTCTAAAGCCTCTAAATTGAAACGAATTGTCAATGTCAATTACGCCAGAAGTTGAAACAGCTGAAGGGTAAAAGTCAAAATTTACACCACCTGAAGCATTCATATATAATTCATCAGAAAGCTTAATGAATATTAAAGCAGAAACTGGTATTTGATAATTGATGTAACCCACACTTAAATCTTGTGTTTCGCTAAAAGCACCATCATTAGCTTCATAGTGTAAATTAAATCTACGCTTTGTAAAGTTAATTCCGGTTTCCAAAGCTACTTTATCAGTAAAGTAGTGCCTCATAACCATTCCAAATGAATACCCAACTTTTTGTTTTGATTGTGAATGAAAGATAGGTAGACTATCAAAATTTCGTTCGTATTCTCCTATGAATTTATTAGGAACAATAGGTTTAAACTGAAAACCAAATATATTTTCTCCTTTTTGAGCAATTGCTACTGAGGAAATTATAAATAATAAAAATAGGAATAGTATTTTTTTCATAAGTTAATATTTGTTACAAAGGTAATAAAGTAAGGTAGAACTTTAATACCAGTAGCTAAATGGAATGTGCTTTAAAATCAATTATATTGCGTATAGTCTTTTAATATTCAAGGATTAATTTAATATTTGTCTCCCCATAAATTCTTTACTGTTGTTTCAATGGCTTGTTCTCTTGCTGAACTGCCTGCTTTATAAAATGAAGTTCCACTTATTTCTTTGGGCATAAATTCTTGAACTTCAAAATTATTCTCGCCATTGTGAGAGTATTTATAACCTTTACCATAACCCATTTCTTTCATTAATTTGGTTGGTGCATTCCTTAATGATAAAGGAATTGAAAGTCCTCCCGTTTCTTTAACTAATTCTTGAGCCATATTAATTGCCATATATGCAGCATTTCCTTTTGGTGATGTTGCTAAGTAAATAACACATTGCGATAAAATTAATCGACTTTCTGGAAAGCCAATTATGCTGACTGCATTAAAACAATTATTAGCCATAATTAATGCATTGGGGTTTGCTAAACCAATATCTTCTGAAGATAAAATTAAAAGTCTACGTGCTATAAATTTAGGATCTTCTCCACCTTCAATCATCCTAGCTAACCAATAAATTGCTGCATTAGGATCACTTCCTCTTATTGATTTTATAAATGCAGAAATTACGTCATAATGCTGTTCTCCATTTTTATCATAAATAGGTAAGTTTTCTTGTATGATTTGCATTACAACTTCGTTAGTAATTGCAACGGTTTTTCCGCCAACTTGTTGAACAACAATTTCTAGTGCATTCAATAATTTTCTAGCATCTCCACCTGAAACTTTTATTAAGGCTTCAGTTTCTTTTAGTTCAATTGTTTTTTTTGATAATTCAACATCTTCTAAGATGGCTCTGTTCAATAATTGTTCTAATTCAGCTTTTGTATGGTGTTGTAATGTATAAACTTGACTTCTTGACAATAGTGCTGAAATAACTTCAAATGATGGGTTTTCTGTAGTTGCACCAATTAAAGTTAATGTGCCTTGTTCAACTGCGCCAAGTAAGCTATCTTGTTGTGATTTCGAAAATCTATGAATTTCATCTATAAATAAAATTGCATTTTGATTTCCGAATAAACCTTGGTTTTTAACTTTTTGTATAATTTCTCTTATGTCTTTTACCCCTGAATTGATTGCACTTAATGAATGAAAAGGTCTGTCAACTGTGTTTGCTATAATTTGTGCTAAAGTTGTTTTCCCAATTCCTGGAGGACCCCAAAAAATCATAGAAGGAACATTCCCGCTCTCTATTGCTCGGCGTAATCCACTATTTTCACCTAAAATATGAGTTTGACCTATGTAGTCTTTTAATGATTTAGGGCGCATACGTTCTGCTAACGGAATGTGGTTCATAATAGGTTGGTTTAATACTTTACAAAAATAATAAGATTTAAATAACAAACATAAATCTGTTAATAGATTATTGATAAATACTAAGTAGATGTCTGATAATGGGTTATTTTTGAGGGTTAAGCGTAAAAACAATATTATGACTAAAAAGTCAAGTACTAAAATAAATAATAAATCAACTCGTAAGGTTAATTTTTTAAAACCAGTAATAAATTTGTTTAAGTCTGGAAATAATAGATTAAGATTGAGTGTTGGTTCAATTTTAGGATTAGTATCTATCTATCAATTATTATCATTCTTATCTTATTTTTTTTCATGGCAATCTGACCAAGATAAAATTATTAATACAGGATTTTATGAATTTATATTTTCAGGAACAGAGGTTGAAATCAATAATTCACTTGGAAAATTAGGTGCTTGGATTTCTCACACATTTATTCATGAATGGTTTGGAGTCGCATCATTTATATTTCCTTTTATATTTTTAGTTTTTAGTGTTTATTTATTAACTAAGGTTAGAATTTTACCATTAAAAAAAACACTAGCTATTTCTACCGTATCACTAGTTATTATTTCATTAGTGTTAGGTTTTTTTGCAACTAACAGTTCATTTCCTTATGGGGGTGAATTTGGTTTTCAATTTAATGGTTGGCTAAAAACTACAGTAGGTTCAATTGGGGCATTTTTGTTTTTATTAGTATCCGTATTCATTGCAATAGTTATATTATTTAATCCTAATTTTAGTAAGTTGTTTTCATTTTTTGATAAAAAGGAGGGTGATAATGAAAATAATATATCTGGTAATGATGTAGATCAACCTGAAGTATTTGGAGATTTCGTAACTGTTAACACAATTAAGGATGAGGATATTAAATCTGAAGTGATTAGTGAAACAGTTGATTATTCAAAAGATTTAGAAAACTTTAAAGAAGAAGAGTCTACATCTTCTTTAAAAATTGAAATTGAAAATGAGGAAGACTTGAATGCTTCTGAATTAGAAATTACACCATCAATTGAAGAGGTTGTTATTAAAGAAGATACTAAAGAATTGAAAATTGAAGTAAAGGAAGAAAACATTTTAGATGAGTCTGACTTAGACGATAGAGTAAAAGAGTTTGGTGAGTATGACCCTAAATTAGATTTAGCGTCTTATCAATTACCAGGTATTGAATTGTTAAATGATTATGGTGGCCACACTTTAAGTATTAATAAGGAGGAATTAGAACGAAATAAAAATAGAATTGTTGAAGTTTTAGGACATTATAAAATCGAAATTTCTAAAATTAAAGCAACCGTAGGTCCTACGGTAACATTATATGAAATTGTTCCAGCTCCAGGAATTCGTATTTCAAAAATCAAAAACCTTTCAGATGATATTGCTTTAAGTTTAGCAGCTCATGGCATTAGAATTATTGCACCAATACCAGGGAAAGGTACAATTGGTATTGAAGTACCAAATGCAAATCCAGACATGGTAGCAATGCGAACTGTTATTGCATCTGAAAAATTTCAAAATTCAGATATGGAATTACCAATTGTACTAGGTAAAACTATTTCAAACGAAACATATATTTTTGATTTAGCAAAAGCTCCTCATTTACTTATGGCTGGTGCTACTGGGCAAGGTAAGTCTGTAGGGTTAAATGCTATATTGATTTCAATATTATATAAAAAGCACCCATCTCAAGTTAAATTTGTAATGGTTGATCCTAAAAAAGTAGAGTTAACTTTATATAATAAAATTGAACGTCACTTCTTGGCTAAATTACCAGATACTGATGAAGCAATTATTACGGATACAACTAAGGTAGTAAACACAATGAACTCTTTGTGTATTGAAATGGATCAGCGTTATGAGTTGTTGAAAAATGCAAAAGTTCGTAATTTAAAAGAATATAATGCTAAATTTATTTCACGTAAATTAAATCCAGAAAACGGACATAAATATTTACCATATATAGTTGTTGTTATTGATGAGTTTGCTGATTTAATTATGACTGCAGGAAAGGAAATTGAACATCCAATTGCGCGTTTAGCTCAACTAGCTAGAGCCATTGGTATTCACTTAATTGTAGCTACTCAAAGACCGTCAGTTAACGTAATTACGGGAATGATTAAAGCCAATTTCCCTGCTAGGGTAGCCTTTAAAGTATCTTCAGGAATTGACTCTAAAACTATTTTAGATTCAACAGGAGCAGATCAATTAATAGGTAGAGGAGATATGTTAATTTCGTTTGGAAATGAATTAACACGTTTACAATGTGCATTTGTGGATACACCAGAAGTAGAAGCTGTTTGTAATTTTATTGGAGAGCAAAAGGCATATCCTTCAGCATTAGAATTACCTGAATATGTGGCAGAAGGTGACGAAAGTAATTTATCAGCTCAAGATATGGATGAAAGAGATTCTTTATTTGAAGAAGCTGCTCAAATTTTAGTAACACATCAGCAAGGGTCTGCTTCTTTACTTCAAAGAAAATTAAAGATTGGATATAATCGAGCGGGAAGAATTGTAGATCAAATGGAAATGTTAGGTGTTATTGGACAGTCGAGAGGAAGTAAAGCTAGAGAAGTGATGATTCCTGATTTAGTGGCTTTAGAAAACTTTTTAAGAACACTTAACGAAAAAAGAATAAATTAATTAAGTTTGGCATAGTATTAGATAACCAACTTATATCAAATTAAAAATACAATTATGAAAACAGTATTAGGAATATTATTTTTAGGATTAACAACATTTGGAGCAATTGCTCAGGAAGATGTTAAGGCAAAAGGAATTTTAGATAAAGTGAGTAAACTGACTAAAACATATAAAACTATTACTGTTGACTTTTCAATGGTAATTATTTCTCCTGAAGGTAGTCCAATTAAGCAAAAAGGAAAAGCGTTTATGAAAGGTGAAAAGTATTTTTTATCTTTACCTGGTCAAGATGTGTTTTGTGATGGAAAAACGATATCAACTTATATAAAAGATGATAATGAATGTTATGTGTCTGATGTTGAAGAATCAGAATCTGACGTATTACAACCTTCTCAGCTGTTAATTATTTGGGAAAAAGGATTTACTTACAAATATTCAAAAGAATTAGAATTTGCAGGTAAAAAAGTACATGAAATTTTATTATATCCAAAGGACACTAAAAATAGTAAATATCATACGATTGTAATTAGAATTGATAAAGCTAAAAACGAAGTGGTTTATGCACATATAAAAGGAAAAGATGGTGTTCACATGAAATACACTTTATCTAAACTGATTAAAAACACAACTATTACAGATGCAAAATTTGTATTTAACAAAGCTAAACATCCAGGTGTAGAAGTTACTGAAGAGTAAGTAGTATTTATTTAATAATTCAATAAAATCCTTTAAGCTTAAATGTTTAAGGGATTTTTTTAGTTCCTAATGATTTTACCTGTTTTGGTTTCAATGAACTTAGGAATTAAAATAATAGATTTAGGAACTTCTATTTTATCCACAATAAGTTTTATTTGTTCTTTTAATTCTTGAAGATTAAGGTTTGAATCACTTTCAATTTTCAAAACTAACTTCTCACCTAGGAGGTTATCTTTTTCACCTTTAAAGTAATATCTATTATTTGGTAATAAGCTTTGAATTTTACGTTCTAAAGCTTCAGGGTGAAGTTTAATACCACCAGAGTTTATAACAAAATCAGCTCTTCCTTTCCATATAAATTGTTTGTTATTTAATAAGTCAACATTATCTGTCGTCTGTAAATTAATTTCAGAGTGTATTGATGGTGCATTAATAATTAAACAACTGTTTGTGTTAATACTGAATTTAACATTCGGCAAAGCTGTATAATACTGTTCTCCTTTTGATATATTCCTTAAAGCGATATGACTAATAGTCTCTGTCATGCCAAATGTGGCAAAATTTGAATTATTTAGAGCAAGTATATTTTTTTCTAAAGATTGATTTATCTCGCCACCACCTATAATCACTTTATCAATTAACTCGTAATTTGCTTTACTCTTTTTGTTTGCTATTATAGTTTGAACCTGTAAAGGAACAAAAGCAGAAAAATGAATTTTATAATGTAACGGGGTAAGTAAAGGGTTAGAAGAGAGTGGGGCAATGATAAGTTTTAAATTATTCTCAATAGCTCTAACAATTAACATTTTTCCTGCAATATATTCTGACGATAATGCCATTAATATAGTTTGGCCTGGTTTTAATTCAAAGAATTTAACTGTTGCGTTTGCAGAGGCTTTCATTCTTGATTTAAGTAATTTTATTTGCTTTGGAGCACCAGTAGATCCAGATGTGTTAACAAGTATATAATCATCTTTAGAATTCCAACTTTGAACAAAATTTAAAACATTTTGTCGTGTAGATTGCTTTACTCCCTCTAAAAATAATATATCTTTATACATAGTTTGGAACAGATATTGATTAATGATAAATCAGTAACCAAAATTAATAAAAAGGTTTATATATAAAAGAATAAAAAGATAAAAGATGAAAAAAATATTTTTAGGATTATTGGCCACAGCAGTCATAGGATTAGCCTTTACAACTGTAACCGAAAAAGAAATAGTAGAATCTGAAATAATTGTAATAGTTGAAGCTGATAAAACGGTTGAAGGTATTAAGTTTTTTAAAGGTACTTGGGAACAGGCGTTAGAAAAATCAGAAGAGGAAGGTAAATTAATATTTTTAGATGCTTATGCATCTTGGTGTGGGCCTTGTAAAATAATGGCTAGAACAACCTTTAAAGATTCAAAAGTAGGTGAATTTTTTAATGAGAATTTTATCAATTTCAAAATGGATATGGAAAAGCATAAAGAAGGAAGAAGATTAAGTTCTAAATATAGATTGACTGCTTACCCAACATTATACTTTATTGATGCTAATGAAAATATAGCACATAAATCGGTTGGTGGATTAAATAATTTACAAGCACTTAATTTTGGAAATGAAGCATTAGCAAAATAATAGTCAAGCATATTTTAATTAAGTCGTTTTCATTAAATTGGAAACGACTTTTTTCGTTTTATTAATACATTTCATTTTGAAAATTATTACATTAGCAAAAAATAATAAAATTATGAACTCAATTGAATTTAACATAGAAAATGGTGTAGGAATTATTATACTTAATAGACCAAATGTGTTTAACAGTTTTAATCAGGAAATGGCATTTTCGTTACATAAAACGTTAGATAAATGTGCATCAAATGATGAAGTTCGAGCAATATATATAACAGGTAGTGGTAAAGCATTTTGTGCTGGTCAAGACTTACAAGAAGTAACTGATCCAAACGGACCTGAGTTAAGTTCTATTGTAACTGATCACTACAATCCAATAGTTGAGAGGTTAAGGTCAATTGAAAAACCAATTGTTTCTGCCGTTAATGGTGTAGCAGCAGGTGCTGGCGCAAACATAGCATTAGCTTGTGATATTTGTGTGGCTGATGAAAAAGCAAGTTTTATTCAAGCTTTTTCTAAAATTGGTTTAATTCCAGATTCTGCCGGAACTTTCTTTTTACCTAGATTAATAGGTATGCAAAAAGCAGCAGCTTTAATGATGTTGGGTGATAAAGTGTCTGCAACTGAAGCTGAACAAATGGGAATGATTTATAAAGTGTTTTCAAGTGAAACATTTGCAGATGAAACACTAAAATTAGCTGAAAAACTAGCTAAAATGCCAACAATGGGATTAGGTTTAACTAAAAGAGCTTTAAATAAATCACTGAATAATAATTTAGTACAGCAATTAAAAGTAGAAGGTGATTTACAAACTATTGCAGGACGTTCACATGATTATAATGAAGGTGTAGCAGCGTTTTTAGAAAAAAGAAAACCAGAGTTTAAAGGGAAATAGTAAAAGGTTGTATATCAATCATCAATCAAATAACTTATCAAAATGATAGAAGTAGGAATTTTAGGAGCTGGTTCAATGGGAGCTGGTATTGCACAAGTAGCAGCTCAATCAGGACATCAGGTCGTGTTATGCGATACTAAACAAGAGCAATTAGATATTGCTAAAGGAAAATTAGCTAAAGTAATGGCTAGATTAGTTGAGAAAGGAAAGTTTACTGAAGAAAAATCTAACGCGACACAATCAAACATTACCTATTCTACAAAAATGGAAGATTTTTCTAATTGTGGAATTGTAATTGAAGCAATAGTTGAAAATATAGATATTAAAAAGTCAGTTTTTTCTAATTTAGAAAGTATAGTGAATGACGATTGTATTTTAGCATCCAATACATCTTCTTTATCTATAGCGTCAATTGCAGCTGCATGTGAAAAAGCAAACAGAGTAATAGGAATACATTTCTTTAACCCTGCACCATTAATGCCGTTGGTTGAAATTATTCCAGCTGTACAAACTTCTGAAAATACAACGGCTACATCTAGAACCTTAATTGATTCTTGGAGAAAAGTAACTGTTTTAGTAAAAGATACACCAGGTTTTATTGTAAATAGAGTTGCTAGACCTTTTTATGGTGAAGCACTTAAGATTTATGAAGAAGGTATTGCTGACTTTGCTACTATTGATTGGGCAATGACAGAAATAGGTGGATTTAGAATGGGACCATTCACGCTTATGGATTACATAGGGAATGATATTAATTATACTGTAACAGAAACTGTTTTTGCTGCGTTTTATTACGACCCAAGATATAAACCATCATTCACTCAAAAGCGTCATTCAGAAGCTGGTTGGTATGGGCGAAAGTCGGGGAGGGGTTATTTTGATTATTCAGATAATGCTATTCAACCAGAACCAAATAAAGATAAGGCATTAGGAAACCAAATTTTTGAACGTATTTTAATGATGTTGATCAATGAAGCAGTTGATGCTTTGTTTTTAAATATTGGATCTAAAGAAGATATTGACTTAGCAATGACTAAAGGTGTAAATTACCCTAAAGGATTACTTAAGTGGGCTGATGAATATGGTTTAGAAAAAGTTTTAAAACAATTAGAACACTTCCATTTTGAATATGGTGAAGACCGTTATAGACCATCTGTATTATTACGTAGAATGGTGTCGAAAGGACAATTGTTTTTTGGGTAATAAAAATAGCGAATATAAATTTAGAGTATCCCTTTTAATTTTTTGATAAATGCCTTGATAGCAAAACTATTAAGGCATTTTTAATTGTACATGGAATTTACCAAGTGTAAATGTACTAGATTGAATATAAGGTAGTTGTAAAAAAGTTTAGGGCATAAAAAAACCCGATTACGAATTGAAACTAAATGATATAAATATCAACGTTAAACCCTATGAAAAGAAAATTGTATTTCGCGTAATCGGGCACGACAAAGGTACATATTTAAATACATAGAAACCTAATTTATTTATTTATTTTTAAAAAATATATGATTTTTGTCATGTTTATGATGAAAAACGGTAAACAATTACATTTATTATAGGATTAACTGGTCAATAATTGTTTGTGTTTTATGATTAACAGCAACTTTTTCTAAGATGTTGATAATTCTGTTAGAGTCAGAGCGTTTATACTTCTATAAAAATCAGTAAACCGCTATTTCTCCCTTTGTATTTCGATATAAATTCAATTTAGAAAGTGAGAGGCATGACTTTAATATTGGTGACAAAAACAAATACGTCAGTCTTGAATCTTGTGTCTAGAAGTGAATCGGTTTTGAATATTTTTTAGAATTACCAAAAAATGAGGCATAAAAAAACCCGATTACGACTTTAAACTAAATGGTATAAATACCAACGTTAACCCTATGAAAAGAAAATTGTGTTTTGCGTAATCGGGTACGATAAAGGTAGATATTAAAATGTAATAAAAAGTTATAAAAATGATAAAATAGTATAAAAAAACACCTAATGACACTTTAATGACATTACTATGACGAAATAATGACAATATCTTGTTTTTCATGACGTTAACAAGTAACTGTAATTGTAATGTAGTGATTTGGAAGTTGTTTTATTTAAAAATATAGGGCATAAAAAAACCCGATTACGACTTGAAACAAAATGATATAAATATCAACGTTAACCCTATGAAAAGAAAATGTATTTCGCGTAATCGGGCTCGACAAAGATATAAAATAAAATACATCTGAAGCTAAGCAATTATACTTATTTATTAAAAAAACTTAAATGTTAATTACTTTAATAAAAACTAAGTTGAAAAAAAAGTTGGTCTGTTAATTAAAAAAATTATCTTTGCTTAACTTCAATGACAATGGAAAAAAGAACTGTTTTAAATAGTGAGCATTTTGAAATCACCTTAAAAAGGTTAGCTAGTCAATTAAAAGAAAATCATCAAAATTTTGAAAACACAGTTTTAATTGGCCTACAACCACGTGGAATTCATGTGTTAGAAAGATTAAAATCAATTTTAGAAGAAGATTTAGGTAAAACTTTAGAGTGTGGTCAACTTGACATTACATTCTATAGAGATGATTTTAGAAGAAGGGATACACCTTTAATTCCATCTGTAACAAACATAGATTTTATTATTGAAAATAAAAATGTAGTTCTTATGGATGATGTTTTATTTTCTGGACGTACGATTAGAGCAGGTTTAGATGCATTGTTAGCATTTGGCCGCCCAAATAAAGTTGAACTATTAACATTTATAGACAGAAGGTTTACTAGACATTTACCAATTCAAGCAGATTATGTTGGTAAAGTGGTAGACACATTAACAGATGAAAGAGTGTCTGTTGAATGGAAAGAAGTTGAAGGGGAAGATAAAGTAGTTTTATTCAAACAAAATAATGCAAATGGATAATTTAAGTGTAGATCATTTAATAGGGATTAAAGATTTAACAAAAGCAGATATTGAGCTTATTTTTAAAACTGCCGATTCGTTTAAACAAGTGATCAATAGACCAATTAAAAAAGTACCTTCTTTAAGAGATATTACAATCGCTAATTTATTTTTTGAAAATTCTACAAGAACAAGATTGTCATTTGAATTAGCAGAAAAAAGATTATCTGCAGATGTTGTTAATTTTTCTGCTGCAAGTTCTTCTGTTAAAAAAGGTGAAACATTAACAGATACTGTTAATAATATTTTAGCAATGAAAGTTGATTTGGTTGTCATGAGACATCCAAACCCTGGTGCTGCCAAGTTTTTGTCAGAAAGAATTAACGCTAAGGTTGTAAATGCTGGAGATGGAACACATGAACATCCAACGCAAGCTTTGTTAGATGCTTACTCTATAAGAGAACAACATGGTGAAGATTTTAAAGGTAAAAAAGTAGTTATTGTTGGAGATATTCTACATTCAAGAGTTGCTTTGTCTAACATATTTTGTTTACAAAAGTTAGGAGCTGAAGTTATGGTTTGTGGACCAACAACTTTAATTCCTAGAAACATTAAAGAATTAGGTGTTAAGGTTGAACATAACTTAAGAAAAGCCCTTGAATGGTGTGATGTTGCAAATATGCTTAGAATTCAATTGGAAAGACAAGACATGAAATTCTTTCCATCATTACGAGAATACTCTATGTTGTTTGGTTTAGATAAAGCATTATTAGATTCTTTAGATAAGAAAATTACAATTATGCATCCAGGTCCAATAAACCGTGGTGTAGAAATTACATCTGATGTGGCTGATTCTGATCAATCAATTATATTACAACAAGTAGAAAACGGAGTAGCGATTAGAATGGCTGTTATTTATTTATTAGCTGGAAAAATTGACCGTGAATAATATGTTTTTATAACAAATGGCTAAATATATAGTTTTTATATTACTATACTTAACTGCATATTCTTCTCAGGTTTCTGCCCAAAATTATAATTTCCAACATTTATCAATCCAAAAAGGTTTACCTCAATCTCAAGTATATGCTATTTGTTTTGATTCAAATAACTATGCTTGGATTGGAACCCAAGGTGGTGGTGTTTGTATTTACAATGGCAATGAATTTAAATACATTACTAAGCAAGATTCATTAATTTCTAATAGAATTTATAGTATTTCTCAGATTAAAAATCAAATTTGGATAAGCTGTAAAGGTGGAACTTCATTATTTAATTTAAAGGGTGAATTTATTAAAAATCATAGATTCCGTTCACCATCTATTTTAGCAAAAAGTTGTGTTGAATTTAAAGGTGAAATATGGGTAGGTAGTAATAATGGTATTTATAAAGTTGAAAATAACCAATTAAATAAATACACTTTAAACCCTAACGTAAGTTATTTGAATATTCAATCTATTTTGGTTGAAAACGAAACAGAACTATGGGTTAATACACCTAAAGGAATATTTAATTTATTTATTATTCAAAATAAACTGAATACCAATAGGGGATTGGCTAATAGTAACATTACAATAAGTGTAAGTTTAAAAAACCAATGGCTAATAGGTTCGTATGGTGGCGGAGTTCAGTTATACGATAAATCAAAAGGAATTATTACACCAAAAAAATTAGAAATTTTAAAAAATGAAGTCATACTAGATATCTTAGTAAATGAAAATGAAGTATGGATAGCCACTATGAATAAAGGTGTTTTTGTTTGGTATATAAAATCAAATGAAGTAAAAAACTTTACTGTAAATAATGGCCTGTCAAATAACCATGTCAGAACTTTAAAAAAAGACAAGTGGGGTAATATTTGGATTGGAACGTCTGGTGGTGGAATCTCAATTTATAATAACAGTCCGTTTTTGGAATACAATAAAGCGAATGGTTTAAATTCAAACTATATTTATAATGTTGTTAAGGATAAAAATAAAAATTTATGGGTATCAACTGAAGGAACAGGAGTGATTAGGTTAAATGACACTTCAAATGTTTTGTTTGATGAAGAGCTTGGATATAAATCGGTAAAGACTAAGGTATTGTTTGAAGATAATCAACAAAATATTTGGTTTGGCTCAGAAGGAGAAGGAATTGGAGTCTGGTTGTCTAATGATAATAAAGACACAATTTATAGATTTAAAAATAACAGTGGCCTACAAAATTTTTGGATTAAATCTTTTGCACAGCATCCAATAACAAATCAAATATTTGTAGCAACAGCAGGTGGAATACATGAGTTAGCGATTCAAAATGAATCTCAAATTCAAATTAGGTTTAAAAAAATAAGTCACCAAAGGATACCAAATCGAATAAGTCAAATTTGCTTTGATGACAAAGGTGTATTGTATTTTTCTTCAGATCATGGCGTAGGTCAAGTTGTTCTTAAAGTGGGAGGGGTAAATAAAATCAAGTTATTTGATACTAAATCTAATTTTAGAAATGTAATTGTAAAATCAAATATTCTTTTTGCTGGTTCAACTGATAAAGGTGTTTTAAGAATTGATTTAGAAAATCAGAACGAACTAAATTGGATTGATTCTGAGCAATGGTTGAATTCTAATAATATTTATCAGTTAACATGGCATAATTCTGAATTGTGGGTAGGTACTGAAAAAGGATTAGTAAAATTATCAATGAATAACCAAAATAGTATTGTTACTAATCAGTTTTATCAATATGAAGATGGTTTTGAAGGTGTTGAGACCAATATAAATGCATCAAACATAGATCACGCACAAAATTTATGGTTTGGTACTACAAACGGCTTATTTTTATTTAACGGAGAATCTACACAGAATCATAAAAAAATTGGGCCAGCATTCAGGTTTTTAGATATTCAACTGTTTTATGAATCTATATTAAGCACAAATTTTTCTCGCTATTTTTTAAAACCTACAATAGATTCAGTTTTAACATTGGAACATGATAACAATCACATTGGCTTTAGTTTTGAAGCTATTCAATATGCACACACTAAACAAATAAGATACCGTTGGAAGTTAGAAGGGTTTGATGAGAAGTGGACGCCACCTTCAAAAAATACATCTGCTACATACGGAAATTTAAAATCTGGTCATTATACTTTTTTAGCGCAATCTTCTATAGATAATACTTGGGGTAGTATACCTTTAGAATTTAATTTTATAATTGAAGCGCCTTTATGGGAAACAATATGGTTTAAGATCGTTGCTATATTTTCAATTCTCCTTTTAATTGGTTTAGTCATCCTGTTTATATATAAACGATTCCAAAGAAAAAATATAGAGTTAAGAGAGAAGTTAGAGCTAGAAAAATCAGTATTAGAATTAGAACAGAAGGCATTAAGATTACAGATGAACCCACATTTTATGTTTAATGCATTAAACTCTATTCACAATTTAATTATTTTAAATGATTCAGCTAATGCTAGGTATGCCTTATCAAAATTCACAAAATTATTAAGGCAAGTTTTAGAAAATTCTAGAGAAAAATTTATTTCAATAGATGCAGAGGTTGAAACATTAGCACATTACGTTCAGTTAGAAAAAATAACAACACAGCATGAATTTGAATTCAATGTAACTATTGATGAAGCATTAGATCCAAATGAAAAGATATTACCACCATTAATGATTCAGCCGTTTTTAGAAAATGCTATCATTCACGGCTTTAAAAACATCATACACAAAGGTATCATTAATGTCAATTTTGAATTGATTGAAGATAATATATTAAAGTGTACAATTGATGACAATGGAATAGGTAGAGTAAATGCGAGTCAAATTAATTCACAGAAAGAAAGTTACCATAAATCAACAGCATTACATGTAACACAAGAAAGATTGGCTAATTTAAATCCTATCGTTTCAGATGCTTTAGGTAATGGTGTAAAACAAATACTTTCTCCTTTTCAAATAATAGACAAAACAAATACTGAAGGTTATTCAGTAGGGACAACTATTATTATTCAGCTGGAAATTTA